>Ga0207991_1000858_pt1 | contig 19724 bp, 19 predicted proteins | sample ETN07SmetaG_FD_185786 | JGI IMG/M metagenome (GOLD analysis project Ga0207991, IMG submission 185786) | Marine microbial and viral communities from oxygen minimum zone, Eastern Pacific Ocean - ETNP2014F14-07SV275 (SPAdes) (version 2) | ecosystem: Environmental > Aquatic > Marine > Oceanic ... | reverse complement strand
AACCTTTGTCGAAATGGAGTACTGGATTCGCTACGGCGATGATAACTTCAGTGGTACAGATGCCATCACGCCCGGAAACTACGACAGTGAAGACCCGTCCGCAGCTGAAGTATATGTTCAGATTTATTTGCCTGATGGTACGTGGCGTACGATCGATTTCCATGATCCGTCGGCATCCAGTTCTGGCGAGGCTTATCGGTATGAGGCCCGGGTTCCTGACGATGCTCTGCACAGCGATTTCAGGCTCAGGTTCTATCAGGCGGACGGCACAACATCTTTGACCCGTCGTTACGATTTCTATCATATTGATAATGTCTACGTAGGCACCCGCGACGATACCTCATCGGCGGTTCATCACTTCAGGCTTTCGTATAATTCTGCAGCACTGACCTGTAATCCTCAGGATGTAACGATTCAGGTATGTGAGGACGCTTCTTGTTCCAGTCTGTATACAGACCCGGTCGATATCGTTTTATCCCCGACAGGGTGGGTTGGTGGAAATGCAGTGACCATAACGGGGGGGAGCGGCGTTGCTTCGCTGGCCCGTACCACGGCCGGAACGGTTGATCTGGATGTTGTTTCTTCAGTCCCACTCATGACAGGTTCCACTAACCGTTGCTCAATTGATGGTGGCTCCTTTACGCCGTCTTGTTCTCTGACTTTTTCTGACTCCGGTTTTCTGGTTGACGTACCAGATATTATTGCGGGTAAGGGTTCGGCTGCTGCGACGATACAGGCAGTGCGTAAAAGCGATAACGCGCCACAATGTGTACCGGCCTTTGCCAATGTCACTAAAAATGTAGATTTCTGGACGAGTTACGATATTCCTGCCTCTGGCACTATGGCGACAAGTCTAGGCGGCGCAGCGGTATCAGGAAATAGCTTATTGCCGACAACATTATCTCTGAACTTTGATAGTAACGGGGAGGCAGTGCTGCCTTCATTGAATTATTACGATGCCGGTCAGAAATCACTGTATGCGAGATACGTTGGTACGGGAGTGGATCTTGGCCTGATCATGGAAGGCAGTAACTCGTATATCTCGCGCCCAGCGGGTATGTGTGTGGATACCGGAAGCAATTGTCCTTCAGGCTCAGCAGCCTGTGGAGTATTTGGTACGGCAGGGGTTCCTTTTAACACCAATTTTACCGCCGTTGCCTGGGAATCTGATGGAGACTCCAATTTCTGTTCTGGTAACAGCGGTACGCCAAACTACAACTCCGGCGGAAACGTCGTATTGTCATCGACTTTGTTGGCCCCGACGCCCGGGAATCCCGGCGCAGTAGAGCCAACCGAATACAATCATCTTGCTGCAAACGGCTCCGGGGGCATGAATACCGTTGGGCTTGCACAGAGCGAAGTCGGAGTATTTACCTTCAGTGCGACCCCTCCGTTGTATCTGGGGGCTGCGCTGGGGTCGACCTCAAGCACAACGCCAGTGACTTATACCAGCCAGCCAACGGGCCGGTTTATTCCCGATCACTTTGAGGTTGCCGTCAGTGATATGGGGGAGTTCTCGTCAGGTTGCCCGACGGATAATACTTATACCGGTCAGTCATTCGATTGGTTAATCGCTCCTGCGGTGACCTTTACTGCGTATAACGCAGCGACCCCTAAAGCGATCACTGAAAACTATACGCACAATGATTTCCGTCGCCTGACTGCGGCCAATGTCGCAGATAACATTACCTATCCGACGGAGGATAACTTGACGGATGGTAGCGATGGCAACCGGATGCAGCTTTCGGGAGCACCTGACACACAGTTCAGCGATGGGACGATCAGTGTTGCGGGCGCAGGACAAATGGAATATGTGTTTTCCGCAGCAGACAGTCTTGCCTATTTACGCAGTAGCGTCGCCGAAATTAATCCGTTCAACCCTAACTTAGTCTTCGAAATTGATTCCACCGTCACGGATGGCGAGGTGAGCGTCAACAACGCGGTAAATATCACGCCGGATGGTAGCGACGTCGATATACGTTTTGGTCGATTGATCGTCGAAGACAGTTATGGCCCCGAAAACAGTGATCTGACGCTTCCGATGCACACGGAGTATTACCAGGATGGAGAGTACATCCTGAATACGTTTGACTCCTGCACAGGCTGGAGCAGCGTCAATGCCAGCGTAAACAGCCTCAGCAGCGTACAGACGGATTCCGACACGCTTTCCTCCGGTAGCTCGGGCAGTGATGGTATTCGATTAACAGCGCCAACGAATGTTGCGGGCACACCAGATATTGGTGATGCTGCGGTCACTTACGATGCGCCAGCCTGGCTGGAGGGAGACTTCAACGGGGATGGCAACTTCAACAATGATCCATCAGCAACGGCAACGTTTGGTATTTATCGAGGTCATGAGCGGGTTATCTACAAAAAAGAGTTGAGATAAATGCGCCTCAGCAACAGGAAAGTTCGCGTACCGCTCACGGTTTGGGTTATTTCGGCATTATTTTATCTGTGCGCTTCCTCTGTGTCGGCGCTACCGGTGCTGTTTAACCTGCTTAACAGTGCCGTTGTCGGTGTGGACTGGATTGCCAGTAATACCTCCCGGGTGGTGATTAATTCACTTGGCGAACTCAACCTTCGTAACGGTTATGTCGAAGTCGAGTCACAGGTGTTTGATTTCTCTGAAGCAGATTCTGTTGATATTAATTTTGATGTTTACGTGCCTTTCAGCGTCGGGTTTGGGCTTATTGGTACGGCACCTAATCCGGGAGAAGACTTAGTTGTTCAGTACCGGCGCAGTAACGGTGGCTGGCAGACACTGACGACCTTTGTTGCAGATAACGGCTTTCTTGGACTGCTCTCAATAGGCGATAACTACAACTATACAGCTTCGTTACCTGCGAATGCTTACCACGATAATTTCCAACTACGTTATGTAATGACCGGCGGAGGGATCAATTTCTTCGATCTTCTCGGTGATAACTGGTATGTCAGTGATATTGAGATTACAGCCGATTTACCACCGGCAGGCCCGGATCATTTCCGGTTGTCTTATGCCTCTGACGCATTAACCTGCAAGCCCCAGGCTGTTGATATTCTCGCATGCGCAGACAGCACTTGCTCCAGTCTGTATACCGACGATGTGAATATAACCTTGTTGCCAACGGGGTGGGTCGGCGGCAATACACGAACTCTGTCGGGCGGAAGTGGTCGTTTTGAGCTGCGCCAGACGGTCACAGGTACAGCGATTGTTGGAGTGTCATCATCGTCGCCCGCAAAAGTCGGCGGAAGCAATCTTTGTTCAGTGGATGGCGGCACTGCTTCAGTGAGTTGTAGTCTCACGTTTGCTGACTCTGGTTTTTTAGTTAGTGTACCTGACTTCCTATCAGCGAAAGGACCCGCTTCGGCGACTCTGCAGGCAGTTAGAAAAAGCGATGACTCGCCCGAGTGTGTGCCGGTTTTCGCAAATGTGTCGAAGGATGTGGATTTATATACCCGTTACGACGCGCCTGCTTCTGGCAGTAAACCAGTGAGAATATCAGGCGTTGATATTTCTACATCGCCTGCAAATCCAACAAGTGTACCTCTTAGTTTTGATGCTTCCGGCACGGCCTTACTAGGGTCGTTTAACTATGACGACGCAGGGCAGAAAACACTGTTTGCCAGTTACACTGGAAGTGGCCCCGATGCAGGGTTGATCCTGAACGGACGGTCCAGCTTTGTAGCGCGCCCGGCGGGTCTGTGTATTGATCCAGCTAATGTCTGTAACGAGCCTTATGAAGACTGCCCAGTGTTTGCGCTCGCAGGTGCGGCATTCCCGGTTAATATTCGTGCGGTCGCTTGGGAAGCAGATAGCGACAGTGATTTCTGTTTGGATAATATCACGACACCAAATTACAGCTCAGTATCGCCGATTACTTTGTCTTCAACCGTTGTCGCACCAGCCGCCGGACAAAATGGCACACTGGAACCTGCTGAATATATTCACACTGCGAGCACCAGCGGCGTTGCGAGTATTAATCTTGCGCAAGGAGAGACCGGTGTATTTACTCTAAATGCAACGCCGCCTTTGTATTTTGGCGCAGCGCTCGGCACCTTGTCAGATACCAATTTAGCTGCCTTCTCAAGTGCTCCGTTGGGGCGGTTTGTTCCCGCATATTTTGAGGTGAGTGTGGCAGACTCTGGCATATTTTCTGGCGCCTGCACTACTGGTAACAGCTACACCGGGCAATCTTTTTCATGGCTGTTAGCGCCAGCATTAACTATTTCTGCTTACAACGCAGCGGCCGATGCTCAGATTACTCAGAATTATACTGATACTGCTTTTATGCGTTTATCGGCCGGTGACGTATTTAATGGAGTTTCATTCCCGTTAGTCGACCAGGGTGTTATGGGCAAGGATGGCCTGGCGCTCCCTTTGGCTGGTTCTCCTACGATTGAATATCAGGCTGGCTCATTAACGGTAAGTACGCCGGGGGTGATGGAGTATGTCTTTTCACCACTAGATAACATCGCCTATGTGCGTGATTTAAATGCTGAAATAAATCCTTTTTCTCCGGAGCTGCAATTTACGCTTACCGGTGTTACCGACGGCGAGGTAACCCAGTCTGCCAGTGTCGACTTTACACCTGATGGTAGTGGGGTGAGTGTGCGCTTTGGCCGTATGCGTTTACAGGATACCTTTGGTGCCGAAACCCACGATCTGACCGCAAGGCTGATCACAGAATATTTCCAGGACGGCAGGTATATACAGAATACTGACGATGACTGTACCGTCTGGGACAGTGCCAATGCCTCTGTAGACGGCATCAGTCAGATCACTGCCAGCTCTGGTCAATTAACTGAGGGTAGCAGTGGTAGTGAGGGAATTACCTTGCTCGCGCCAACACTGGTACCAGGCACACCGGATACAGGTGATGCGTCTCTGAGCTACACTGCGCCGCTTTGGTTACAAGGAGATTATGATGGTGACGGTAGTTTTGAATCGCCCTCATCAACCGTCAGCTTCGGTGTCTTTCGCGGGCATGAACGCATTTTATATCGTAGGGAAGTCCGGGAGTAATAGGCTCCCGGTTGTTTTGTCGCGCTCAGCTATATTAGTCAGTCATCGGCGTGATCATCGTCGTGATGATCATCGGTATCCATCTGCAGTTCTTTGATTTTTCTGGTGAGGGTATTACGGCCCCAACCAAGAAGATTCGCAGCATCGCGACGGCGACCGGCGGTGTGCTTAAGCGCGGTCTCAATCATAATGCGTTCAAAGATCGGGACGGCTGTATCCAGCAGATCGGTCATGCCTGAGGCAAGCTGCTGATCAGCCCAGAAACGCAGGTTCTGTTCCCAGTTACCGGACGTCTGAATATCGCTTTTCTGTTCCAGAAGCTCTGGCGGCAGGTCTTTCACCAGTACTTCACGACCGGATGCCATTACTGTGATCCAGCGGCAGGTATTCTCAAGCTGGCGGACGTTACCTGGCCAGTCCAGCGTTGATAAAAACTCTTCAGTTTCTGGACGCAGCGTTTTGGTTTCTACTTCCAGCTCTTCGGCTGCACGCTGTAGGAAGTGCGTCAGCAGTTTAGGAATATCTTCTCGACGATCGGCCAGGCGTGGCAAGTGAATACGAATGACATTCAGGCGATGGAATAAATCCTCGCGGAATTTTCCGTCTTTTACCAGCCCCTCCAGATCCTGGTGGGTTGCCGCAATAATGCGCACGTTTACTTTTACCGGTGTTGTACCACCTACGCGATAAAATTCGCCATCTGCCAGTACCCGCAACAGTCGCGTTTGGGTATCTGCTGGCATATCGCCGATTTCATCGAGAAATAAAGTGCCACCATTCGCTTGCTCAAAGCGCCCGCGACGTTGGCCGCCAGCACCTGTAAATGAGCCTTTCTCATGGCCAAAAAGCTCAGACTCAATCAGATCTTTCGGGATCGCAGCCATGTTCAGTGCGATGAAAGGTTCTGGCGCTCGTGGGCTGTGCTTGTGTAAGGCGTGGGCAACCAGTTCTTTACCGGTACCGGATTCACCATTGATTAACACCGTAATATTCGACTGCGACAGACGACCAATCGCCCGGAAAACTTCCTGCATCGCAGGGGCTTCGCCGATAATTTCCTGAGTTGGCATTTCAGGTTCAATGGTCGGTGTCTGTGCTGAAATTTCAGAGAAATGATCAATAGCTCGCTGAATCAGGCTGACGGCCTCGTCCACATCGAATGGCTTGGGAAGGTATTCAAAGGCGCCGCTCTGATAAGAGCTGACCGCGCTTTCGAGATCCGAGTGCGCTGTCATGATGATGACGGGCAGGTCAGGATGGGCTTCGTTAGCATGCTTCAGCAGGGTAAGACCATCCATGCCTGGCATACGGATATCCGTAATAATGGCGCTCGGGTGCTCTTTTTTCAGTTGATTCAGTGCAGGTTCGGCCTGCTCAAATACTTTGGTTTCAATCCCCGCCTGTTGCAGTGCTTTTTCTAAAACCCAGCGGATGGATTTATCGTCATCAATGATCCAGACAGTGCTCATAGTGATTCCAAAGGCAGATAAATAGAGAATGTGGTGCGTCCGGGCTCGGATTCAAATTCAATGATGCCGTCGCACTGATTAATAATGGATTGTGATATCGAAAGACCAAGACCAGTACCCTCAGGGCGGCCTGTCACCATAGGATAGAAGAGGCTCTCTTGAATCTCTTCAGGAATGCCCGGGCCGTTGTCGGTAATGTCGACACGAACAACCAGACGATGACGGTGGTGACCAATCGTGAACTGACGAATCGATCGGGTTTTCATCGTCAGTGATGGGGGCCGCTCAGGATTTGGATTTTCCATCATGGCTTGCATCGCGTTGCGGCAGACATTCAATAAGGCTTGTACCATCTGTCCGCGATCGGCTTCCATTTCAGGAATAGAAGGATCGTAGTCGCGGATGATTTCAATCTGATGTTCTGATTCTACGTCGACCAGCTGACACACACGCTCAAGCACTTCGTGAATGTTAATTTCTTCCGTCTGAGGCAGAGTACGAGGGCCAAGCATGCGGTCAACGAGATCGCGCAGGCGGTCCGCTTCCTCAATAATAATATTGGTGTATTCCGCAAGGTCGGCCGTGGGTAACTCACGCTCCAGCAACTGAGCCGCACCGCGAATGCCACCGAGTGGATTCTTGATCTCGTGGGCCAGGCCGCGCACCAGATTGCGGGTCGTTTCCTGCTTAGCGATCAGCTGCTCTTCGCGGCTGATGCGCATCAGGCGGTCACGCCCTTGCAGTTCAACCAGCAGGCAGGGCAGGCGTGTTTCAGGATGTGAGAGTGGGCTTACGCTATAGTCCAGCGTGGCCTGCTGCTGATTGTGTAGCTCAATGGTCGCTTCGCGTTTGGTGTAAGAGTGCCCGTTGATGAGAGCATCGCGAAAGGCCTGTGTGGCTTCGTCAGACTCTCGGGCGAGCATGGTGAACTCTACCCCTTTTCCACGTTGGCCACTGACTTCAAGCAGGGCTTCAGCCGCGGGGTTCATGAAAATAATACTCAGATCCGCATCCAGCAGAACAACCCCGGTATTCAGGTGTTCCATCAGGCGTTGATTGAGGTGTGGGCTGGCGAGCATAGCTATCTCCGTTTGCACTCAGTTCAGCAATAATTGAGCCAGAAGTGAAATCTGCACATAAATGGCGCGAGGTCGCTTCCAGCGTGCTGCCTGACTGTTCAAGTGGAGAAAAATATACCTCAATATGCACTAATTATGTGCATTAGGTGGGGCTGATGATGTGTTTTGGTGCTCTTTTTCGGTGCCTTGACCCTCTTTGAGGCACCGCAGTTGTTATCGGGCCAGAGACGATGCACGCTTCACATGCAGAATGATGGGCTGGCTGGTGATCCGGACTTCGCCGTCAGGGCCCCTCACTTCCATCTGCAGGCGATGTTCACCTCGGTCCAGGTTGTCTAGCTGAAAACTGGTCTGGCTGCCGCGAGCTATTTCAGTACCGGCGTCCAACAGTACAATGCTGTCTTTTTTCTGAAGTGCTGGGGTAAGCACACCTGAAATCCGCACATCGCCATTCACGCCGATGGGCAGTGTAGTACCATCGGCCGGAGAGATAATACTTAGGCTGGTATACGTTGGCGTAACCGGCTCATCGCTCGATTCACCAGAAGGGCGTTCGGGCTCAGGAACATTAAACGCAGGCATGGACGGCAGCTCCTGAACCACATGAGTTTCTGAGCCCGCGCTTTTACGATCGCTGAATATCGGGTTACCGTCGGCATCCCGTGTGATATACACCTTGGTCTGGGCAATAGCGGGGAGCGCACTGGTGACCAAAATAGCCGCAGTGGCCAGAAGCGTTATAAAGGTGGTCGTTGAGTGTCGCATATCCATATCTCCGGGGTGCTAAGGCACGTATTTGAACTGAGTATAGAACGCGCTATCCTGCGCCCGCAAACCGCAGCGGTATTTCAGTGGGAGTTTTTCAATGATTGGCTTGATACAAAGGGTGTCTGAGGCAAGTGTTTGTGTCGACGGTGAGGTCATTGGTAGCGCCGGGCGCGGTCTGCTGGTGTTGCTTGGCGTGCAGAAAGGCGATGATCAGGAAAAGGCTGACCGCCTGTTAGATAAAATTCTGCGCTACCGGGTCTTCCCGGATGATGAAGGGCGAATGAATCGGAGCATCAGCGATATCGACGGCGATCTTCTGGTTGTTTCTCAGTTTACCCTGGCGGCAGACACCCGAAAGGGCACACGCCCGGGCTTTTCAGGCGCAGCAGCACCGGACGATGCCAACGCCTTGTATGAATACTTTTGTGCGCGGGCCAGTGGAAAAGTGACTACGGGTACCGGATGTTTCGGTGCAGATATGCGGGTATCTCTGGTAAACGATGGTCCGGTGACTTTCTGGTTGGAGGTTTGACCCAGGTTCAGGAGCGCTTTATTGATACCGGTCAAGTTTCATTGTCCGGCGCTTCTGATATGCTTCGCGGCTGACCGATCGTCCGAGGGTACCCAGCCCGGCGTAAACATTTAAAATCCGAATAATGAAGGAATCCCGTCATGTACATGGCACTTAAACATTCACACATTGGCTTTGTTTACCTGTCGTTTATTCTGTTTCTGGTCCGCTTTGGACTGGCAAATTACAAGCCTGCGCTTAACGGTAATAAAGCACTGAATATCGCAACGCACGGCATTAACGCACTGCTTCTCGCGACTGCGGGTGCTCTGTGTGTGACTCTGAGTCAGTATCCGTTTGAAGCGGCGTGGGTAACAGCAAAATTGTTGGGCCTGATTGCATACGTTGTGCTGGGTGTAATTGCGATTAAGAAGGTCAATGTAAAGGCCTTTGTTCTGGCGATCGTCGTATTTGTATATCTGTTTGGCGTGGCTAAAGCGCACAGTGCGTTATCTTGGGTAGGTATGCTGATCGCTTAATCTTCACGTAGCTTTGCATCAAAAAAGGCAGCCTTAGCTGCCTTTTTTGTGCACATTTTTCTACTTGCTGATTAAAAACGCCATCAGACAGTGAAGTTAGAAACGCTTTTGCGCATATCGGAAGTATTCTGCTCAAGCACATTCACGGAGTCGACCAACTGGCGGGTACTGGCCTGGTTTTCCTGACTCATATGGCGAGCCTCGGTCAGGTTCTGATTAATGTTGTTTATCACAGATGTCTGCTCTTCAATCGCTGAAGCGACTTGCAGCACCTGATCTTTGATCCGCACCAGCGCGCCCGATACCTCACCTATGTTCGACTCTGAGGCTCTTGCGGTTTCGACCGAGCGCTCAGCGGTTTCTTCACCACCCTGCATACTGTTCACCGCGCGGTTTACGCCACTCTGTAGTTTGTCGATCATGCTGTTAATGTCTTCCGTTGCCTGCTGGGTTTTGCTGGCCAGGCTGCGGACTTCATCAGCAACAACCGCAAAGCCCCGGCCTTGTTCGCCTGCGCGCGCTGCCTCAATAGCCGCATTAAGCGCCAGCAGGTTCGTTTGCTCAGCGATGCCCTTAATAACATCCAGCAAAGAGGCGATGCCTGTGGTTTCCTGTTCCAGCTCGCGGATGACACCGGCTGATTCACTGACGCTGCTGGCAAGCGCTGCAATGTCGGTGACGGCACTGCGGAATTGTTCAGCAATTTCACGGACGTGCTTTTCAGCGTTGGTCGCTTCTTCGGCGACGCGTGTAGATGACTGGCTGACTTCGCCAATCGCCTGTTCCATTTCACGGTTCGCATGAGTCACGTGCTCAAGCTCGGCAACAAACTGAGCTGTGGTTTCCTGACTCTTCTGGGCACCCTGTTCGAGTTGCTCAGTCGTGCCACGTACCTGATTCGAAACCGTCTGAACATTGGTGACCAGGCTTTGCATGCCTTCAAGGAATTGATTGAAGGTCTTCGCCATTTCACCAATTTCGTCGTTACTTTCAACCGTGAGGCGGCGGGTCAGGTCGCCTTCACCACGAGCCAGTTTATCCAGCGCCCAGGTAGTTCGTTTGATAGGTCGGGTTAACAGCGGTGGAAGCAGGACAATCACTGCGATGATGATGGCAACCGATAAGCCTGTGAGGATGAGCAGGTTGTTCCTCGCGGATTTATTCAGCATGACACCGTCTGAATGCAGAGCGGCGGCTGATTCAGATAGGTTCTCACCAACGGTATCCAGAATCTCACGCGCTGATTCAAATTCTTTTTCGAGCGTCCCTGTGCTGAGAGCTTCTGCTTGCTCATAAGAAATGCGCCCCGAGGTCACATCTGCAACGAGTTTTTCTGACTTAGGGCGCCACTTCGCGAAGGCCGCCAGAAACGCTTCGGCCTGAACCCGTGTTTTGTCATTTACTTGCATATTAATGACGGCATTCAGGCGATCGTACACTTGATCCAGGTTCTCTTTATGAGATGCCTTGAGGCCTTCGTAGCTTCCGCCAAAAGCCAGAGTGCGCTCGGCGATCTGAGCTTGATACAGGTCGCGGTCAGCATTAAGCACCTTATTCAGGGCCGGGGTGTAGGTGCCATTAATCAGCTCTGATGTTGTCGTGACACCACTCAGAGTATTCAGCTGAAGTATGCTGAGGATGACGAGAAGCACCCCAATGACAGCCAAAGGTATACGAAGCTTCAGAGTGAGGCTCAGATCGCGCCAGTTCATACGTTTCTCCACAGAACAGGGACTATCCATAGAGCGTAGTTCATGTTGGGCCAGTCGCCAGAGAATTGTGTAACCGGATATGCGGCCTGAAGGCCGCTACTGGGTGCTAGAAGAGAGAGCGTTATCAGGCCTGTAAGCTGAGGAGATCGCGACTGTTATTAACCCGGAACCAACCGGCAATGCTGTAGCGATGATTCTTTGCGGGCAGCACTTCGTGAGGAAATTCTTCAGACAGAAAAATCACCAGACGATTCAACACGGGCTGAACCTGCGTAATCAGCTGATCTTCTTCAGCATCATAAATGGCAAGCTCTCCGCCATCGCCGGGCTGCCAGTTGTCGTTCAGGTAATAGACTGTGCTGAGTACGCGATTGGATTGTCCTTTAAAAGCATCGTAGTGCTTTTTGTATCCCGCACCGGGTGGGTAATGCGCGAAATGACTTTCGTATTCAAACAGCCCTAACAGCAGCTCCCGGTTGGCGTAACCGCGCAGGTGCTCCATGGCCGTTAGCCAACCGGATTCTGAGGCGTCTGAGCGATTCATCCACTGGATGGAGTCCTGGCGGATACTACGCGCAATCGTGTGATCGTCGCGACGTCCGATACCGGCTACTTTGAGGTCGCCCGTGTTTTTTATTGCCAATATCCTCTGCTGCAGTGCACGTGAGAGTGCCGCAGGCAGTGCATCGTCTACAACTACATAACCATCGCTGCGAAGCGCATCCATGATGGTATTCAGCAAAGGAAGGCAGCGAGCGGGCACTGCACTGTTATTGATGGCGTTCACGGGCGGGTATCCAAGTAGGCGAGGCGCGGTTATACCCGCCGCAAATCACGGCGTACAACGAGAAAACTTTGTCGTGACGATCAGGGATTCAGCTGCTTAAAAGCGTGTAGGCTGCAAGACCGAGGAAGACGACGGCCGTGAGGCGGCGAGCAAGGTCTAAAGGCAACCGGTCCATTAACCACTGCCCCCAGATCACGACAGGTGCGTTTGCGATTAACATGCCCAGCGTGGTGCCCGCAGTAACCCAGAAAAAACTCTGAAATTCCGCGGCGAGAATCACCGTGGCTATCTGTGTTTTATCTCCGACTTCGGCGATAAAAAACAGCAGAGTGGTGGCGATAAAGGCGCCATATTTAGCGAAATTATCGTCGTCATCATCTTCTTTATCCGGAATCAGTACCCAAAGAGCCATCAGGGCAAATGATCCCGCCAGTACATAGTCGACGACTCGACCAGATAACCAGCTTTCCATGTTTTCACCGATCCAGATACCTCCCCAACTCGAGAGACCATGATTCAGTAGAGTGGCAACGAGAATACCGCCAATGATTGCCCACTTATTACGGAAGCGTGCAACTAGCAGGAGTGATAGCAATTGTGTCTTGTCGCCAACTTCGGCAATAGCGACAGCGACGGTAGAGGCCAGAAAAGGTGAGGCACTGAAGGTGGTAATATCAAACATAAAAACTATTCCGGGCGATGATGAGCACAAGATAACGTCACAGCATCGCCCAGCGACTGTGTCGTTATCTCAGGTCTCATCAATCCCGATGACGGGACGTCTGCACCATGAGCTTGAGGCTCAATTATGTTGATACAGACACCAGAATCAGCAGCCTGATTGGCTGTGACGGCAGATTACTCCCCCAAGAGAGCGCTCATAGTAACATTTTCTTATCTGTACGATAAATAAATCTCGTTTTACCTCAAGCGACACAGGTGCAACTATCTGCGCATCTTAACCATACCAACCAGTACCTACAGAGGCGGACTGCCGTGTTATCTCAATCGTTTCGTGATCTTCTGACCATCCTTGCGCGTGCGCCGTCTGTGGTCGGTGCAGAACATTCGTTTTTCCGGGTATTGCAGCGCGCGCTGGAAGAACGCGGAGCCGACGTAAAGTGGTACGAAGGTGTGCTGGTGGCACAGGGGCGCCGCCCGCACTCTTTAATGCTGTCGGCCCATATCGACCGTCATGGTCTGATCTGCACTGGTCCGAACGAGTTTCAGTACGCCGCGTTTGTGTCAGGCGGTCGCTCTGATCTGCTGGGTAATTCGGTTTCTGAAGAACTGATGCAGCTGATTGTTGACCGCATGGGTGACGAGAAGGTTTTCGCTTATGAGCCATGGTCGGGCATGTACCGTGGCCGTGGCAGTATTCGTCAGACGTATGTGTGTCCGCATCGCAATAACCTGATCTTCGAACTCGAAGGTCTTGAGCACGTGGTTGCGGGGACGCCAGTAGCCTTTCAGGATGATCTGCGCATTACCGACGACAGCGTGACCGGCCAGATGGATAACGTTCTTACGGCGGCCATTCTGGTGTACCTGTTTGAACTGGGCTTTGAAGGCACCGCCTTCTTTACAGCACAGGAAGAAGCGGGCCGGAGCTGGCGTTACCTGCTGGAATGGTTCCGTCGTTTTGGTGGTTCAACCAACCAACTGGTGGTGGTGGATACCAGCCCGTTCCCGGATGTGCCCACTGCGCGTGAGCATACGCTGACGCTGCGCCACAGTGATGCCAATGCCGAGTTTAATGAAGAGCTGACTCAACAACTGGCTGATACCTGTGAGCGCATGGGGATCACCTACCAGTACAAAGACAGCTACATTAAGGCGCAGAACGCAGCGCTGGAAGCGCAGGGGGAATCTCCTAAATCTCTGGGTTCGACCGAGATGGGGCGGATTATTTCAGCGTCAGGCGGGCTGGTGGACGGGACGACACTGCAGATACCGACCACGGGATATCACACCATGGATGAGAGTGCATCTGTGGTAGCCTGTGAAGCGTTTATTGATGTGCTGTGTGATCTTGCTGGTATTCAGCCGGAAGAGTGATACAGAGTGCCTGTGAGAAACTATGAGTAAACTACCCACGCCTGATCTTAATGATCAGGCCGACAACTGCTTGCTGATCGCTCGCGGTGACGACGTATCACCGCATTGGCTGGTCTATGAAGTGCATCGGGATTTTTTGTCTGCACCGCGTACCTTTGCAGTATTTCGCTTATGGTCAGAATACGATTTTGACTGGTTAGGGGATGAGTTCACCGAAGGTCTGCAATGCATCAGTGCGGCGGATCAGCACTGGCGTATCAGTCTGCCCAGACTGAGGTTTGAGTGCTGGGGTGAACTTGAATTTATTCAGACCTGTTACGGCGCCGCATCGGCCTCTGAGGCGTTGGTGCGTGCTCTGACGCCGGATTAATCGTCGTTAGAGGCTGAGTCTGCGTCTGAATTTGAAATTGGAACCGATTCTGATTCTGGAACCGGATCGGTGGTGTGAATATCATCAATCCGCTCTCGCAGCTCTCCTATTTGTCCGGCCGGGCGAATAATATGAAAACCGTAACGGGTTTCTACCGGGCCAATCCAAGGGCTGCTGCCGTCGTATTCCTGCATGGCCTGAATCATCTCTTCGGGCAGATCATCGACGTCGTGATCTCCCGCAAATCCTTTGTTTGAACCCGACGGGCAGGCTGAGTGTTCGGCCGCCAGATCTTCAAAGCGGGCGCCTAACGTCAGCTCTTTGAGAATATCGTCAGCCAGCAACGGGCTTTTCAGAAGAATATGGTTCAGCGGGATGATGGTCACTGGAAGCCTCCGGAGGATTGGATCGTCGGCTTCCAGTATAGACGCTATCTCAATAGAGAAAGGGCAGGGGTACTTCCGGGGGAATTATTTGGGCAGGCGGTGCTGAGCGAGCAACTGACCTGAGATGATCGACAGAATGCAGAAGCTCAGAAACCACCAGAAACCATCGAGCAGCGTCGCCTGCATTTCAGCGGTCGCTTTGGCGGTTAAAAATGCCACCAGAATACCGACCACAAACACATCGACCATCGACCACTTGCTGATCGCGGCGACAATGCGCCAGCGCAGATCGCTTGGCCACAACCAGGTGAAGAGAATCGTCAGACCTTTAAGTACTGGGATAACCACACTGAAAGTCACGATCAGAAATGCGACCAGGGCATAACCCTGATCATTCAGAGATGTCACCGTCTCCCAGATGGAACGGGTCTCGTTGAACAGTTCTGCCTTCAGGCCAAACATATTCACGCTGGCCTTAATCGTCATGATCGGCTCAGTCACCCCGGGCCAGAGTACCACGTAGCTGGCAATGGCCAGTAACAGGCCGAGGCGCTGTGCCCAGGTAGACTGTTGCAGGCTGTTGACCAGACGGTTCATGCTTTCGCCTTCAGCGGAAATTGATCGAAAGTGATGTTATCGGTGCCTTCGCGCAGAACGCGGCGCAGGTTGTGGTGGTTATCAACGTCTGGCGTCGCCAGCACATCACGATAATGTTCGCCGAACAGACGCAGCGTCGTTTCTTTGTCCAGCTCCAGTAGCTGACTCAGAGCAAACACCTTAGCGCTGCCCTGATTCTGGTCTGCGCTATTCATCACGCCGCCGTTATTGAACGCGGTTGGCGTGAAATCGTACCAGCCTTCGATAAACGCCAGTGTCGATGCAAACATATGCTCATCGGTGGTCAGAGAATCCAGAAATTCAGACTTGGCTTTGGCGAAATCGGTCATGAGCGTCCTCAAAATATGGGCTTAATAAAAGTAAGAATAAATACGAATTTATGAGAGGCGACAAATTAGCAGAAATGCCGCGGGGCTGCTATGTCTGAACAGGCTAGTGTATGGGTACTCGCCGGGCGTGAGTGAAGCGCTTCTTCCAGTAATCGGAGGTCAGATACGAGACCATAACCCCGCGACTGCTCGACACATGCAGAAACTTATCCTGCTCTATGTAAATGCCGACATGCCGGGAGTTCACTCCTGTATCAAAAAATACCAGATCCCCGGAGCGCAACGAGTGTCGAGAGACCGGAACACCCTGACTGGATTGTTGGCGGGTGCTGCGCGGCAGTTGGGTATTAAATTCATCACGAAACGTCACGTATACCAGCCCTGAGCAATCAATCCCACGCTCTGATAAACCACCAAGGCGATGGGGCGTGCCCTGCCATTGCTGGTATTCATTGTAGAGACGAGAGCGCACGTCCGGATTTTCGAACTGTGCGCTGCTTTGATTGCCCGGACCAGGTAATGCCTGAAAACCCGAACAGCCTGCCAGTAGCGCAGAGGTCAACAGCGTAGAGACCGTTAGCAGACTGCAATAGAGTCTGGCACTCACGGATTAACGGCCGTACATGCCTGTGATCGAGGTTTTCTCTATGGTATTGGCGTTCACCATGTATCCGATCAGAGCGGCGCTGGCGTCTTTGGGTAGGTCCAGCTTCTCAACAGACAGGGCATGAACGGTGAAGATGTAGCGGTGAGGGTCATCACCCACTGGCGGACATGCGCCACCAAAACCGTAAGTGCCAAAATCTGAGCGGCCATGCACCGCGCCATCAGGCAGATTCTCGCCACCGGTCAGACCTGCATTGGTGGGCAGAGTCGTAACATCCGCCGGGATGTTATAAACAATCCAGTGCCACCAACCCGAACCTGTCGGTGCATCCGGGTCATAGACTCTGACCACATAACTCTTGGTGCCCTCTGGGCCCGCTGTCCAACTCAGATCGGGTGAGATATTTTCTCCTTCGCAGCCAAAGCCTTTAAACACCTGGGTATTCGCCAGGGTGCTGCCGTCGGCAAAGGTGTCACTTGAGACAGCGAAATCACCAGCCAGAGAAGCACCTGACGCCAGAGTCAGAGAAGCGCCCAGAAAAGTGCCTAAAAGATTACCCCGCAGGGTTGTACTACGACGCATAAAAGTCTCCTGTTTAAATACTAAAAGCGGACTCTTAAACTATCAGTCTTTTAGTAATTTTTCATAGACTTCTTGCGAAAAGAGGCGAGACGGTGTCGGGACATCCTAATAACCATTCATCAACTCTCGATTAAAGGATGGGACCTGCACGCCAACGAATGGCGCTATGAGTCTATTCGGTCAGGCGTATGGATTCTCGTCAGGGGCCGACATTTGCCCATTGCTCGACACCAATCGCGTTCATCACCAGCTGAACGGATAAGGCCGCCAGAATCATCCCCATGATCTTCGTCAGCAGAAACGCACCACCACTGCCAATCACCGCAAGAATCCGGTCTGAGAAAAACATCATCACCCAGGTAATGGCCAGCGTTGCCACAACAATAAGCCCCGTCACCAATTGCTGAGCAATCGGATAGATCTGGTTATCGGTTAGCAGAATCACCGCAAGAATAGCGCCGGGGGTTGCCGTGGCAGGGATCGCAATCGGGAAAATGGCCACATTGTGGTCAGACTCTTTACCCGAACTCTGGTCGTTGTCGGTAAAGATCATCTGCAAACCGAACAGGAAGAGGATAATGCCACCCCCCAACTGGAACGACAGCAAACTGATGCCCATGGCTGTCAGCAGTACCTGACCAATCACCAACGAACCAATCAGAACGCCGCCGGCATACAGCACAGCACGGGTCGCGGTTTTACGACGCTGGGTAACTGACATGCCCGCAGTTAAGGCAGAAAATATGGCAAGCGTGCCAATAGGATCAATGGTTGCCCAAAGAATCAGGGCATCCTGTATGGCTTTATCAAACATGGGTGGTATCAAGCATAGTGGCGTCCCAGAACAGAACGCCGACTATAGCAGACCGCCTGTACCGCAGGGCAGACGGAGAAGTGCAAAGCTACGTCAGATCTTACAGGCGCCGCCTTCGCAGCCATCGTCTTCCTGCTCCTGATACGACTCAGGATCGATCTCACCTAACTCCATATCATCCAGGAAGGATAACTCATCCCAGTCGTTGGATTCTTCGGCTTTCTTTGGCTCTGCTACGGGTTCGCTCATGATGGCCTCGCATAAAAACGTTGCTGTAAAACTCAGCCTAAAGAATGCCTGAATCACACCACAGGTCAAACACTGGCTTAAGATGGCACTCAGTGTTGCAGTGGTGGGAAAGGGGGGAAGGTTTAGCTGAACCGGTTTAACTGTGAATTCATTCGAATGCTGTCAGATCTTTCCAGCCTGAGTGTATTTGGTAATTCTCACCAGCCGCTTGTCTGTATATGTTACCAAATATGCAGCACAGCTTTGTTTGTGTTCTATGACGAATAAATGGCAAGCCCAAATAGAAACAAGAGTAATACTACGATACCGACTGCGATTACAGAGCCAAGACTTGTCTCAGCTTTCGGATATGCACCAAGGGTAAAAGCCTTCAACGTAGCCCATCCTATGCCCCAACAAATACCATGGAGAAAGGCTTCTATTATGAGCCAGGCACACAACCTAGCAATACCCGCCAAGACTCCGACGGCTATTTCCTCTACTGGCATAGGGCACCACTCCTTGTAAATATGATCCTGCCCATGGGAATTAGACATCATCAACGCCAATGTTTAGCGGCGCCCACTGTGCACTTAGGACAGTCACTCTAAGAAGAATGCCTGATTTTCCTTTGAGGTCAACTCGTGTAGGGTAATTCTGTCAGCCAACATCAGGAGGATGTATGCCAAAGCCTAGGAGGCAACTCGTATCCCTCGAAGCCACCTCATACTATCATTGTATTTCTCGCTGCGTTCGCCGTGCCTTCTTATGCGGCATAGACTCCGAAGGTCGTTCGTTTGAGCATCGCCGTAGATGGATTGAGAAATTGATTCTCGATCAGGCTCAAGTCTTCTGTATTGATATCGCTGCTTATGCCGTCATGTCGAATCACTTCCATGTGGTATTGCATGTCAGTCAGCAACGTGCACGCGGACTAACGGATCTGGAGGTAGTTCAGCGCTGGCACCAGCTCTATCAAGGGGTCTTACTTTCTCAGAAATTCGAACGCGGTGAGGAACTGTCTGAATCGCAGCAAGCCATGCTCGATGAGCGCATTGAGGAATGGCGTGAACGCCTGATGAGCATCAGTTGGTTTATGCGTAGACTAAACGAGACCGTCGCCAGACTGGCTAATGAAGAGGACCAATGTACCGGCCACTTCTGGGAAGGCCGCTTCAAGTCTCAAGCTCTTCTCGATGAAAAAGCACTTGCTGCCTGCATGGCGTATGTTGATTTAAACCCACTACGCGCCGCCACGACCAAAACCCCAGAAGAATCGGAACACACCTCTGTTAAAAAACGCGCTGAAAAAGCCAAAGAAGCCCACTCACCGAATCACCCGCAACAGCAAGCCTATGGCTTACTGCCCTTCGCGGGCAATCCACGCCAGGACATGCCCGAGGGGATTCCGATGCGCCTGACAGATTACCTAGATCTAGTCGACTGGACTGGTCGCCAGATCCGCGAAAATAAACGTGGATCAATCTCAGAGGCCGAACCAGCAATAATGGATCGGCTGGGTATCGACGCCGAACATTGGCTCTACATCACCCAGAACTTTGAATCCGAGTTCAAAGGCATCGTCGGTGCTGCCCATGAGGTGAAATCGAAAATCACTAAGTTCTGGGACGGCCAGCGAGAGCGAAGGCGAGCCGCAGGCATAGCGGCCTGTAAATTACGCCTTTCTTAACAGACTCCTATCCACCGTAATTACAAATCAGAGTAATCTGAGAATACCCTTCGCCTGAAATATGGCATTTTTGATCTAAAGCGTCATGAAATTTGAGCTTTTGACACCCTGCCAACACTGTTCGATCAACCGGGAAAAATTAGAGTAAAAAACAAGCGCTTTCTCTCTT
>Ga0207991_1000857_pt1 | contig 19738 bp, 16 predicted proteins | sample ETN07SmetaG_FD_185786 | JGI IMG/M metagenome (GOLD analysis project Ga0207991, IMG submission 185786) | Marine microbial and viral communities from oxygen minimum zone, Eastern Pacific Ocean - ETNP2014F14-07SV275 (SPAdes) (version 2) | ecosystem: Environmental > Aquatic > Marine > Oceanic ... | reverse complement strand
GCGCCTGCGCGGCGGACGGCAGGGTCATCGCTCGCCGCTCCCCCTGCACCCCCTGGCAGCCATCCGCTGGACGAGGACCGCTCGCCGCCCTGCCTCGACCTTTCGGCGTCTCCGACGGGCCGGAGGGGTGTCGTTCCGCACTCTCCCCTCCGGCACCTCCCCGCTGCTCGCGCCCCGCGCGGCGAGGCGAGGGCGGCCCTCTCCTCGACCTCTCCCATGGTCCAGCGTTCCTACCCAGTGGCTGAGCACGGCTTGCATGGGCCCAAGGCAAGCCGGCGGGGAAGGGGCAGGGCGCCATGGGCGCGCCTGTCCGGGTCGGGTCCTCTGAGCGAGACCCGACCGGCACAGGCGGCCGAAAGGCGCCAAAGAGCACAAGGCGAGACGATCTTGACCCCGGTCACGACGGACCGGGACCCGACACATCGGAGATCTCATGTATCAACGCCACCCTTTGAACGGCGGCACCGCGGCCGACCCGGCAACTTGCGTGCCGCTCGTGCGCTTCATTAACGCGCGCCGGACCGCCCTGCGCGATGCCGCAAGGCTTCTCGCTGGAGCGCGCGGCAGCCGTCTCGTCGACGACATCGCCGACAGCCTGTCCTTCGGCGCGGTGCCGAACCCAGTCACGTGGGGCAAGCTCAGGGACCTGCTCGGCATCCTCACTCTCGAGCATGTGCACGACGACATCCGCGCAGAGGCTGCTTTCTTCGCGGCGATCGACCCGTGCAATCCGGTGGTCGAGGAGGTCTGCTTGCTGACTGACCAGCTTCGGGCAGTCCTCGAGCAGGCCACCGCCGCGCCCGATGCGCGAGCGGTATCGCTCAGCTCCGCGGCATAGACCTCCAAGACGACGCCGCCGGGGCCATCCGGCGGTGCTTGACGACGGCTTTCCAGGCGCGGCCAATGCCCGCCGGCCGCCGCGAATGGTGCATTATGGAGATGACGATAGGAGACGTTCCCCGGAGGGAGGCAATCGACTTCCTCGAGCGAAGGGAGATGGCTGTCCATGCGGTTGCCAATCATTTGCAGCAGCATGGGCTGTCTCTGTTGAACGTGGCCGAAGCCCTTGGAGATGAGGCCGCAATAGGGACAGTCATCGATTTGCTCGCCTGCTGCGACGCGCCCTTACCGGCTGTGACCAAGGTAGCGAGCAGCCTCCGAAGCCTTGTCCTGTTTCTTGAGCAAGTTGCGCTTCACAAGATCGAGCGAGTTGAGCGAGAGGTGCCTGGTGAGATTCTGCAAGCGGTGCTCTGGCATGGAGCGCGGCTAACGGACCGACTACGAGCACTGGAAACGAGGTAGTTGAAAGGCTTTCCGGAGGGGACTGAACCCCTTCGGAAAATTTCGAACTCGGGTAGCTGAACAGGACCACCTCCCTGGGAGAACACTGGTCAAACCCGAGAAGAAAACATGCCTGCTACAAGACCCTCTAAATCTTCCGTCTCGAGTGTGATTGGCGCTCTCATTGCTGCTGGTTTGCAGCCGGGTGCCATCCGCGTTCAAGCAGACGGATCTTTCTGCGTTGACGTTACCTCGCCCGGGGTGGGCGGGCCAATCTTTGACAAGAAGATCATAGCCAAATCGGTAGATGCCTCAGCAAGTGAAGCTCCGGCTTGGGGTGAGGGAAAATGCGAATAGAAAAAGACTATCCCGGGCTGTGCGAAGAAAAAACACCGGCAGGGCAAATCCGCTGGCGTGTGCGCGTAGAAGGGCAGAAGACGAAGAAAATCACTCTTCCGGTTGAGCCTAAGCATCCTAACTTCGATGTCTTCTACGCGGCTGCGCGAACTGGTAAGAAGCTCAAGTCTGTTCTTAAAGAACAAGCCGCCAAGGGCACATTGGATGAGCTTTGTGAACGTTTCACCAATTGGATGAAAGAACAGGTCAAAGCTGGAAATCTGAAGCCACTTACTTTGAGCAGTCGAATAACGGGCTTGAAGCAAGCCCGGGAGTGCATGTCACCTAATGGAAAAATTCGGATCGGATCGATGAAGGTTGAGTTGCCTCGCGAAGCCTTTGCTCACATTCGCGATTCCTTCGGGTCGAGGACGGGAGCTGCCCAAACCTGCCTGAAAGCTCTTCGTGCTGCATATAAGTGGGGGGAAGAGCACGAAATCTGTGCCAAAAGTCTTGTCTTCACAGTTACCAGTAGCCACAAAGAGAAAGGCGGAGCGACGCCATGGCCGGATGAAGATGCAAGAACGTTCCTTGCGCACCACGGGCCGGGAACAATGGCCCGTCGATGGTATTTTCTGGCTGAATGCACGGCGGGGCGAATCGGTGATATGCATCGGCTTGGCCCGAAAAATGAGCGTATCGTGGACGAGCAGCTCTACATCCATTATCAACCATCAAAGAGAGGGTCGACCGAGGTCACGCTTCCCTTGCCATGGAACTTCGTGGCTGAAGTATTGGACGTGCCGCACGATGCACGGGCCTACCTTTTGACCGAGAAGGGCACACCGTTCGCATCGGCAAACTCACTGGACAACACGGTCCGCCGCTGGATCATCGAGGCGGGGCTATGCGTGCCGTTCCTCGATGAGAACGGTGTTCAGAAGGTGGACCGAAGAGGAAAGTTGCAGTTCCAAGCCACTCGTTCGCAGCATGGCATCCGAAAGCGTCGTGCTGAAAAGATCGCCGAGGCCTCGGGGTCGGTGTACGAGGTCATGGCCCATCTTTCCCACAGCGATCCGAAGACGGCTGCTATCTACACGAAGAGGGTCGAGCGTGCACGTTTGGCAGCGCAGGCCGCAATGCGAGCTGAAAGCCATTCGAAAAGCGCCGGTGTTCTGCGAATAGTGCGTCGTGCGGCACCCAAAGTACAAAAGGCCGAAAATATGGGGGGTGAAGCGTCGTAATAGGATGTCGTGGCATTAGGTGAGCATGTACTGCTCGTAGCCTCAGCCAGTCAGGTCGAGTTGGAAGGCTTCGCAGTTATCAAGAAGGCCCTCTGAGGGGAGCACCTCTGCAAAGGTTCTCCCGATTGGGCCGAGCCACGTCCCGACGGCTCCACCTTTATCCTGGCATCACCGAGATCGATCTCCCCCTGGTTCTGCCATGGTGACTTGACCTGCACCGTTCCTGCCTATTCCTTGGCTGCGCGTGCAAACCAAGTCCCGAAGCGAAGATTGCGGCCGACACAGCAAAGAGGAGAGCTGTTCAATGGGAAAGGCCAGGCAGCCGCTTTCGGAACACTGGAACCTTCTCGCCTGCTATCCCGAGATCGCGGCCGAATGGGATATGGAGCGAAACTCTCCTAACCGTCCGGAAGGCGTGACGCCGGGCAGCTCTCGTGTCGTCTGGTGGAAATGCCGGGTCAATCCGGAGCATCACTGGCAGGCAGCAGTCGCCACGCGTCGTGCAGGCCATGGCTGCGGCGTCTGCGCCGGGAAGATCGCTGGCCCGGACAATAGCGTGGCCGCCCGGGCACCTCACCTCGTCGATGAGTGGCACCGTGAGCGCAACGGGGCCAACACGCCCGACAACACGCTTTTCGGGTCACGCAAGAAAATCCGCTGGCGCTGCGCCTTTGGACACGAGTGGACGGCGACCCCGAACAATCGCATCAGCGGAGGGAGCGGGTGCCCGAGATGCGCGAAAAGTGGTACATCGCGCATCGAGCTGCGCGTGGCTGCGGAGCTGATCACCCTCTTCGAGGATGCCGATTGGCGTCAGAAAGTCGCGGGGCGCGAAATCGATGTTCTCCTGCCCTCGATTGGCATCGGCATTGAGGTCGACGGCCACTACTGGCATTCGCAATCACGGGAGAAAGAAGCCGAAAAGGAACGTGTTCTAATCGAAGCCGGACTCCGCCTACTCCGTCTACGGGATAACCGACTGCCGCCGACTGATGCCGAGAACGTCACCTTCTCGCACGAAGAGAGTGACGAGCAGTTCATGAGCCGGCTCGCGGACCAACTTGCGGCTCTCTGCGACAACTCGGGGCACCACGGTCCAGCAGCGATTCTGCGGGGCTATGCGCACACCGGGCAGCTGGTCGGAGAAGTACTCTTTTCCGAGATGATAGAGAACTTGCCTGGGCCACCGGCCGGGCGCTCTTTCGCAGACAGGGCGGGAGAGGCAGCTCTGGACTGGGATGAAGAGGCCAACGGCACACTGCGCCCGACCCAGTTCTGGCCCCACAGTCACTACCCCGCACACTGGCGATGTCGGACTTGCGGGCACTATTGGCGCGTGTCGATCGGGTCCCGGACAGCCGGCAATGGCTGTCCACGCTGCGCCGGACGCGTCGCAACTCTGGAGACCTCCTTTGCGGGCCTGCACCCACAGCTGCTTGCCGATTGGGATTGGGAGCGCAACGATCTTGATCCCGAAGCTATCCTGCCACAATCGAACAGGATGGCCCATTGGCGCTGCGCGACAGGGCATAGATGGCATGCGCGAGTCCAGATGCGCGTGAACGGCAATACCTGCCCCAAATGCCGGCTGGCCGCGAACAGCCTTGCGGCGAAGCGCCCCGACATTGCCGCCGAGTGGCACTCGGCGGCAAATCACCCCGAGACCCCGAACAAAGTCAGCTACGGCTCCAAGCGGAAGGCTACTTGGCAGTGTCGGAGGGATGACAGTCACGTTTGGGTCGCCGGTATCAACACGCGGACTTCCGGAAGCGGCTGCCCCTTCTGCGCTGGAAAACGGGTGTCTCCGGAAACCAGTCTGGCGACGAAGCGGCCCGACATCGCGGCCCAATGGGATGCCGAGGCCAATGGTACGCAGACTCCGGATGACGTCACGGCGGGGTCTGACAAGACGGCGTGGTGGCGCTGTCGTCGCGGCCATTCCTGGTCCGCCACAGTCCGTAGTCGGGTTGCAGGAAGCGGGTGTCCGCGCTGCGCCGACCCGCTCTGCGACGTCGATTTTGATGACCTCCCGAAGACGCAGCTCGAGGCGAAGAAGCTGAATTCCAAGTTCTACTACACTGGGAAGCCGTGCAGGCATGGACACTTTGCTCCTCGCATGACCGGTAACAAGAACTGCCGGGAATGCGGGCGTCTGCGCTCGAAGAAGTATTACGAAACTGGCTCGGGAGCTGGGGCGATGTAGAGCGCGAAGCAGCGTCCGAGTTCGACGAAGCCAGTCTGAATTCTGGTCTTCTCAGCAGCGCCGGCAGGAACACATGCGTTGTTCCGAATGCAGACGGCGACGACGCATCGGCTGAAAGCCATCTCGCAGCGGCTTGATGGCGGTCGTCGACCTCGTCGAGCCGCCGGTCACGGTGGTGGCATTGTTCCGCTGCGGCCGGCCGTATGCGCGAGATGTTGGCCCGAAGGTCTGGCGCGAGTCAGAACGCAGCGGATTAATCATGTACGCCTCGCTGAACGCACTGTGCTGGGTATAGGAACTGCGGCAGCCGCGCGGAGTGTCCCACGGCACTAATCCTGTGGGGCACTTGGGGCAGTAGACTATAATGAAATAAGGCGAAACGAGGCGTCGTGGCAGCCCGTAGGGGAATCGAACCCCTCTTTCCAGGTTGAAAACCTGGCGTCCTAACCGATAGACGAACGGGCCACTCTGACGACGGAACCGGTTTCCCGAAAGGGACCTCGAACCGTGAACCGATGGCAGCCCGTAGGGGAATCGAACCCCTCTTTCCAGGTTGAAAACCTGGCGTCCTAACCGATAGACGAACGGGCCGCTCGTCGGTGAGCCGGTGTTTAGGGAAACCGCTCTGGCCCCGCAAGGGGAAAATCGACGATCCGTGAAATTGCCGTGGCGGAAAAACCGCCTGCGCTCAACGCGCCGGCGCGGCGTCGTCGAGCCGCAGCTGGACGGTGCGGCGGCCCTTCCAGATGTTGAGGTCTAGCTTGCCTGCGAGGTGGAAGCGCGCACCGCCATGGCGCATCAGCGCGGCCCCCATCGGCCCGTCCATGGCGCCGAAGGCGATGCCGTCGAGCCGCGCCCCGAGACCATCGCCGAAGCCGATCTTGAGGTGGCCCTGGCCGACTTCGCGGACGTGCTGGATCGCCATGTCGGGAAAGGCAAAGCGCGGCGCCGGCGCGGCGGCGCCGAAGGGGCCTGCCGCCTCGATCCGCTCGATCAGTTCGAGCGTGGCGGCACCGGGCATCAGCACCGAATCGAGCCGCAGGTCGCGCGGCCCGCCGGCCCCCGCGCCCTGCTTCTCAAGAAGTTCGGCGAGGCGCGCCATCGCGGGTTCGATCATGGCCTCCTCGACGGTGAGACCGGCCGCCATCTTGTGGCCGCCGCCACGAAGCAGCAGCCCCTCGGCCGCGACGCGGTGGATCGCGGCGCCCAGATCGATTCCCGGCACCGAGCGGGCCGAGCCCTTGCCGATCCCGTCCTCGATGCCGATCACCACGGCGGGGCGGTTGGTCGCCTCCTTCATCCGCGCGGCCGCGATGCCGACCACGCCGGGATGCCAGCCCGCGCCGGCGGCCCAGGCGAGGGGCCCCTCGGTGCCGCGTGCCTCGGCCTGTTCGAGGGCGGCGTCGCGCACACGCGCCTCGATCTCGCGCCGCTCGCGGTTGAGGTGGTCGAGCTTTTCGGCCAAGGCCGCCGCCTCGTGCGGATCGTCGGTCGCCAGCAGCCTTGCGCCCAAGTCGGACTTGCCGATCCGGCCGCCGGCGTTGACGCGCGGGCCGAGCAGGTAGCCCAGATGATAGGCAGTGGGCGGCACGTCGAGTCCCGCCACGTCGGCGAGCGCCACGAGGCCGGGACGCTGGCGGCGCGCCATGACCTGAAGCCCGGTGCGCACCAGCGCCCGGTTGACGCCGGTGAGCGGCGCCACGTCGGCCACGGTGGCCAGCGCCACGAGGTCGAGCATTGCCATCAGGTCCGGGCCGGGCTTGCCATCCTCGCGCAGTCGCCGGTTCAGCTCCACTAACAACAGGAACACCACGGCCGCGGCGCACAGATGCGCCAGATCGCCGCTCTCGTCCTGCCGGTTGGGGTTCACCACCGCCACCGCGTCGGGCAGCGTCTCGCCGCCCAAATGGTGATCGAGCACGACGACATCCGCGCCCTGCGCGGCGGCGATCGGCTCATGACTCAACGTGCCGCAATCGACGCAGATGATGAGGTCGTGGTCACGCGCCAGCCGCTCCATCGCCGGGGCGTTAGGGCCGTAGCCCTCTTCGATCCGGTCCGGAATATAGAGCGTTGCCGGCAGCCCCATCCGGCGCAGCCAGACCAGCAGCAGCGCGGCCGAGGCACCGCCATCGACGTCGTAATCCGCGAAGATGGCGATCCGCTCGCGGCCCCGCACGGCCTGCATCACGCGATCCGAGGCGGAGCCCATGTCGCGCAGCGACAGCGGGTCTGGCAGCAGTTCGCGCAAGGTCGGGGAGAGGAAGCCGGCCACCGCCTCGGCAGCGACGCCGCGCCCAACCAGGGCGTGGCACAGCGGCAGCGGCAGGTCGCAGCCCTGGGCCATGGCCTGGGCGAGGCGGTCGGCCTCGGCGGCGGGACCCACCCAGCGGCGGCCGGTCAGCGAGGCGGAGACGTCGAGAAAATCGGGCATGGCGAGGGTGTCGCCCGAAAGCAGGCACGATGGCAAGCCCGGAGACGATGCTACCCGCTCACGCAGGTGCGATCCGCCCGCGCCGGTCTGGGGGGCGGCGGGGTCTGCCCCGCCGCCGCGTCGGTTCAGCGGCCGGGCTGGCTGCGATCGATCGGGTTGCGGTAGAACATGCGCCGCACCGAGCCGGTCTTGGAGCGCATCAGGATCGTCTCGGCGGTGAGATAGCCGCCGTCGCGACGGATGCCCGGCACGAGGTTGCCATCGGTGACGCCGGTGGCGGCAAAGATCACGTCGCCGGTGACCAGCTCGTCGCGCGAATAGATCCGGTCGAGATCCTCGATCCCGGCCTTGCGGGCGCGGCCCACCTCGTCGTCGTTGCGGAACAGCAGCCGGCCGTAGATCTGGCCACCCATGCATTTCAGCGCGGCAGCCGCCAGCACACCCTCGGGCGCACCGCCCGAGCCCATGTACATGTCGATGCCGGTCTTGGCCGGTTCGGCGCAATGCATGACGCCGGCCACGTCGCCATCGGTGATCAGGCGGATCGCCGCGCCGGTCGAGCGCAGCTCATCGATCATCTCCTGGTGGCGCGGGCGCTCCAGCACGCAGACGGTGATGTCGCCCGCATCGGTGCCCTTGGCCTTGGCCAGCGCGGCGACGCGCTCGGCCGGGCTCATCTCGAGCGTCACCACGCCGGGAGCGAAGCCCGGTCCGACCGCGAGCTTGTCCATGTAGACGTCGGGGGCGTGCAGCATCGAGCCGCGCGGGCCCATGGCGATCACGGTGAGCGCGTTGGGCATGTCCTTGGCGGTCAGCGTCGTGCCCTCGAGCGGGTCGAGCGCGATGTCCACCGCCGGGCCCTCGCCGGTGCCGACCTCCTCGCCGATATAGAGCATCGGCGCCTCGTCGCGCTCGCCCTCGCCGATCACCACGCAGCCGGCGATGTCGAGCATGTTGAGCTGGGTGCGCATGGCGTTGACGGCGGCCTGATCGGCGGCCTTCTCGTCGCCGCGACCGATCAGCGGCGCGCAGGCGATGGCCGCGGCTTCCGACACCCGGGCGAGGCCCAGCGACAGCATGCGATCATGGAATTCGGGGGCTTGGGGCATGGGAGGCGTCCTCGGGCAATCGTGAGCGTTGCCTCGACCTAACCGGCCCTCCGGCGCGGTGACAAGCGCGCCGGGAGATGTTTGCGCAAACGGCGCGAGATGGGCGGCGGCGGGCTCGGGCACCGCCGCCGGAATGGGCGTTTTCGGGGGTAGGGAAGGGGCGGCGCCCCTCTCCGTCAGACCTGTTCGATGCGGATCGCGACCGGGGCGCCCTGCACCACGCCGGTGGCCTCGAAGCCCGCGAGCGCGTCCTCGAGGGCGGCGCGGGTCGTCTTGTGGGTGACGATCAGCACCGGGGCAGAGGTGTCCTCGTGATCGTATTGCCGCATCCGGTCGATCGAGATCCCGGCTTCGCCCAGCACTCGCGCGACCTTGGCGAGCGCGCCCGGTTTGTCCAGAAGACGCATCCGCAGGTAATAGGGAGCGGGCACCGCCGCCTGCGCCGCGCGCGCCGCGCGCAGCCCCGAGGCGGGCTGGCCGAAGACCGGCAGCCGGATTCCGCGAGCGAGATCCATCACGTCGCCCATCACCGCGCTCGCCGTGGGGCCCGCGCCCGCGCCGGGGCCGCGCAGCACCACCTGGCCGATCGCGTCGCCCTCGAGCACCACCATGTTGGTGCCGCCTTCGAGCTGGCCCAGCGGCGAGGATGCGGGCACGAGGCAGGGCGACATGCGCTGCTCCAGCCCGCGTCCGGTCATCTGCGCCACGCCGAGAAGCTTGATGCGGAAGCCCATGTCGGCGGCGTGGTTGATGTCCTCGATGGTGATCGCGCCGATGCCCTCGAGCTCGACGCCCGAAAAATCGACCTTCGTGCCGAAGGCGATCGCGGCCAGCAGCGCCAGCTTGTGACCGGCATCGATGCCGCCCACGTCGAGCTGCGGGTCTGCCTCGAGATAGCCGAGATCGGCGGCCTCCTGAAACACCGCGTCATAGGGCAGCCCGGCGCTCTGCATCCGCGTCAGGATGTAGTTGCAGGTGCCGTTCATCACCCCCATCACGCGGGTCATCTCGTTGCCAGCCAGCGACTCGGTGAGCGCCTTGATCACCGGGATGCCGCCGGCAACGGCCGCCTCGAAGCGGATCACCCGGCCCTGCGCCTCGGCCCGCTCGGCCAGCGCCTGGCCGTGATGGGCGAGCAGCGCCTTGTTGGCGGTGACCACGTCCTTGCCGTTGTCGAGCGCGATCTCGACGACCGACTTTGCGATGCCCTCATGGCCGCCCATCAGCTCCAGCACCACGTCCACGTCGTCGCGGGCGGCGAGAGCGGACGCGTCGTCCTCCCAGGCATAGGCCGAAAGATCGACGCCGCGGTCCCGGGCGCGGTTCCGGGCCGAGACGGCGGTGATCTCCACCGCGCGACCGGCGCGGGCCGCGAGCAGTTCGGGATGCTCCTGCACGATGCGCACGACCGCTGCGCCGACGGTTCCGAGACCGGCGATTCCGAGGCGAAGGGGAGAGGTCATGGGAGGCTCCGGTCTGTCTTGGCTGCGCGCGACTGTTAGCCCGAGCGAGGGATCACTGCAACGCGGCAGGGGTCGTCACGCCCGCCTCTATGCGCGCGCGCGTCTGGGCGTCGATCACCGGTGTGCTGCGCAGCGCCTCGGCCCGCGCCGCGAGATCGCGCAGCCGGGCCTCCGGCAGCGCGGCGCCCGGGGTCCCGGAAACCTGCCGGCGGGACAGGGCCTCGGCGCGTCGCGCCAGTGCCGTGCCACTGGCCTCGGTCAGGCGCGGCGACGCCTGCGCGGCATCGGCGCGAGCCAGAAGCGGCACGACGTCGACGAGCGGTGGCGGCGGGCCGTGGCGTTCGGCCTCGGGCACGCGGGCGTCGATCTCGGGGAACTGGGCGCAGCCGGCGGCGAGCAGCAGCGGCACGAGGAAAAGGAGGCGGGGCATTTGGGTCCGGATCTGGGGCTGCGCTCAGGTTACGGGGCGCCGGCCGGGGCGGCAATGGCATCCCCGCGCGGGGGTGACGGCCGATGGTGGCCGGGCTATGCCCGACCGGGCAACAGCCGGGGACGTAATGATGGAGTTCGAATTGCGCGCGGCGCCCGCCCGCCGGGCGATGGCGGTCGGGGTGCTCTATGTCTTTGGCGGTCTCGCGGTCCACACCGCGCTGACGCAGGCCGACGGGGTGCTGTGGGTGGCTGCGCTGCTGGCGCTGGGTGCCGGGGGGCTGGCAGCGGGCGAGGCGCTACGCCGGGCGACGCGCCTCGTGTTGCGGCTCGACGAGACGGGGCTATCGGCCAGCGACGGCACCTTGCTGGCGGGCTGGCAGGACATCGCCGGGATCGACCGCGGCAGCTTCTCGCTCAAGCCCTCGAACGGCTTCACGCTGCGGCTGACGCGGCCGATGGCGCGGGGCTGGCGGCCGGGCATGTGGTGGCGACTCGGGCATCGGCTGGGAATCGGCGGCGTGACCCCGGCGCCGCAGACAAAGGCGATGGCCGAGGCGATCGAGTCGCGGCTGGCGCAGCGGAGCGGCGCCTAGCGCCCGGCACCTAGCACCCGGCACCTAGCACAGCGCGTCGGATACCGTCCCGGTCACGCTGTAGCAAAGCTGGCCGGCGAAGCGCAGCCGGGTCACGACCCGATCCTCGAAGGTGAAGGGCGCCAACCCGACATCGAAGATGGGGGTGTAGTCCGTCCAGGTTTCGACCAGCGTCGCCACCTCGAGATTCGGCATGTCGGGCAGCTCCGTCCGAACCTCGTTGAGCGCGGCATCGGTCAGAGCGGACACGCCGGTGCCCCGCGCCGTCGACCAGCGGACACGGTAGCTGTTGGTCGGCGCGTCAAAAGTGAAAACGCTGACCCGGATGCGCGGCGCCCGCGATTCCGGCATCAGGACGCCCTGCAGCGCGGAGATGCTGTTGACGAAGGTCGGCGTGATGTAGCCCGACTCCCGGCTCAGTACGTCGCCGACCGTGTAGGCCGCGCGGGTATTGATCGATTTCGCGCGATAGGCGTCGAAGAACACCCAGCTGCCGCCGAAGACCCAGAGCAGTAGCGGCATCATCAGCACCGCCTCGACCGTCATCGAACCCGCTTCGCGGTCGCGACCGCGCCAGAACCGCGCCAGCCCCGCGCGGGCGATCTGCCAAGCCCGCTTCATGGTTCGACCACGAAGGCGGAGGCGGAGGTCAGCGCATAGGCGCCGCCCGACTGGCGGGGCAGCCGCGCGCCCAGCCCGCTGGTGGGGAAGTACGGATCGAACAGGGAGCAGGCACGCAGAAGCATCAGTTGGTTCTCCACTCCGGCGGTGAAGCGGCGCAGCGGCACGGTGATGTCGGCGCGGTCGACGCAATCCGCCTGTTCGGGGGGCGTGACCCATGACCGCAGGTCGAGCGGGCGCATTTCGAGCCGCAGGTTGCTCGCGCAGTCCGGCAGCAGCAGCGCGTGGTTGCAGATCGAGGCGCTGACCGTGGCGTGGTCGACCGGGGTGATCTGCCCCAGCCGGACCTCGCGCACGGTCAGGTCGAGGCCGCGATCCAGCATCACCTGGCGCAGCGTGACCATGCCCAGCTCGAAGCTCGACAGGATCACCAGCATCAGCACCGGGAAGATCAGCACGAACTCGACCGAGGCGGCCCCTTCGCTTGCGCGCAGCAAGGCGGGACGGCGCCGCAGCGCCTGCAGGAGGCGACGCGGACCGGTCATTGGATCAGCCTCAGTGCGTTGATCTGGGTGGCGATCGAGGTGAAGGCGGAGGCGATCTGCAGCCCTTCGACGCGGTAGAAATGCGAGGGCGAGGAGGCGCAGCCAGCCATCGCCTCCATGGCGCCGGGCTCGTTGATCTCGAAGCCGATGGTGAAGATCACCACGCCCTTGGCCTTGGCCGCGGAGCAGATCTGGTTCAGCCGGGTATCCTTGGTGATGGTCCAGTCGGTTTCGACGATCGAGGTCCAAGTGGCAAAAGCGGTGTCGAAGGCCGGAGTGTTTTGATCGAACTGCATCGCTCGCAGATGATGAGCGTGCTCCCGCACTGTCATTCGAGCGAAGAGTTCGTTCCAGCGCAACCGGGTTGCGAGTGCCGGACGTGTCGCCACGATCGTACGATCCGATGCCCTGAAGTAGTCACCGGTCAGCCGCTTTACGTAGTAATCGTTCGAGCCGAGCACCCAGACATCGGACAGGCCATTTTCACGGTAGGGCGACTTGAGCCGATAATTGACGGTGTTGGCGCCGTCGGTCATCACCACCAGCACCTTCATCCCCTGCGATATGCCGAAGTCGCGCGGCCAGCCGGTCAGGCCGGATGCCAGCCCCGTCACCGCGGAGAACTGGTTGAGCGCGGTGCGCACGGTCGGGTCGAGCAGCGCGGCGCCCCAGTTCACGCCCATCTCGATCGAGGTCCAGCCTTCGGCGCTGAGCCCGGCGATCCGGTTCTTGAGCGCGGTGCGGCTGGTCGACCAGGGCAGCACCTCGAAGCCGTTGCCGGTCCGACAGGTCGAGGACCGCATCCGCATGTTGGCATAGCTGCTGATCCCGCCCGAGGAGGGGGAAAAGCCGCTGCTGTCGAAATGCCCGGCCTGCACCAGCGGCAAAGGCGAGGCCACGGTGGTCAGGTAGGCGGTGGCGGGCAGATCCGCGCAATAGCTGAAATTGTGCAGCCGGGGCATGCCCAGCGCGGTGGCAAGATCGAGCCCGAGGTTGACCTGGGTCGAGTAGGGCACCAGCGAAATCGCCAGATGGCCTGGTTCGACGGTGTTGAACATGGTGTCGATGAACTCGGCGCCTGCGGTCTTGAGGCGCGGCAGGCGGTTGTTGCTGTTCATCGAGCCGGAGACGTCGAGCACCAGCCCGATCTCGATGTCGTTCACCGATTCGGTGGCCGAGGCCGCCGCAGGGGCGGCCAGCGACGTCATGCCGGCGAATTTCAGCATCATGGTCGGCACCGTGGAGCGCGCCTCGGCCCGGACCGTGCGCATGTTGAGCGCCTGCACCACTTCGACCGCGCCGAGGCTGTCGGACATCCCGGCCTTGGCAACGTAGTCACGCACCACCGTCTCGGGGTCGCGGGTCTGTTGCAGATCGGCGGCGGCGAGGACCGCCCGGTCGAGCGTTGCCTGCAGCTCGGCGCGCCGGGCTTCGGTCCGCATGATGTCGACGCCTAGGCCCCCGACCATCAGCATGATCACCATCACGAAGAGCGAGAAGACGATGATCGAGCCGCTCTCGTCGCGACCCAGCGAGTCTGGGCCGCCCTCCTGGCGAGGGGGACGCTGCGGGCGGTTTCGGTGCGGGGCAGGGTGCCGGTTCACGGGCGTATTCTCCTTTCGGACGAGATCAGGGAAACGTGCCGACATGGCCAATTTGCGGCGTGACTCCGGCGCGGGCGGGCCTTTCCCCCACGCCACGGCTTCCACTGCTGTCGATTATTGGGGGATTGGGTCTAGGATCGGGCAGGAGAGCCGGCGCCGGCCGGCCGCACAGGGAGACCAAGATGACCGAGCACAACCCACATCAACCCGAACCGGGATTCCGCGATTCCGTCGACATGATGTTCAACCGCGCCGTGGCGCTGATGGACCTGTCGCCCGGCCTCGAAGAGAAGATCCGCGTCTGCAACGCCACCTATACCGTGCGCTTCGGCGTGCGGCTGCGCGGCCAGATCCACACCTTCACCGGCTACCGGTCGGTGCATTCCGAGCATATGGAGCCTGTGAAGGGCGGCATCCGCTATGCGCCGTCGGTGCACCAGGACGAGGTCGAGGCGCTGGCGGCGCTGATGACCTACAAATGCGCCCTTGTCGAAGTGCCCTATGGCGGCTCCAAGGGCGGGCTTCGGATCGATCCTCGCGACTGGGACGAGCATGAGCTGGAGCAGATCACCCGCCGCTTCGCCTATGAGCTGGCCAAGCGCGACCTGATCAGCCCCTCCCAGAACGTGCCCGCCCCCGACATGGGCACCGGCGAGCGCGAGATGGCCTGGATTGCCGACCAATACGCGCGGATGAACACCACTGACATCAACTCCCGCGCCTGCGTCACCGGCAAGCCGCTCAATGCCGGCGGCATCCATGGCCGGGTCGAGGCGACCGGGCGCGGCGTGCAATACGCCCTGCGCGAGTTCTTCCGTCACCCCGAGGACGTGGCCAAGGCCAACCTGTCGGGCAAGCTCGCGGGCAAGCGGGTCATCGTCCAGGGCCTCGGCAATGTGGGTTACCACGCCGCCAAGTTCCTCTCCGAGGAGGATGGTGCCAAGATCACCGCCATCATCGAGCGCGACGGCGCCATCACACAGGAGAACGGCCTCGACGTCGAGGCGGTGCACCAGTGGATCACCAAGCATGGCGGCGTGAAGGATTACCCCCACGCCACGCATCATGCGGACGGCGCGGCGCTGCTCGAGGCGGAATGCGACATCCTGATCCCGGCGGCGCTGGAGGGCACGATCAACCTCGCCAATGCCGACCGCATCAAGGCGCCGCTGATCATCGAGGCCGCCAACGGCCCGATCACGGCCGGGGCCGACGAGATCCTGCGCGAAAAGGGTGTGGTCATCATTCCCGACATGTATGCCAACGCCGGCGGCGTGACGGTGTCCTATTTCGAATGGGTCAAGAACCTCAGCCACATCCGCTTTGGCCGGATGGAGCGCCGCGCCGACGAGGCCCGTGCGCAGGCCATCGTCGACGAACTCGAACGGCTGTCGGCTGACGAGGGGCTGGGCTGGAGCCTGTCGAAGAACTTCAAGGAGCGCTATCTCAAGGGCGACGACGAACTGGAGCTGGTCCGCTCGGGTCTCGATGACACGATGCGCACTGCCTACCAGTCGATGCGCGAAATCTGGCACGCGCGCGATGACGTGCCCGACCTGCGCACCGCCGCCTATCTCGTGGCGATCGGCCGGGTGGCGCTGAGCTACCGTTCCAAGGGCCTCTGAACCACGGATCTGCCCCAGCCCTTCCCTGCTGGCACCGGAATCGTGCCGCAATCGCCGGTTACCCTTCCGTTAATCAAAACGGAATCGGAGGCGGGGGCAGATGCGCCAGACGACCGGACCGGAACACCGCAGCGCGCGCCTCCGACGGGCGCTGCGGTGGCTGGGCCATGACAGCACCGGCTCGATGTCGATCGAGGCGGTGCTGTGGATTCCGCTTTTCACTTTCCTGCTGATGTTGGTGGTGGATGTTTCCAACATCTACCTCAAGCAGAGCGAAGCGCTGCGGATCGTGCAGGAGGGCAACCGCGCCCTTTCGGTCAATCGTCTGAGCTCGCCGCTGGAGGCGCAACTGGCCATCGCCAAGCAGCTGACCGGGGCGGTGGCTGGCGCGAAGGTGACCACGGCGATCAGCGGCGATGTCATCGTCACCACGGTGAAGCTGCCGCTCAGCGCGATGACCTTGAGCGGCAGCCTGCCGCTCATCGGCAATACCGAGCTCACGCTCAGCTCGCGCCACCGGGTGGAGTACTGAGCATGGCCCGCGGACGGGGATGCCTTGCGCTCCTGCGCCGTCTTGCCCGCGACGCGAGCGGCGGTGGCACGATGTTCGGGCTCTTCATCTTCGTGGCGATGGCTGCCATGGGCGGCGTGGCCATCGACGTGAGCCACGTCCATGCCGAGCGGGTCAGGCTGCAGGTCATGGCCGATTCCGCCGCTCATGCGGCGCTGGTCGCTCGCCGCCGCATGCCCGCCGACGAGGCCAAGTTGGCAGCGGTCGCGATGGTGCGGGCGAACGAGGCCGACGCGCGGCGTGGCAACTTGGTCCTCGCCTCCGATATCGCCTTCGGCAGTTTCGACTATGACACCGGCAAGTTCACCGCCGATCCGAGCAAGACCGACGCGGTGCGGGTCACCACCGCGCGTCGGGCGGCACGGGGCAATGCGGTGACGAGCTTCGTGACGCAGATCATCGGGATCGATAGCTGGGACATCTCCCGCGACGCGGTCTTCGTCGCCTACAGCCCGGGCTGCGCCGATCAGGGCTTCCTGGCCAATGGGGCGATCGACGTGCAGTCGAACAACGCCTATCTCAACGGCTTCTGCATGCACTCCAACTCCTGGGTTTCGATCAACAACAACAACAGCTTCGAGCCGGGCACGGTGCTGTCGATGCCCAATATCGACCAGCTGCGGATGCCCGCCTCGGGCTTCACCAAGAACGAGGGGCTGCAGGCGGCATTGCGGCCGGCGGAGGTCGAGATCCGCGAGCTGCGCGACCTGTCCGAAATCATCGCGCAGCTCGAGAGCTACGGCTCCTGGCACATGCCCGATTACGTGACCTCGGGCAGCGTGATCCAACTTTCGGGCTCGAGCTTCGACCCCTCCCATTTCACGCCAGGCCGAATCCACCGGCTCGCCTGCAAGGGCAACAAGGTGACGCTGGGCACGAAGGGGGCGCTCACCACGATTCGCAAGGCGGTGATCGTCACAGACTGCGAAGTGAGCCTCGGCTCGGGGCTCGCCTTCGAGGACGCGGTCGTCGCCACCACCGATACGAGCGTGAAATCGATCACCGGCAGCGCCGGGGTGCGTCTCGGGCGCGTCGACGCCTGCCTGCCCGGCGGCAGCGCGCAACTCCTCACGATGGGCGGGGTGGCCCTCCCCTCGGGCTTCAACCTGCATGGCAGCCAAGTCATCGCCAAGGGCGACATCAAGTTCAGCGCGAACGCCGTGGGGATCGGCGTGTCGCTGATCTCGGGCGGTCGGATCGACAGCACGTCGAACATGACCATGTATCGTTGTGCCGACGGTCTCGATGGCAACTTCCAGGTGGATCACTACCGGCTCGCGCTCTAGCCTCGGGCCATGGATTGGACCGCCCCGATCGATGCCTATTGCGAACGGCTGGGCCCCGGGTTCTGGGCCGAGCCGCTCAATCTCGTTTCCAACGCCGCCTTTCTGATCGCCGCGATCTTGTGCTGGCGTCGCGCGGGCGGGCTGGCCCTGCCGCGTGTACTGTCCGCGATCCTCTTCACCATCGGCATCGGCAGCGGGCTGTTTCATTCGGTGGCCAGCTTCTGGGCGATGCTGGCCGACGTGATTCCGATCGCGGTCTTCATCCTCGCCTATGTCTACGCCGCGAACCGCGCGTTCTGGCATTTGCCCGTCTGGGCCTCGGCGCTGGGCGCGGCAGCTTTCGTGCCATGGGCGATGATCCTGACGCCGGTCTTCGCGGCGCTGCCATTCTTTGCCATTTCCGCATTCTACTGGCCGGTGCCGTTGCTGATCGCGATCTACGCCGTAGCCCTGTGGCGGCGCTGGCCGATGGTAGGGCGGGGCATGGGGTTGGGCGCCGCGCTGTTGTGCTTGTCGCTGGTGTTCCGCTCGCTCGACGAAACGCTCTGCCCGGGCTGGCCCGTCGGCACGCATTTCGCCTGGCACGCGCTCAACGGGTTCATGCTCGGCTGGATGATCGAGCTGATCCGCCGGGCGCTGCTTGCGGGACCGACCCGCGCCCGCTAAAGCCGGGATCGACCAGACAGGAGAGCCCCATGTCGATCGATACCGACACCGCCCGGCGGGTGGCCAAGCTGGCCCGGATCCGGGTCGAGGAAGAGGCGCTGCCCGCGCTCGCCGCCGAGTTCAACACCATCCTTGGCTTCATCGAGCAGCTGCAGGAAGTGGATGTCGAGGGGGTCGAGCCGATGACCGGCGTGACGCCGATGCATCTCAAGCGGCGCGAAGACGTGGTGACCGACGGCAGCCAGCAGGACAAGGTGCTGGCCAACGCGCCCGATGCCCGCGAAGGCTTCTTCGCGGTGCCCAAGGTCGTGGAATGAGGGGCGGGAAATGACCGAACTGACCAAGCTGACCATCGCCGCCGCCCGCGACGCGCTGCGCAAGGGCGAGATCTCGTCCGTCGAACTGACCGGCGCGCTCAACGCCGCCGTCGACGGCGCGGACAAGCTCAACGCCTATGCCCACAAGACGCCCGAGATCGCCGAGGCGCAGGCCAAGGCGGCCGACGAGCGGCTCAAGGCCGGTGACGCGCCCGACCTGTGCGGCGTGCCGCTGGGCATCAAGGATCTGTTCTGCACCGAGGGCACGGCGAGCCAGGCGGCCAGCCGCATCCTCGAGGGCTTCCGCCCGCAATACGAATCGACCGTCACCACGCAGCTCTTCCGCGACGGCGCGGTGATGCTGGGCAAGCTCAACATGGACGAGTTCGCGATGGGCTCGTCGAACGAGACCTCGGCCTACGGCCCCGCCGTGAACCCGTGGCAGGCCGATGACGGCGTCGCGCTGACGCCGGGCGGCTCCTCGGGCGGCTCGGCCGCCGCCGTGGCCGCCGATCTGTGTCTCGGCGCCACCGGCACCGACACCGGCGGCTCGATCCGCCAGCCGGCCGCCTTCACTGGCATCACCGGGATCAAGCCGACCTATGGGCGCTGCTCGCGCTGGGGCATCATCGCCTTCGCCTCCTCGCTCGACCAGGCCGGGCCGATGACCCGCGACGTGCGCGACGCCGCGATTATGCTGCGCGCCATGTCGGGCCACGACCCCAAGGATTCGACCTCGGCCGACATTCCGGTCCCCGACTTCGAGGCGATGCTCACCGGCGACATCCGCGGCAAGGTGATCGGCATCCCGCGCGAGTACCATGTCGACGGCATGCCGGGCGAGATCGAGGCGCTGTGGAGCCGTGGCACCGAAATGCTGCGCGACGCGGGCGCGCTGATCCGCGACATCTCGCTGCCGCACACCAAATACGCCCTGCCGGCCTATTACGTGATCGCCCCCGCCGAGGCGTCGTCGAACCTCGCGCGCTATGACGGCGTGCGCTTCGGCCATCGTGCCAAGCTGGCGCAGGGCGACGGCATCACCGAGATGTACGAGAAGACCCGCGCCGAGGGCTTCGGCTCCGAGGTGCAGCGCCGGATCATGGTCGGCACCTACGTGCTCTCGGCCGGCTTCTACGACGCCTACTACAACCGCGCCCGCAAGGTCCGCGCGCTGATCAAGCGCGATTTCGACCAGGTCTTCGCCGAAGGGGTCGACGCGATCCTGACCCCGGCGACGCCGTCCTCGGCGTTTGGCCTCGGCGCGATGAAGGATGCCGACCCGGTGCAGATGTATCTCAACGACGTGTTCACCGTGACGGTGAACCTCGCCGGTCTGCCGGGCATCTCGGTGCCCGCCGGTCTCGATCACAAGGGGCTGCCGCTGGGCCTCCAGCTGATCGGCCGG
>Ga0207991_1000854_pt1 | contig 19776 bp, 18 predicted proteins | sample ETN07SmetaG_FD_185786 | JGI IMG/M metagenome (GOLD analysis project Ga0207991, IMG submission 185786) | Marine microbial and viral communities from oxygen minimum zone, Eastern Pacific Ocean - ETNP2014F14-07SV275 (SPAdes) (version 2) | ecosystem: Environmental > Aquatic > Marine > Oceanic ... | reverse complement strand
TCAAGATTATGTTGACGATAATAATCAAAGAATAATGTTTCTGCGCACCTTTTTCCTTCATCGTAGCAACTTCTTGGTCCAATGGTATTCACATTCCCCCAGTATGATTCTGTTTGAGGATGTTGAGTTGGATCCCCATACACTTCGCTTGTGGAAGCCTGAAAAATCCGCGCATTAACCCGCTTTGCAAGACCCAACATATTGATAGCACCATGGACGCTAGTTTTAGTGGTTTGGACAGGGTCATATTGATAATGTATTGGAGAAGCAGGGCAAGCCATGTTAAAGATCTGATCCACTTCAACATAGAGAGGGAAAGTCACATCATGTCTCATCAATTCAAACTGCTGGTTTTCCATCAAATGTGCAATATTGGATTTTGTACCCGTAAAATAATTATCCACGCATAGGACATCGTGTCCATCCTTTAATAGTCTTTCACTTAAATGGGAACCGATAAAGCCGGCTCCACCCGTTATCAATATTTTTTGTTTCATAATAGTAGTTTTCTCAATCTATTTTGTCTAATTAATTAAAGATTATTTATTGTATTTATTTTCCATGAACTTTTACTCATCATTATTCCAATCGATCAGTCCATCCTTGATAAATTTCTTGAAATATTTCGGGTAATCCTTTAGTTATATCCCAATTTGAAAAGTGAGATTTCATTTTACTTAAATCAGAAATATAGCAAATGTGATCACCTTTTCTATTTTCATCACTATATTCAAATTGCATACTTTTACCTGAAATATTTTCAATCATTTCAAATGCTTCTAAAATGGAGATGGAATTATTTCTACCACCACCAAGGTTATAAACTTCTCCCGGTTTAGGATTCATTATAAACTCATGAATAAAATTTGCCACATCATAAGAATGAATATTATCTCTAACCTGTTTACCCTTGTAACCATATACAATATATTTTTTCCCAATAAGATTACACTTTATTAAATAACTGAGAAATCCGTGTAATTCAACTCCACCATGCGTAGGTCCTGTCAAACATCCTCCTCTTAAACTGCAAGTGGGCATACCAAAATATTTGCCATATTCCTGAACCATTATATCCGCTCCAACTTTTGAAGCACCAAAAATTGAATGGGTGGAATGATCTATAGTAAACATTTCATTAATTCCATTATAGTACTTATCATCTGCATAATCCCATCTTTTTTCTTTCTCAACTAATGCTAATCTGTTTGGTGCATCGCCATAAACCTTGTTTGTTGACATATGGACAAATGGGATAGCATTAGAACACTTTCTTGTAGCTTCTAATAGGTTCATTGTACCTACACAATTTACATCAAAATCGTCGAATGGTCGAGATGCTGCCAAATCATGGCTAGGTTGAGCAGCTGTGTGAATGACTGCATCTGGACCCAATTGTTCAATAAATTTTATAATGGTATCACGATCTCTTATATCAATCTCATTCGGCGTATAATTATTGTACATTTTTTGTAAACGATTTTGATTCCATGTTGTATCACCCGCAGGTCCAAAAAAGTCAGCTCTCATATTATTATCAATTCCAAAAACATCCATCCCCTTGTTGGAAAAATAACTGACGACTTCTCCTCCAATTAATCCATTTGATCCGCTTACTAAAATCTTTTTCATTCTGTTCCTTTTATTTATTGCTCAATATTTTGTGTTTTAAAAAAAGATAAATAAAATATGAATTCGTGAATAAATATCTTTTCCATAACCTTTTAGGTTCCTGGATTAGTCGAAATAACCACTCTAATCCATAATTTTGCATCCATACAGGTGCCTGCTTAACAGTCCCTGCATGAAAATCAAATGCTGCACCAACAGCCATCATAACGCTATTAATTTTCCCTTTATGATTTGATACCCATTCTTCTTGCCGAGGGCATCCTCTACCCACTAGAACGATATGTGCTCCTGAATTATTTATTTTTTGGATATCTTTTAAATCTTCATCCATCGAAGCATCACGAAATCGATCTACATGTGTACCACATATATTAATTTCAGGATAATTCTTCGTTATAAAGTTGACAAAACTTTCTAATGTATTTTTAGTACTTCCATATAGGAAAACTTTGAGATTATTTTTTGCTGCTTTTTGTAATACATGAAGCGTTAATGTTGGCCCGTAAACCCTATCTTTAAGATTTGCATTGTAAAAACTATTCAATGCCCAACGAATAGGTTGACCATCCGGAACAATTAAATCTATTTTCTTTAATTGCTCTCTAAGATTAGAATTATTTACACTCGTAATTAATCCGTGAGTCGCAAGGGCAGATACACCAAAACTGCTATTATTAATTGCATTCTCGATAATAATATCAGATGCAATATTATAGTCAACGATTGAATAATCCACACCAAACAATTGATATTTAATTAATGTATTCATTTACGTTAATAACAATTCTGAAAATAATATTAAATCCATCTTATTTAATCTTTGGGTAAGTTGAATGACCATAGTTTGAAATTGAATCTTCGTAAATAGAAATCAATTGTTGATAATTCACATCAGGCGTATAATTCTCTAAATATGCACTTCTACCATTGTCGCCGAGGAATTGACATAATGACTCATCATTCATTAATTGGTGCACTTTTTCAATAAATTGTTTTTGATTTCCCAATTCAAAATGTAGTCCATTTAATTCATCCGTAATAATTTCCTGCATGGACCCAATATTTGTAACTAGTGCTGGTGTGCCACATGCCATCGCTTCTACTAATACCATTGGAAATCCTTCGTACCATTGCGATGGGAAAACTAGAAACTGTGCTTTTTGAAGAAGGTCTTTTACGGACTTATTGGGGAGTTTACCTAAAAATTCTACATTATCTCTCTGTAATTTGATGTTTCCGATCATGGGACCATCGCCAACAATCTTCAACGGGAAATCTATTTCTTTCCATGATTCCAAAAGGAATTCTATCCCCTTTTCTTTCGATAATCTTCCAATGAATAAAGCAAATTGTCCCCTGGGTTTATTTTCTTTTAGAGGGTCTGAAATAAAATTAGGTTTTACAACCATATTATTTGGGGAAAATCCTGACTCAATAAATTTATTTTTTGCAAATTTGGTTAATGTAATAATATGATCTAATTTTTTTTGCCAGGTCTTCCTTTTTTTATGAAAATTAATCATGTATGCAATTGCAGCAGTTCCAATAAATGAATTTTGGTAAACTTTATATGGAACTGTCCAATATGGGTTTTTTTGGATTGATAATTCCCACGGTTTATTATTTTTACTGAGGTAAACACTTGGACAGACCAAACGGTAATTATGAAGTGTTAATACTGCAGGAATTCTATCTTCTCGACATGCATCAAAAATGGATGGAGTTAGAAGTGGAAAAAAATTATGGCAATGTACAATATCAGGGTTAATCTTCTTTAAGGTGATCGAAAAATTCTTTTTGCTTTTGCTAGAATACGAAAGGTGTAATGTGGTATTAATTTTTGTCCATAACGAATTAATAGTATCATTATCCACTGTATATGAATGAACATCATGCCCGTGACTTTTCATAAGATCTATTTCAGCCCAAAAGACCTGATCTTCACCACCAGCATGTTTGTAAAAATTATGTACGAATAAGATTCGCATTATTATTCTCAATTTTTAATGTGATAAATAAAATCCAAAATATACCAGATATAGCAAATAATTTCCAATTTATCACAGGTGTCAACATCGCATATCCAAATAAAATTATAAACCAATTTTTCATGAGTAATTGTGATTTCCCAGTAAGCGATGATCTAAAACATTTTCTATATAATGACACATAAATCCCAAAAGTCAATATTCCCATTATGATACCACCGGACATTATTGATTGTATAAGATCATTATGGGCATGAGGTGCCACCCAATGAATTTTTGGAATAATTAACCCAAGGTTTTTAACACCTGCTATAAACCCAAAACCAATTATAGGACTATTGGGAAATTCAAATGCATATTTCCCCCAAAGAGGCACTCGCTCTGATAGGGTAATAAGGTTACTAATATCCACCCCGCGCATTAGATAATCGATATAGGTGATAATAAAGGCAGCCACAATTCCGCCAAAGTAAAAAAAGATTAAATGGTTTAATCCTTTTTTTGATCCGATAAGAGAAAAAGAAAAAGCTAAAATAAAACTTAAAAGAGCTCCTCGAGAATTTGTTGCAAATATTATAAATACTGTAAAAATAAAAATACCGTATTTTTTGTAATTTGGGCCACTATAATAAAAATAATAATAAGATGCCAAAAGAGCCGTAAGCGTACCTAAAACATTTGGCCCAACAAAAAATCCTCCCAAACGAATAATCCCTAAGGAATTATCAATGAATATTCCAATTGATGGGAAAATAGGTAAAATAATTAAAAGGGTAATAATTTTTAGCCAAATCAATAAGACAATATCGCGGATTGCCATAGACAATGAATAATGATTCTGTTCGTTGACATACAGATAAAATAAAACAAAAAATGTAGCCCATTCGAAGATAAAATATCCTGATAATATCAATTCTGAACCGCTGAGCATAGGGATTGAAATCAGAATCGCCAAGGCGTAATAATAAAAGGGAAATTTAAAATTAGAAAATGTATACCGGTTGACCCTCAGTTTCTCAATGCCGATAAAGAAAAGGAATACAATTATGCCAATGGATAAATAAACTGCAATTCTTGAAAAAGATTGTAGGTTAAATAATCCATGTTGGTGAGTAACTCCTGTAATATCAAATCGAAGGATTCCGGGCATTCCATAAAGAGAAAGGAGTAATAACCCGCGTAGCAAGTTTAACCGAGAGAGCGTATTGTGGATTTTAGTCATTTAAAAAAAGTTCTCGATAAATAAATGCTTTCAATAATGTACAAAACACCAAAAAATAAAGCGCTCATGATCAACCATTCCGGATTGAGTCTTGCCCAGCATATCCAGAGATAGAAAACAGGTGTGTCCAGGATAGATTGAATAATTTTCTTCACATAAGATGAACTTGGATGATGATCTTCTCCTCCAGACCGTTTGAGAGATGAGGTAATCAGAACCAGTGCCCTCCCAATAATCAAACCCATTACCATCCAATCAATATTAGGACCAATATGAAGACTCTTTATATAAATAGATATACCTACTGGAAATAAAATAATTAAATAAAAGTCGACCCCAATATCAAACCATTTACCCAATTTGGAAGTTTTCCCAGTTGCTCTTGCTAATTGACCATCAGCACAATCCAAAATATATACAAAAGAAAACACTAACGATAAGTGGACGGTCTCTAATAAACCTAAGGGAAGTACCGAGAATTGCCAGATTGCATAGGTGCCTGTCAGTCCACCAATCAAAGTAATCATATTTGGACTTAATCCTATTTTGTAGGCAATAAATGCCAAGACCCCGCCCAATCGCTGAAAAATATGCCATGTCGGTGGAAAACAACTTACTGCGAAGGATCGCTCCCAAAATTTCTTAAAGGAAATTTGCACAATATTTTCTCTCATTATTCAGCTTTCCAATGGGAGAGATCCGTATTGATTAAAATTTCAGTTCTTAAGATATCCTCTTCGAAGAAAGGATAAATGGATTGAAATTGTTCTGAAGTAATAGATTGATTGTCTATTAGGTTAAAATTGATAATATCTTCCCTTAATCGGGTTCGAAATATTTTAGGGATTAAATATTTTCCAAACTTTTTCACTACATTTGGTCTTATCATCATTTTGTGAAGAGCTTGGAATTTTGGAGATCCCGATTTATTATACTTTTTTTCAAATTCAAATTCAACCGTCGAATCAATTTTTAAAAAATCACAGATTGTTTTTAATGTTCTTTGAGGGTCTTTTACAAATTCTTCATAGATTAAGATTTGAATTTGATTACTATCAAATTCGGAATAGTATCGTTCTAATTGGTGTCCATATAGTCCCATTGAGCCATAATGCCATATTTCTGCCCATTCTGCATCAATCCTTTCATGATTTTTAGAAAATGCTTTGAGAAAATCCTTTTCATTTTCTCTATGATCTCTAGTTAAGTGAGAAAAAGCAGAAAAAGCACGGTCTATGGGGTTTCGAAGACATACAATAATTTTGACATTTGGGATATATTTCTTGATATTTTTTGCAGCCAATTTTGAATATAGGTAAAGAGGAGATACTTCTCCTTTAATCTGTTTATTATTTGACTCCATAAAAAATGAAAGGTAATCAGTCTTATTCGTAACCGATGTGCGATGAATACCATTCATATCGCCAGGACCTTTAAAATCAATGGCTTGATTTTCCAAGGCAAAAAAATTCATTTCTTTTTGAGGACTCATGAAAATATCAGGATGAGTCCCTAATTGGTGATATAGGGCAGTTGTTCCTGCTTTGGCAGCACCAACAATCAGAAAATCAGGCCATTGAGAATCAGACATTCGTTTCTGTTCCAAATGAAGTTGAAATTGCTTTAAGTCTTTTAATTAATATAAACCAAGTTGTTGATTTCCAAATAATCGTAATGATGAACACATTCAAGGCCGCACCTAATAATCCATAAGCGGGAATTAAAATCATACCTAAAATCAATTTAATAATAACTGAGACTGTAAGAATATGTTGAAAATCTTTAGCACGATTAATCATCTGTAGAGATAACCCTGCTGATCCTGTTGCTGCATGAATGAATTGTGATCCTGCCAATATGAGCAAGGGAACCGCACATACTGCAAATTCAGGTCCAAAGATTCCAAGAATCTTTTCATGAAATAAAAGAATGCCGGCAAAAATAGGAATAGATGTGGATAACCCGATAATTACTGTGAGAAAAATATTTTTTTTCAATCTAGTTAATGTTTTTGAAAAATAGGCATCTGAGATTCGTGGACCAGAAATACTATTAATCCCAAGTACAGGAAGGCTAATTACCATGGCAATTCTGAGAATAAGATTAAACATACCTACAATTTCATCAGTCAAAAATATTCCGATAAGGAGAGCATCCATCCAACTTAAAAGAAAGTATGCTAGATTTGACAATGCAAATGGGGTCCCTAATTTTAATATTTTATCTTCAGTTGGAATAAGTGGCGTACTAGATGGAAATTTGAAATAAATAAAAATAAATCCGACTATAGCACTAATTGTCATTCCAGCACCAAAAGCAAAAATTGGAAAATGAATTGATGTACTCTGGAGATAAAATTGACTTCCTATAAAAAGAATAATAAATGAAAAAAAATGAAGTAGGAAATGTTGAATAAATGCAAAATGATAGAATTTTTTAAAGCCACGTAAAATTCCGCTGGACAAGAATAAAAAATTAAAAGGTAGAATTAAAAATACACTGATAAAAAATGGAAAAACCAAAGTTGAATTATCGAAAATATAATTTGCAACCCAAGTATGGATTAAATACCAAACTCCTGCAGATATGACAGTCGTTTTTAACGCCTGGGTAATAATTGATCTAATTGTAAACCATTGTTTCCCAACATTTGTTTTATATTTAGGAATCAGTTGAACAACTAGAACATCCATACCCCATCGTGATAAAAATGAAAAAATATGGGTGCAGGTAAACCAAATAGTAAAAATCCCAGCGGCTGCAGCGCCATATTTATACGTGAGCATCAATTGGAAAAAATAACTAATGCCTTTCCCAGCAATGATAAAGGCCATTGTACCTCCCACCCCAATAATATAGTTCAATCCCGCTTTGGATAATGGATGAGGAATGCTTTTGAGGGTTTTTCCCATTAAATAGCTGGATAATCTCGATAAAGAATTACTGGAATGGCTAAAGCAAAGCCTAAAAACCCAGCAATGAAAAGGGTCATTAACCTTCTGGGTTTTGATATCTCGACCGCAGGATGTGCTTCATCTAAAATATTGATAAGAATTTCTTCTTTTTGCTCATCGATTCTAGCAATCTCAAATTGCTGTCTAAGTGTGAGGTATACAGTTTGATTCTCTTCAATATCGCGCATCAATCCCATACGTTTCATTTTTAATTCAGCAGTGTCCATTTGTTCTGGATGGCTATTTTTAAAAGTTACTAGTGTTCTTTCAGAATTCTTTAATATCACGGAAGCATTATTTAATTGCTCTTCAATAAATATTCTATTTTTAAAGGCATTCGATTTTTGAACCTTTGAAACAAAGTCAATTACAAATTGAGAAATATAATTTGCAATATCTGCAGCTAATTGTGGTTCTTCCATATCCACGTTAATTGTTATTAAGCCCGAACCTGTTTCAGAAACATTAATTCGATCTTCTAGCTTCAATATCGCTTTATCCATGAATTTATTTTTTTGAGATGTAGGCAGATTATTATTGGGAAGAAAAGAGAACAACCACTGTATAGGATTAAATTTGTTTTGATCAATCTCCCAATAGGATATAAGATTTGTGTGATTAGAAAATATTTGAGAGGTCCATTCCTCTATCACAATTTTCTTTTTTATTCTGGTACTTGTAACAATATCTGGAATATTATAATTAGGTGCAGCCGACATACCAGCTAAACCAAATGACTCTGCTAACGTAGCTAGATTGGTTCCCATAACTGCTTTTGATGAAGACAAATCACCGGCTGGATACATGGTTATTGTAGATGTATATAAGGGTGTTTTTACAAGAATATAAATGAAAGCAAGAACACCAAAAAAACCAGAGAAAGAGATTATAGTATTTTTCTTTTTCCAGATTAATTGAATAATTTGTATTAAATCTATATCACCTGATGTAGTCATTACTTGATTATCCGGATTGATGACACCATATTTTTTGAATTCCGCAATCCTGTTTCGGAGAGTTTTTTCAGTTAAACCATATTGACGGGCAATGGATTCTCTTTGGCTAGGATCATCCAGTATCTCGGGGTGGTTATTGACAATATCAAGAATTTTTTGTTCGTGTTGTGTTAGTTCCATTTTACGTTCCTATTACACTTTGAATTACGACTATCAAGGTCGCAACTGAACCCAGAGTTGTGAGAATATCTTTTAAAATAATCCACTTGTTGTATTCCATTTTATCGGCGATGAAAATTGTATCACCATTTTCGATTATAATATCCCTGTTCGCTGGAAGCCTTTGTCCTGTCCCAGCCTTAATAATAAATATGTCTCGAGTGGCAGTTCTAGATTTTCCTCCTGCTAATTTTATATACTCATCAAAAGTTCTATTGTTAGAGAAAGGATATCTACCTGGTTTTAAAATGCCACCAAGAATCTCAATATAATTGAAATTTTCAGGCACATAGATTTCATCATTATTTACAAGAGTAAAATTCATTAATTCTTTAGACTGGTTCATAGAGTTAGATTCAATAGACCCTTTAATTGTGAGAGCTCGTGCTTTTATATAGGCTCGTTCAGATTGACCTCTATTTTCTTCCGGTATTAATAAAATTCTTTCTAGTTCACGATCAGGTATCTTCTTGATAGACGAATTATTGACCATGATATTTGACGGATTTGCCCGTTTTGTATAACCACCTGCTTTTGTAATGATATCTCCAAGAGTAGAGCCTAATTCAATTGCATATACGCCAGGATAATGGACTTCACCTGTTATAAAAACTATATCTTGTTTTTTGTAATCTTGTTCATATCGAACCATAATATGGTCCTCAGGCTCAACTATTATTGTATCTGAATTAATATAATTAACGATAAAAGAAAATTTATCCGTAAAATTAGTAAATCGTGTAATCTCAATTTTCTTTGGATCTGCATCAGGTCTTAAGTCACCGGCAAGTTGAATTAATTCTATTAATGTTTCATTGGGAACAAATTCGTATTCACCCGGAATTTTAATCCCTCCAAAAATACTTGTAACGTGTTGTTTTAAGGGGATTACAATTATATCACCTTGCTGGACAAATGGATTAAATTGATCATTACCTGTTGCTCCAAATTTGACTAAGTCCACATGCAATGAATCGCCATCTCTTAAAATATGAATATTCCTTCTGGATAATTCAGGATAGGCTAAATCAGAATCATCATCAACTACATCATTCTCATCTTGAATTGTATTAAAGATATCTGAAACTCGTGAGACCGGCGTTGCACTATAAAGCCCCGGATTTTGTAAATGACCTATCACCTTAATTTTAAATTCTCGAATTTGAGATAAGGTAATATGAATTCTAGCATTTTGGTTCCAGGATTGAATCATGGATTCTAAAGATTTAATCGTTTCGGTGAGTGTCAAACCATAAACTTGAATCACTCCAACAGATGGAATTAAAATTTCCCCCGTAGGGGTAACAACAAGTTTGTAAGTAAATACATCATCACTTGAAAGTATGTTGATTTGAAACTGGTCGCCCGGGCCAACTAAATATTTATCCTTATGAATCGGTTGATCCATTGTATGAATTATTTGAGCTTGAGATTCCCTATTTACAATTGGCTGACTAATATCAGTAAGTGGAAACTTAGGATTAGCTATCCGCATAGCATTTATATCAAGAGTTTGAGCTACAATCTGGGCGCAAATCGCCCAGAAAATGATTATTATTTTCATAGTGTTTTTATGGATATATTCGTCGAGGGTCCGACAAGGGGACAGGATTTTCTATCGCCAAGACGAAGGTTATGTTTCTCATTTTGCCTTTTTTTATGTAAACTGGGCGCAGTTATTGTCGATAGAAATCCTTGAGTGTATGAATGAAGTTATTCTTTAAAGGACATGAATCCAAAACAATTATAGCCCGGGCACATGCCCTTTATAATATATTATATTCTAGGTAATCAAATAGTAAATCTGTTGAATTAAAATTAATTTCTATCGCTATTTAATGAGTATAAAAAATGATTTCAATTAAAGAATTACGTCAAGACCCCGAATCCTTTCAAGCAAGATTGACCCTGAAGGGGGAAATAATAGACTTAAAAAGCATCCTTAATGCAGACGAAAAAATTCGTGCAATAAAAACTCAAGTTAATGACTTAAGGGCAGAACGAAATAGTGCTTCTGAATCCATCAGGTTAGCAAAAAAATCAGGAGAGGATGCATCAGAAGCTATTAATAAAACTCGTGATATCGGAGATCATTTAAAAGAATTAGAATCAGAATTACACGAAAAAGAATCTGCCCTAAATTCACTTCTTCATCGTTTGCCAAATTTACCATCAGAGACTTCACCTAAGGGACAAGATGAAACTAACAATGTATTAATACGTGAATGGGGTGTTAAACCAGAATTCACTTTTCATCCAAAAGACCACTTAGAACTCGGTCAGAGTTTGGCATTATTTGATTTTAAAAGAGGAGCTAAAATTTCGGGAAGTGGATTCCCACTTTATACAGGTAAAGGTGCACAACTTGAAAGAGCGCTTATTAATAGCATGATTGATCATCATGTTTCTCAATATGGATTTAAAGAACTATTCCCCCCTGTACTCATGCGTAAAGAATCAATGTTGACTACGGGGCAATTGCCGAAATTTGAAGAAGACATGTATCATACTGAGGTTGATAATCTTTATTTAGCCCCAACGGCAGAAGTACCTGTTACCAATGTTCATCGGGATGAAATATTAGATGAGGCCGATCTCCCAATCTATTATGTTGCTTATTCTCCGTGTTTTCGCCGTGAATCAGGATCCTATGGAAAAGATACCCGTGGTTTACTCCGTGTTCACCAATTCAATAAAGTTGAATTGGTCAAATTCACAACTCCGGAAACATCCTATAATGAGTTAGAAGCACTCACACGCCAAGCTGAATCAATTCTGGAAAAATTAGGTCTCCATTATCGTGTTGTTGAATTGTGCACAGGGGATCTTAGCTTTGCTGCAGCAAAGTGTTATGATTTGGAAATCTGGGCTCCAGGAGAAGGAAAGTGGTTGGAAGTATCGTCCTGCAGTAATTTTGAAACATTTCAAGCGAGAAGAGGTAATATCCGTTACAGAAATAGTTCTGATAATAAAGTTGATTTTCTCCATACTCTAAATGGTTCAGGCGTGGCGACGCCTCGTCTTATGGTTGCTTTGATAGAAACATATCAAACTGAGGATGGATCTATCAAATTTCCGGAAAATGTTTGTAAGTTTCTTGGGATGAAGGAGATCTGCTGATTGCGGTACATTTGGATTCTGATTCTTACAGCGATCTGGACAACCATCTTAGGTGTAATTGGTGTAATTGTTTCTATTTTTGAATCACGGCGAGGGCGAACACTTGGGATATGTGCACGAATTTGGGCCAAATTAATCCTTTTTTTTGGCGGAGTGAAATATTCGGTCTCTGGTCTTGAAAACCTTGATTTAAAAAAATCTTACATATTTGCTGGAAATCATGCATCAGGATTTGATATTTTGCTAGCATTTGCGGGTTTACCATTTTGGTTGGTTTCAATTGCAAAAATCGAACTAAGATCCATACCTATTTTAGGATGGGTAATGCATGCTGGTGGACATATATTTATTGACCGCAGTCGCCAAGAGAAAGCATTTGATATTTTAAATAAAGCAAAAGAATCACTTAAGAGAATGCCGAGATCGGTGTTGCTTTTTCCCGAAGGAACACGAACTAAAGATGGTTCCTTGGGCAATTTCAAGCGTGGGGGCTTAATGATAAGTTTAGAAACAGGGATACCCATCGTTCCCGTTGCATTTGTTAATACTTTTGAAATGATGGACAAAGATTCATGGACAATGAAGAATCATCTTTTAGAATTACGTATTGGGAAACCAATTCTTCCTTCATCTTTTACCGTAGAGAGGCGACGAGAGTTGGCTAAACAAGTTCAAGATGAAGTAAAAATACTTTTGAATCAAAAATAATGCTGATTAAATGTACAAACTCGTTGAATTCTGTAAATGTAATCAGCGAATTTATTTCAATTAATGAAACAGATATGGTTTCACATTGGGCCAATCTAAATCCAGGAACAATTTTAAGGGATAGACACGGAATCGTTGTGATGATATTCTCTGTTGGAAGGCGAAATTTTAATGAAGGACCTGATTTTTTAAACGCTGTTATTTGGGTGAACGGAAAAGCCAAAAGGGGAAATGTTGAATTGCATGTAAATGAATCAAATTGGAATTCCCATGGTCATGGATCAAATTCAAGATATGATGATGTGATTCTACATGTCGTGAATTCTTTTGCTCGCTCTCCAGTTCTAAAAATAACAACTGTCAGCCTTGAGAAATTGATTCAAAAAAAACGAACTAATTGTCCCATCCCAAATCTAGAATTATCTCCAAGTCAACTGACGGTTTTAATGGAAATGGGTATTCACCGATGGAAAGAAAAAGTTTCATTTTATCAACATAGACATGGAATTCGGAATAAAAATTACTTTATTGAATCCTTGGCTAATTTTGGTTCGGGTGAAAATAGAACCATTTACAGATCTCTAGGTGATTGTATTTTCTCTTCAATTAACAAAGATTTATCTCAAAGTGAGTGGAACAATATATTTTTTGAAAGTGCATCCAATTTCAAATGGCATCGAGGAGGCACTATGCCTGCACGTCATCCCAATATGATATTAGAGAAAATAAGTAAGTGGAGTTATGACACGTTTATAAAAAATATTAATTTCAAATCTATCAAAGAGTTAAAACAAAATTTTGTCCTGCATGGGTTTGGCCAAACGACTTGGGTAGAATGGAGTGGCAACGTTCATTTCCCATTTATGGCAGGTCGATCGTCTTCGGATTATTCTACCTTTTTAAATCATTGGATGCGTCTGCGATTACCATCATCTTATGGTGCTTTAAAGAAATTTTTTGGTGGACGACTAACTCAATCCCAATTGAAATCTTATCCAATTGCTCAAGGGCTTTTGTATTTAAAAAAACATTTCTGTTCAGGATGGCATTGTCAAATTTGCAAATTAAAAAGAAGCAAATGATTTTTACTCGCGATGAAATAATAGAAAAAGCCAAAGAATGGCATGAGGAGTCAAAAACCATTGTGTTTACGAATGGATGTTTTGATTTACTTCATCAAGGTCACATTGATTTACTGAATAAAGCAGGAACATTCGGAGATATTTTAATAGTAGGATTAAATTCTGATAGATCTGTCAAAAAGTTAAAAGGAGAGAATCGACCGATTGAGCCAGAAATTATTCGAGCCCAAACTCTGGATTCTCAAAATAATGTTTCTGGTGTCTGTATTTTTGATGATGAAACTCCTCATTCCCTCATTTTAGATTTACACCCGAAAATATTAGTCAAGGGTGGAGACTATCATCCTAATGAGGTTGTTGGTGGGTCAGAGGTGATTCAATGGGGAGGACGGGTTGAGATAGTATCATTAACGCCAGGTTTTAGTACTACGGAAATGGTTCAAAAAATAAGGCGAGAAGGACTTGTATAAACCTATATTACCAGTCTAATTTGACCCCCGAAATTTCTTGTAAATCCCTTTGTTAAAAACTTTTAGCGCAATTCTGTACTTAACCATTTGGTTAGGTTTTAATTCCGGATCACAGGCCATGCCTTATCCGACGGAATCAACTATACCCATAATCGTATCCTCTATAAAAGATAGTACTTCAACATTTGATGAATCAAGAAACAGATTCCCTGCTATTTTAATAGATTCAAAAAATCTTCTTGCTGAAGCTGTCATTTCTGATTTTCATGGAGATACGTTAGAAGTAACATTTCTCCTGAGTCGAATTTTTGAACTTCTTATGGAAGCGGACCAGATTGGTGAAATGAATCTTGAAGATCAGGAAGAGTTTGAACGATTCAATCGCACTTTTACAGATTTGTATACCCATAAACTAGTAACAGTTAAAAACATTGATGCCCCGGTTATGGCGGAAAAAATTCGCGCTGATATTACAGAAGCATTCGAAATTGAAATGGGCGACACCAAATTTATAGTCGTGGATGATCGAGATGGACATATTCCCTTAGTTAGAAATAAACAGGTTGATCAATATATTAATTATTTTCAGACTAAAGGTCGAAGACAGTTTGAAATTTGGTTAAAAAGGTATGTTCAGTACAAAGATTTAATCCTTCCCATTTTAAAAGAACATGAATTACCCGAAGAATTTATATATTTAGCCATGATTGAATCGGGGTTAAACCCGAAAGCATATAGTAAAGCAAATGCATCGGGAATGTGGCAATTTGTATATGCAACTGGGAAACAATATGGATTAAAACGGAATTGGTATTTAGATGAAAGACGTGATCCCGTTAAAGCGACACATGCTGCTTGCCGGTATTTAAAAGATTTAAATAATTTATTTGATAACTGGTATTTGGCTCTTGCTGCCTATAATTGCGGTGAAGGTCGAGTACTTCGAGCCTCTAAACTTCATCAAACTTATGATTTTTGGCAACTCAAATCATTGCCAAAGGAAACGCGAAATTATATTCCCTATTTTTTATCTGCAGCGATTATTGCAAAAACACCGGATGCATATGGGTTTAAAATCCCAAAAGCTCAGCCCATTAGATTTGAAGAAGTTGTTCTAGAAAAAAGTGCAGACCTAGCAGTTTTGGCTAGGGTAGCAGGTATTAAGCCTAAAACTATCCGTGATTATAATCCCGAACTACGTCAATCAGCCACACCGGCAGAAGGATCTTATATCCTTAAATTACCTATGGGTAAAAAAGAAGGATTTTTAGCTACATGGAACGCCATTCCAGAAAATGAACGATTTGCCCCCCAATTTGTAATGCACCGTGTTCGATATGGTGAAAGTCTTTGGACAATCTCTAAAAAATATGGTGTGTCCATTCATGATTTGGCTTCCGTGAATAAAATTCGAAACCGAAACAAGGTTCGTGTTGGCCAAAAATTGAAGGTCCCATTAAAAGGTGGCCATATTTGGGGAACAGGAGAAAACGGTGGCCCCCCCGGTTATACCAAACGAAATTATAAAGTTAAACGAGGGGACACTTTAGGACAAATTGCTGAAGATTTTGGTACTCGCGCCAGTAAAATTCGTCGTTGGAATAATATGAAATATGGATCTCAATTAATTCATCCAGGACAACGATTGGTCATATGGGTGAAAGATGGATAATTATTATTAGGCGGAATTCCGCCGGGAGAAACAGAATGACAAAACAGGAAATTGTAAATATCGTATCGGAAGCAACCGGTCTCACCAAAGTTGAAACGGAAACGGTCATGAATGGTATTATGAGTACGATAATTGATTCATTAGCTAAAAATAATCGGGTTGAGTTAAGAGGATTTGGTACTTTTGGAATAAAGCATCGAATGCCAAAAAAAGCTCGTAATCCCGGAACTGGAGAACCAGTATATCTACCTGAGCGATATGTACCAACTTTTAAACCGAGTAAATTGATGCGATCAAGCGTGAATGAACTCATTAATAAATAAACGGATAAAAAATGCCAAGCGGTAAAAAAAGAAAAAAGAAAAAGATGAACACGCATAAACGGAAAAAACGACTACGTGCAAATCGTCATAAGAAAAAGAAGTAAATATTTCATGGCCGGTTAACCTTTTAGCCGGCCTTTGTTTCTAACGTCTCTCAATGGGACATACCATCTGACCTATGTCTGAACTTCAGAGTCAATATACTGTATCTGAATTGAATTCGCAGATACGCCATTTATTAGAGGGATCCCTTTCTAATATTTGGGTCATAGGTGAAATATCAAATTTTCATCATCATCCATCCTCCGGACACATGTATTTTACCTTAAAAGATACTCGTGGTGAAATGCGTTGCGCTATGTTCCGTGGTAATAATCTGCATTTGAAGTTTAAACCAAGTGATGGAATGGAAGTCCGATTATTTGGATCTGTAACGGTTTATGAACAACGAGGTCAAGTCCAACTCAAAGTTTCTCGAATGGAACCGGCTGGCATTGGAGATTTATTCAAAGCATTTGAAGCGATGAAAAAGTCTTTGCGTGATGAAGGGATTTTTGATGAAGACCATAAAAAATCGATTCCAAAATTTCCAAATAATATTGGTATTGTTACGTCGGGATCTGGTGCCGCCTTACAAGATATAATTCATGTATTAAATCGGCGAGCACCCCATGTGGACATTTTAATCCGCTCAACAAAAGTACAAGGGGATGGGGCGGCTCAAGATATTTCGAGTGCCATTCAGGAATTTAATGAATTTGGTTTAGTTGATGTGATTATTGTGGGTCGAGGTGGAGGGTCCATTGAAGATCTTTGGGCTTTTAATGAAGAAATTGTTGCCCGGTCTATTTTTGAATCAAATATTCCAATTATTTCTGCTGTAGGGCATGAAACGGATTTCACGATTGCAGATTTTGTAAGTGATCTTAGGGCGCCAACACCTTCAGTCGCTGCGGAATTATCATGTGATTCTTCAAATGATATTTTGAATAGATATTCGGAATTAAAAAACATTATGTCCAAAATTGTCCAAGGAACAATTGATAAATCTTGGAATTCTATAGATTATTTGGAAAACAGGATAAATCTTCAACAACCCCAAAAAATAATTCAGGAACAAGTTGAAAAAATATTTCAATACCGACAAAGATTTATGCATGAAATGGATCTGGCTCATACCTATTATTTAGATAAAACAATGGCATTGTCTAAACAATTGGTTGGCCTTGGTCCTGATCAAGTATTAAATCGTGGATATTCCATTGCATTCGACAAATTTGGAGAAATAATTCGAAAATCGACTGATTTAAAAATTGGTGAAGAATTTATATTAAAAACCGGAACAGGATCGTTGGATGCAAAAAAAACATCTGATATTTCCAATTCCTAAATCATGTAATTTTAATTATGACTAAAAAAGAAAATCAAGTCTCATTTGAAACATCTCTTGAACGATTGGAATCATTAGTGAGTAAAATGGAATCGGGTCATGGAACTTTAGAACAAAGCTTAAAATGGTTCGAAGAGGGTATGGGGTTGATCAAATCCTGCCAGGGACAGTTAAAGGATGCTGAACAAAAAGTACAGGAATTAATAAACAATGATGCTGGTGAATTAATCTTGAAGGATGCTAAATGAACCCACCGAAAACATTTGGGATTTGGGGGAATACAGATAAAAATTCTTTTTGGGAAACTTTACCAGAAATTTTATCATGGGCAGATGAAAATGAGTTAATTGCACATTTAACAACCCGAATCATCCAGGATCAAAAATGTAGATTTGATCATCGCCCAGCGATTCAATCTAAAGATGATATGGGTGCACTTGATTTTATGTTGGTTCTAGGAGGAGATGGGACTTTTTTATCATTAGCCCGGGCGATTGAACACAGATTGACACCAATTCTTGGAATTCATTTGGGTGACCTTGGATTTCTTGCAAAAGTCACTCGTAATGATCTTTTTACCAGATTGGACCAAGTTTCTTCGGGGAATTATATTTTAGAAAAAAGAATTTTAGCGCAGGCTTTGATTCATAAAAATGGTAAAACTATTCGCCGTATTGGGTTAAATGATTTTGTCCTAAGTAATGGTAATTCTCATCGAATGTTAAATGCCACCATTCACGTAAATAATCAATTGGTTGGAAATTACAAAGCTGACGGCCTTATTATTGCAACACCAACTGGTTCAACAGCCTATTCACTCTCTGCAGGAGGCCCCATTGTTACACCAGCTGTTGATTCTTTGATAATTACGCCGGTTTCTGCTCATACATTAACATCCCGGCCTTTGGTAGTGCCGGCAACTTCAAAAATAGAATTATCATTTAACAAGACTGATGAATCAATATTATTCATCGCTGATGGACAAATTCATGAAACATTTGAACCTTCCTGTCATGTTGAAATCACAAAATGTGACTATGAGATTAATCTTATAGATTTTCAAGATTGCGATTATTTCCAAACGCTACGAACAAAAATGGGATGGGGTCGCAGGGGAGATGGTTGATGGAAGATGTGAGACGCAGGATGGGAATTGGTTAGGTGTGATTTGTAACAGCTTGCCCGCCCGAAGCGGAGCGTGGGCGGGGTGAGTTGTGGTGATTTATTTTAGATTGATTTGAATAGGGCTTGTGTGCCCTTTTTTAATTTCAAAAGTCCCTCCCATGGTTTTTTCTTCATTTAAAACCTGTATATTATATTTCCCGTAAAACCCATGGATTTTTATTGATCCATTTTCATCTATTGCTGCCGTATCTGATGTCCACCATTTATCTTTTATCAAATTTTGCAATTCGAAATAAGCAGGTTTTGGTGACATATCTTTTCTTATTAATCCCGCAGGTGCACCTTTCCACGTTCCTTGGTCAGAAAAATCCCACCAGGTGATGGCTTCCACATTTGGATTAGAGAAGAGAATCGTATATAATTCAACAACATGTTCCGCCTGTTTATTTTCTCCATCAGGGTATGTTTCCCACCTTTTTCCTGATTTTTGTCCAGAGACAATTGAGATTTCTGTAAAATGGATAGGTGTACCAAATTCATTAAATTTATTACATAATTCCCAAATTCTTTTTGATCCCCAATATCCATTATGCATGTGAGATTGAATTCCAATTATGTCGAATAAGGAAAACTCTCGTTTGGCCAATGGATCTAACACATTATTTTTGAATTTCCTTCCTGTTTTGAAATCATTAATAATAAAATCAGCATTTGGGGAACCCAACCTTGCGGCTTGAAAAGCATCAATGACATATTGATTAACACCGACATTTTCAATTGCCTCAGTAAGAATTGGTGCATTATTCCTAGGGTATTGTCTATCATATGCCGTTGCTTCATTAACTACATCCCAGACTAAAATTTCGTCTTGATATTGATTTACAATTTTCTCTATTCGAGCCATTTGGAGATCAT
>Ga0207991_1000853_pt1 | contig 19786 bp, 17 predicted proteins | sample ETN07SmetaG_FD_185786 | JGI IMG/M metagenome (GOLD analysis project Ga0207991, IMG submission 185786) | Marine microbial and viral communities from oxygen minimum zone, Eastern Pacific Ocean - ETNP2014F14-07SV275 (SPAdes) (version 2) | ecosystem: Environmental > Aquatic > Marine > Oceanic ... | reverse complement strand
TTATCTAATAGTCTGTCAAATACGATGTAATCACTGCCAGCCACCAATGCAAAAACTTTATTACTATGTACCTGATCCTGACAAAGGGGCACCACCCGATCTTCTGATGGCCAGAAATTATCGGCATAGGAACCAACCTCGGGAGTATAGGATAGCAAACCTGCAGAACCATAAGTCCAATCAACTGCATCACCATTTACCCCATAACCAATTGTTTCCATACCCGTTCCAACTGCATAACCATTTGCACGTGTCATCTCAGCGCCAATCTCGCGCAATGTTGAAAGATCTGGCTCATCAGGAAGTGTGCCATCTCCCCAACTGTGAATAAGGACATTGGAATAGGAATGGTAATGGAGCACATTCTTGAATTGTCTTGATAATATGAAATCACTGATTGCTTCTGTTTCAGGTTCTGAAAAAGCTGAAGTCCCTCGGTATATACCACTGCAAGGATTACCGGATGATCCTGAGTAATTTGGACCCCAATGGTAACCGTAATTTCGATTAAGGTCTACCCCCTGGTCAGTGCCCTCATTACAATTTGAATCATCTGGATTTGGTCGACGGTTTTTCCGATGCATTCCACCCCCATTAGGTGCAATAGTTTCATTATAAGCATAACCATCAGGATTTATGATCGGGACAAACCACATTTCTCTATGGTCAACCAAAAATCCAGCGGTTACATCGGAACTGTAATTCTCACAAAGCCAGCGAACAAAAAAAAATAAATTCATCATGCTCAATGGCTCGCGGGCATGGGTAAGGCCGGTATATAATACTTCCGGCTCATCCTCATCAATGCCTGGATTATCTGATACCTTGAAGGCCCATATTGTTCGTCCCTCTATGCTTGCACCTATTGAATCTTTCTGGCTTACAAAACCGGGATACATATTCCGCAGCGTATCCATCTGTGCCTCCGCTTGTAGTAATGTATAGTTACCCAGCATAGACCCTAAGGGAAAGTCACGTTCCATGCCTAGTATAGACCTGGTTATGAAATATTCCGTAAGGTCATACTGCAGCACATCAAACGGAATGCCTATTTCCAAGAGAGCTTGAGAGTCTTCCATTTTTACCACGAGATCTAAAGATCCATCTTTATTTTTACGCACATGATCAAGCGGTATTCCCAAATTATTCAAAGACTGCAGTGTACTGGGATCTGCATGGAATACACGTATTTCCTGGTAAATATAATCTCCTGCTGATAATAGATGGATCGTAATGATAAAATAAACTGGTATAGTGCGGATGATTTTCATTCAAGGAAAATATAACATAGAAATTTTCACAACAAAAGGAGTACCCAAAAAAGTAACGCTTTAATCGTTTTTTTATTCTTTATGTAATCAGCAGTTGTCTTTTAGCCATCTCGTTGTTACCGACTTCGGCCGCATAATGGGGATGCCCAGAGCACGGTTGATAACGATTTGACTAATTATTCCCATGGACCGGGAAATACTGAATAAAACAGTGTAATAACTGAATTCTCTGAGACCATAATGATAAAGTAATGCGCCAGAGGCTGCGTCAACATTCGGCCATGGATTTTTAGCTTTGCCATGCTTTTTCAATACCTCCGGGACTACATCAAAGAGCGTTTCAACTATATGAAATACATCGTCATTTTCTATATGTTCTTTACCAAAATTCATAAAAGCGGTAAATCGCGGATCAGGACAGCGCAATACGGCATGACCATAGCCAGGAATAACTCTTCCGTTTTTTAACCGATCCCAGCACAACTGCTCCAATTCATCGCGGGAAGGAGCCCCGCCAAACTTATCTCTGATCTCAAGAACAAATTTCAAACATTCCTGATTTGCCAATCCATGCAACGGTCCAGCCAATGCGTTTAATCCGCCAGATACAGCATAATACAAATCAGAGAGAGTTGAGCCAATAGTTAAAGATGTAAATGCACTGGCATTACCGCCTTCGTGGTCACAATGGAGCATCAAATACAAGCGCATAAGTTTTTTTACATTCCCATCAGGATCATTCAGCCCGAGCATATGGGCAAAATTTGCTCCCCAGTCCAGTGATCCATCAGGTTCGATTAACCCGCTTTTTTGAAAGCGGATTCTATATACTCCTGCACCAATAGCTGGTAATTTTGCAATTAGACTAAGTCCATCTTCCAGCATAGGTTTCCAAAAATCCTTCTTACTCATCCCTTTATCGTAATTTTTCCTGAAGACCGATTCTTTTTCCATCGCTAGAACGGCAGTGTTTAACATGGCCATTGGATGAGAATCTTCAGGCATACTGTTAAGTATGGTCCAAATATAATCCGGCACAACAGCATGCTCACTGAGTTGCGACTGCAAATTGGTTAGAGCATCTTCATCGGGCATTTCATCAGCAAGCAAAAGAAAGAATACCTGTTCTGGTAAAATATCAATTATATCTAATAATGGTTTGCCTCTGATGATTAAACCAGTATCTGGTGAAACGGACGATGTGTCACAAACCAGTCCTTTTACACCACGCATGCCTCCATAGGCCTGGGTTAAGGTAACATCACTTATAACAGATGAACCATTATTCTTAAGCAGTGACTCGACATCATCACGCCAGACAGGAATTTTTTCTTCCAAAGTATTATATAAGCTAGCCATCAGTGTCTAAATAAATTTATAAATACTATTTCGGTCCCTGCGAAAATAACACAATTAGAATTTAATTTAATGTTCAATTTTGTAAGCGCTTCATCATTGTTTGTCAATCACCGATACCGGCCGTTACTAAACCTGAATAAACCTTTGGATAAAAATAGGTGGACTTCTGCGGCATCGTTTCACCTGTTTCAGCCACGTCAAATATCTGATCAAGATCAGGCGGGTTAACAAAAAATACAAAATCATAGTCGGAAACATTCTTGATCATTTCCATTGGTGGTTCATTCCCCCGGATGTAACCTAGATACCCAAGATCATTCTGGTCCCTTGTATCAATTCCACACGCCGGTTTCAAGATCAACTGATGCAGGACATTTACATCCAATGCCTGTGATGCAGTTGATAAATCACGGGTCCAATTTTTTTTTCCCTTATAACTCAATAAATAGGCGTTACCTACACGTGTAAGAACACCTAGGTTAATTGTATCTGAAGAGCGACGCTGATCCATCTCATTCAACAGTTCCGCTGCTGATGATTTTTTCTCAATATCAAACCGTCCCTTGATTTTTTCAATAAACCGGTCATCATCGATTGGTTTCCCGCGAATTATACGATGTGTTGGTAGGACATTCATACCATCATTATACGCATTCACCAATGTTACCATGACCCGGTCACTTCCATTTATTTCAGGGTGATCATGGGCATACTGATAGGCGGTCTTATAGCGATGATGACCATCCGCTATTATGGCTTTTGTACCCGCTAACACATTCTGGATCGTATTTATCTCGCCCTCATCTGTCAAACGCCATAGTCTATATTGAATTCCATCCAACACTACATCAATAAGCGGAATATCATCTTCATAGGCTCCCATAATGGATTCTACTGTTCGTGTTTGATCACGATAACTCATAAATATCTGACCGGTATTCGCCTTCGTCGCTTTCATCAAATTGTACCGATCATTGATATGTTTAGATATAGTTTGTTCATGGGGTAAAACCTGCCCGCCCAATTTTGTTATTTTCAGTTTGGTGATAAATCCTGTGCGTTCAATTTGTTGTTCACCCTGCAGAAAGGATTGGCACAATAGATAAACAGAAGGATCAGTATCCTGTATTAGTATTTCATTTTTTTTCCATTCAGAAAATGTTTTTTCTGCTTCTGAATATCTCTCGTTACCCGCCGATCGATTTAAAATAATTCGAACATAATTGTAGGGGGATCGTTCGTATAATGCAGATTGATCAGCATCATTAATTACATCATACGGAGGTGCGATTACCTGACTGAGGTCGCTGACGATATCGGTGTTGAACCGCCAGCCTTTAAAAGGGAAAATATTTACCATATCAAAGACTTATACTTTTGATCCTTGTGTAATCAATTGTTCAACAGTTTGTTTTACTCGAGTAGATGCTTTGCCATCCAATTTATAGAATATTTTATCCCGATCATCCTTTTGTACATTTTTCATTTCGACCGTTGGGTGTAATGCCCGCTCTATTCCAGCCTGCAATTCATCTGGTCGATTAATATGCACAAAAGAATCCTTTAAATATTCCCGATTATCAAAGCCCAGAAGTACTTCACCATCAGAATGCTTTAAACTTTCCTGGTCAAGGTTGTAAATAATTCCTGTCTTTCCTGTTGCTAAAAATTCAGTAATTGCACCGGAAGCCTCAGAAACCAATGTATCTGAGATATATAATAATGGTAAAATGCTGTAATCATCTTTGGGGATGATAACAGCATGGTCATATTGCTTTATGCGTTGTTCAAAAATTTTATGTTGTCTGTGTGAAGCGTATTTTCCCAGCCAGGAATAATGATGAAGTTTGATGATAAGATTATATTCTGTTGTCGCTTCAAAAATTGCATCTTTTAAATCATAGATGCAGGTTGGTTTATAGGTTGGTGCAAATAATATCACAGGTTTTTTAGGGTCAAGACCTAATGATTGTAAAATCTTATCTCTATCAAAATTCCCTGCTGTAAAATACGGATCCATTTTAGGATAACCCACTTTAACAACTTTAGAATTCCCAATGCTACCAGACGCCATCAATGACTGTATAGATTGATCGCCTTCAGCAAAAATAACATATCTGTAATCCGTATGTTTTTTCAATTCCCGATATATGCCTGTTTTGGTAAACGTAATTCCATGCCAAATCAGGCATAGTAGCGCATCACCATATTTTTTTTCAGCCACCACATCTGGTACAAACACAATATCATAATTTTCATTTTCATTACTAATGCGATGGCCTTCTTTTTCAAATTTCTGTAAATATTTCTTTGTCTGGTCTTTATCAAATAAACCAAAAATCCGTTCAGCCTCATGCGTTAATGAAAGAGCAACGTCATATTTTGAATCCCTTTCAAAGAGCTCAATTAACGGATCATAAGCCGCTTTATGATACAGGTAAAACATTTTGAACAATACTTTTGTTTTATTCATGTTTCTTAAACCTGACTCTTCGCGATTATTTTGCGAATCTGATATTTACGAATAATGTTTTGAGGCTTTTGTTTTAAATCATTTTGCAACCCATTAGCAAGAATTTCTCCAATCCCTGTCAGCACACGATTAGCAGAATTCCCATCAGCATAGGGATGAATATCCTGCAGACAACTTTGCCTATAAGCTGAAAACTCCCTTGGGTTGTTAAGACTGCGTTCAATGGCTGATACGAGTTCGGTTGGGTTTTGGATATTGATACCTTTGTTTTTACGTGCAATAGCTTGATAAGTGACCAGGGGACGGTCAAAAGGTAAGAATTCATAGGCTACGGAAGATGTGTCAGTAATCATAATATCAGAGCCAGCCATGATTGGCAAAATATTTAATCTATCAACTACACGAAGATTTTCATTCTCTAATTGTTTATATTTTTTTTGAATTGATTCATCCATCAATGAATGAAATTTGATAATCCAATTATACTTAACACTTTTTAATTTTTTAATAGCATCCAGTAAATCTGGAGCTGAAGTATATTTGGGTGGAAAGGTAGGCGCATATAGTATAATAGGTAATTCGGGATTTAAACTATACTGTTTTATCAATTGATTTTTTTGATTGCCAAAATCCCACTCATTTTTAAAAATAGGATCGAGTTTTGGCCATCCTGTTTCCTTAACTAAAAAATGTTTTTTCTGTTTTGCCATTGCAGAAAATTTCTTTGTCATCACGGAGCCTGTTGTACAGTATAGATCAAAAAAACCAGTTATGATGTAAAAGCCCTTAACTTCCTCATCCAAACCATGAAAAATCTGTACTTTCAATCCTGGCCAGAAATGGGGGACAACATTACCCGGAACAAGAACAGCATCAGGATCATATTCTAAAACTTCTTTATTGGATTTTAACTGGTCATCGGGACATGAATATTTTGTTGCTGAACTGGCTGCAAACCATTTTACATCTCCACAATTCGAATTAATAATCACATCCTGAATAGGTTCAAGGATTGAAAACGAATATGGCTTGGTTACAAAAAATAAATACTTAAGATGAGCCTTGTTCATTGCTCACTATATAATTCTTTCAATATCCCTAGAACATCATCCGTAGTTAAATCCACTACATTATTATCCATCCGACCTTTTGTAAATGATTCTCCAGCTAATTTAGTTAATTGATTTTCTGGGATGCCCCATTCATCCAGTGTGTAGGGAATAACTCCCTGGGGAATAGCTTTAATGGTTTCCTTTAATTCATCATAGGTCAATTCATTATTATTACAAATTCTATCTAGCGGTTCCTTGATCAATTTCCCATTTATTTCCAGTAAGGGTATTAAACTGATTGAAGAAGCAACACCATGGGGCATTCCATAATGGATAGTCAGTGGATAACTCATGGAATGAGCTGCTGCTGTTGTTGTATTGGAAAACGCCAGGCCGGCAACCGTGGCAGCTTTTAAAAGATTATTACGAGTGTCCAAATCATCAAGATTTTCCTTCAGAGCGGGGCCATTTTCAAGAATCGAACAAATAGCTGATATGGCAAAATCAGTCGAGGTATGATTGGCCTTCTTGTTCCATATAGATTCAAAACTATGGCTTAAAGCATCCATCACAGTTGAGATAGAAATATCCAGAGGAAGAGACAGCGTTAAATTTCCGTCTAGTATCGCTACGCTTGGATACAGGCTTGGATGAGAAATGGAGTATTTCTTCTCTTCTTCCATATTCCACAAAGTCCCCCACATGGTGACTTCACTTGCTGTGCCGTGTGTTGTTGGCAGAAATATGGATTGAATTGTATGAGGAAACTTCCCTTTATATTCTATTAATTCATTTATATCCGTTTTTTCTAAACTCAGGTGTGCTATGATAACTTTTGCTAGATCCATGGCTGACCCACCACCCAGGGCAACAACACCATCAAATACATTTTTTTGACAAAATTCTACAGCATTTATACAATCCTCAAAATTTGGATTGTTACCAACATCACTAAAAATGGATTCAGGGTCAAATTTTGAATCAAGGCTTAACCGTTTTCTATTCCCAGGTGACGTAACTATGATCGGTGCAGAAAATTTTAAATCCTCAATACTTCTATTTAATTCATGCAACCAATTCTCAGTTTTAATAATTTTTACGGGATTATAATAATTTGACATGGCAAAATCTGGAAATTACTTTTCTAGAAATCCCATGAAATTTTCTTTATTATAAACAGGTTTGATGGTCGGCCTGCCTAAATCTTCTCTTGAGCCTGGTCGTATTTTTACTTCAAGAAATGACGGACCAACACATTCCATAAAATCTGTGATGTTTGCTTTTAGTTCAGTTGGTGTTTTCGCCTTAAACGTCTTACTTGATCCCATAGCTTCAACGATTGCTGACAAATCTAAATTCTTTGCAGCTGTTTCTTGTCCACCCACAGATTCATGAACTTCGTTATTCACTAAAATATGTCGGAAATTTTTAGGTTTCAAACTCGCGATGGATGTTAGGCTGCCCAAATGCATCAACATAGCTCCATCACCATCAATACAAACCACTTGTCGATGAGGCTTGGCCAAGGCAATTCCCAAAGCAATAGAAGAACAATGACCCATAGATCCCACAGTCAGGAAATCCTGTTCATGTGATTGACCTCTCTTTTCACGAATCTCAAAAATTTCCCTGGATGTTTTTCCTGTAGTCGAAACCACAATGGCATTGTCATCAAGATTCTTTAAAATAATTTCTAACGCTTCCTCACGCTTCATACGCTGGTCATCAAATTTTTGGATTTCTTTGCTGTATTTTTCAAATGTCCCTTTTTTGATTAACAGAACAGCAGGCCTGTTTTCATTTTTTGCAGTTTCAACGGCACTTAATATTTTCATTTCAAACTGATCATCATCTTTTGATATTATTTCATAGGGAATATCCATCGACTCCAGCAGTTTTAATTGAACTTTACCCTGCTTTGCATGCTGTGGTTCATCTTTTACACCTGGTTCACCACGCCAGCCAATCATCAACAACATGGGGATAGAATACACATCAGGATCACAGAGCGATAAAAGGGGGTTTACTGCATTCCCCAAACCGGAATTCTGCATATATACCAATGGCAGTGATTTTTGAGCCAGATAATAACCGGCCGCCAAAGCGACAGCATTACCTTCATTGGCTGTAATGATATGTTTATCTTTAGGGATAAAATCATCGATACATAAACAAAATTCTTTTAATAGGGAATCTGGAACTCCCGTGAAAAATTCGACACCATGGCTGGCTAACTGATCGTAGAAGTCAGTCGGCTTAATAGCCATCAAATGTCCTTAGGTATCAGGGTAATGATATCCTTGATGGACATGCAGTATTTGTCTGCTGCTTCTTTGGCGCGTCTATTTTCTAAAATGGATTGCGCTGCATCCACCATTGCCGGGTATGCAGAGCGCAATAAATGGTTGGCATAGATAATGACATTTACACCTAAATCCTGTAATTCTGATTCAGTTATGTGGGCATAAGTTGAAGGCACTACAACAAGAGGCACTTTTGTTTCAAATTTTTGGAATTTTTCACAGAACTCGATAATTTCTTTGCCGTCCTTTTTCTTACTGTGAATCATAATTCCATCTGCGCCGGCAGCGATATAAGCTGCAGCTCTTTTGAGAGCGTCAGCCATTCCTTTTTGCAAAATCAGACTTTCCACTCGAGCAATGATCATAAAGTCTGCTGTAACTTGGGATCGCTTTCCTTCATGAATCTTTTGGGAAAAATGTTCGAATGAATCCTGCTCTTGGGGGACAGTTGTTCCAAAAAGTGAATTGCGTTTATCGCCAATCTTATCTTCAATGATGATAGCCGAAACGCCTAATCTTTCCAGCGTTTTGACCCTGAACTTGAAATGTTCAATTCTACCACCAGTATCACCATCGACAATAATGGGTTTTGTTGTGACTTCTAATATTTCTTCAATTGTGGAAAACCGGGAAGAAAAATCAACAAGTTCTGTATCGGGCTTTCCTTTAGCTGTTGAATCGGTGAGACTGCTTTCCCAAATGCCATCAAATTCAATTTTTTGTCCATTTTTTTCAATACTGGTTTTTTCTACAATCAGGCCCGTTAATCCATTATGCGCTTCCAAAATACGAACGATAGGTTTCGCATCTATCAACCGCCGTAGTGTTTTCATCCGTTTTCCGGGTGTTATACCCAGTGCTTTAACTGCATTGATCAAATCTGTTGAAGAAATTCCTTCAGTATATTTTGGTTCTACAAGTTTCCCGTCCCACTCAGCTAGGGTATCAATCACACGCTGCCGCACTTCTCTTTGAATCCCGGTTTTCCAATCATCCCCATGGACAACATAATCTGGTTTAATTTTTTTTAAATTTGGAACATAGTCCAAGGTTGTTTGGGGGATAACCTGATCTACACCTTTCAGATTTTCCACAATCAGTTTTCGTTCTTCAAAAGCTATAAGAGGTAAGCGCTTATAGCTAGCTATAGCTTCATCCGTCAGCAAACCTATGATCACTTTGCCAAGCTTGCAGCCTGCCGCAACAATATTCAAGTGACCTTGGTGAATCAGGTCTGCAGACAAACCTATATATACTTTTTTTGATTTTTTATTTTCCGTCATAATTATCTTGATTTAGTGTAATTAATCAAAATCCTTTTTCGGCAATGGAACCGTCGTGCAGTCCAGCGTTATAATTTTGCTCCGGAATTTGCCAATTCCCATAACGCAGAGAAAGATATTCTTCTGCATGATTAGGAATATTAATTGTACGTCCCGCCCACTCGATTGTACTTAATGTATCGTAATATTTTCTGTCCACATGCTTCAATGCATTGCTGTCCACCCAGCGGTATTTATTCTTCACGGGATATACGCAAAATAAATCCACATGAAAATTGATCTGTCTTATTTTTTCCCAGGGAGTTTTCACTTTAATTACACGCATATCTCCGGGGATCCATGGAGATTGAATTCTCCCTCTTTTAATTAAATAATTTGGTAAAAAATCCAATCGCAGTTTCATGATTTCATCGGCTGAATCAGCCGGTATCCCTAAATCAGCATCATAATCCCAGGGGATTAAATCTCCATCGCGTAAAATACCCAAAAGCGTGCCTGCATCCAGCCAGTATTTAAACCTTTTTTCATTTAAAATATCGATTGTTTTCAACAGCATATTTTTCATGCGCCGATGATAATTCCCTTTTTGAAGCTGGATTTTTTCCAGGGGATATAAATCAATCACTTTTTTAAAGGGAATTTTTTCTAAAACTAAGTTACTGATAATGGTACTATCATCAATACTGGCAATCCATTTTAAATGCGGATTTTTCCAGTCTTCACCAAAACGAACTCTCAAATAGTCTTCAGTATACTGCGGAACTGGAAAAGCATGCCCATGAATTTGAATTTCATCCAATTTGTCGTAATACTTACCTTCAATTTCTTTGCAACTGCGCTTATCAACCCAGCGGTATTTTTTCTCCACATTATACTTGGGGGTGATAAAAATTTTGAAAGCTTTTTGTCTATGCTTCCATTGGCTCAATACAGCAAGGCGACAATATTCATTTTCTATCCATTTGCGTCCGGATCGATCAGGAATAAATTGAAAACGATAGGCTATTCCTAATTCTTTATCTAAAGCTAATAATCGAGAAAAATACTCTCCTGGAATACTCAACCGAACATTCCTGTCCTGAGGCAAAGGTAGTTCCATCTTCTTCCCCATGAGTGCCAATAATGTATTGGTGTCCAGCCAAAAGGGGATGCCGTTATTTTTCAATAATTGTACTGTAGTTGAAAAGAGATTTGTTTTTAATTGGCGCGTAATATCCATTTATAGATTAGAATTACATTCCGAAAACATTAATTGAACTGAACATTATAAAGATTGCTGTAAAGTCCATTTTTCTGGATGAGTTCATCATGAGTGCCCATTTCTTTGATTTGTCCTTTTTCCAGTACAATAATTTTGTCAGCATTTGTAACTGTAGACAAGCGGTGGGCAATGACCAACACTGTACGATCGGTCATGAGCGTTCCCAGTGCTTCCTGAACCAAACGTTCCGATTCTGTATCTAGTGCGGACGTGGCCTCATCGAGTATTAAAATTGGCGGATTTTTCATGATGGCACGAGCTATAGCTAGACGCTGTCTTTGTCCGCCGGAAAGTTTGACACCCTTTTCACCGATGACTGTATCCAAACCTTCCGGAAGTTCTTCAATGAACTCCAAGGCATTAGCCGCCGTGGCAGCAGCAATAACCTGTTTATCATCTACATCTTTTTGGCCATAAGCAATGTTCGCCTTGATCGTATCATTAAATAGAATCGTCTCTTGCGTGACAATACCCATCAATCTCCGCAGCGAGTTTAATGTGACGTGCCGAATGTCCTGACCATCAATTTCAATGGCACCTTGATTTACATCATAAAATCGGGGGATCAGATCAGCCAGAGTCGATTTGCCGGATCCACTGGATCCTACCAACGCCACAGAGGATCCTTTTTCAATTTCAAAAGAGATATTTTTTAATACAGTATCATCAGATTCGTATTTAAAGCTCACATCATTTATCAGAATCTTATTTTCAAAGGTGTCAATTATAACTGCATCAAATTCATCCACAATTGTTGGTGGATTATCCAGAATTACAAATACTCGCTCGGCGGAGGCAGCACCAACCTGTATTTCTGCAAAAACATTACTTAAAGATCGTATTGGTTGTAGCCCAGAAAACATGATTAAAATAAAACGGATAAAATCTTCAGATGTAAGTCCCTGGGCATTTAATACCTCTGTACCACCCACCCATAAAAGGGCAACGCCGATGATTACTCCCATTGTTTCTGTGATCGGAGGCGCAAGGCTGCGCAGCCGGGCCCTACGGAATATCAAATTGTAGTAGTTTCTGGTCTCATTGGAGAATCTGTCAACTTCATAATCCTCCATAGCAAAAGCTTTTACTATGCGCATAGAGGTTAATGTTTCGGTAATGATATTTGTGATTCCCGCAATTTTTACCGCGGTGCGACGTGATTTCCTGCGAATAGATCTACTAATATTGACAATGACAAATCCAGCAAGAGGAATGATGGTTATAGCGATCAAGGCTAATTTCCAGCTGATGATAAATAATAATGCTGTAAATGCTATAATATTGATCGGTTCAACAAATATGCGCTGGAAACCGATTGTCAATGCTTGCCGCATGTTGGCTACATCATTGACAACAATAGAGGTAAGTTCACCGCTCTTATGCTGATTAAAAAACGAGAGCGATAATTTATGAAAATGTATATACAGTTTATTACGCAGTTCAGTTATCAAGCGAAATTGAACGATTGTAAGTGTAATATTTTTTAAATAGAGAAATACATTCTTCAGTAAAAAAATGATTAATATAATGATGCATAACACTTGCAGTGTTTCTTTCGCCGTTTCCCTGAGAATTAATCCATTTGTCCAGTATTTTAACTTTTCATTTAGTGTTAGTAATGACGACGATGCGAACTGCGTTTGTTCATTGACCAGCTTATCGAAGTCAGACAAAATATTATTAATTAGCGATGCGGTCAGCCATACTGACATGCTATTTAACGCTACGTAGATAAACGCTGTGAGCGTTGATACCACCAGATATGGCCAGTATTTGATAACTAACTTGAACAGGCGTTTATATATAGAATTTTCCATCGGTAAAAATATCTGATTTCCTGGGATCGGTAGTCAATTGGAGTAAATATAAGTTTATTATTATTATACCGCTACGCTTGTTTCCAAGCCATTTCCTGATGGCTGATACCACCCTCATAAAAATGCTCGCCAATGGGCTGAAACCCGAACTTTATGTAAAATGAAATAACATGATCTTGTGCATGCAAATATACCACAGCTTCATTTTTTACTTGTTCTAACATGAATTCCACTAATGCCCGGCCCACTCCGTTAGTTCTTTTATCTTGTAATACACCGAATCGTTCCAGCTTTGTCCCTTTAGCTGTTTTACGCCAACGGGCAGTACCAACAAACTGGCCATCAAGAGCAGCCAGTAAATACCTTGATGATTCTTCAAATTGATCTACTTCCACATGTTGCGGTACATTTTGTTCCACAATAAATACTCGGTGACGAATGTCCCGAACAATTTCCATTTCTTTAGCATTCTCAACAATTCGAACTTTTATTTCCATAACATAATTTTACACTATCCAATAGTTAAAAACAAAGATGGTTTGAAATTCGGTTTTTACTTTCCAAATTTGGTATATGCGATATAAACGAAAACAAATTATCATCGTCGGCGACCGAGTCCTTATTCAGCCGGATACAGGCGAGAAAAAATCAGCTGCCGGCCTTTACCTTCCGCCCAGTGTTATTGAAAAACAGGACGTGCATGGAGGAATCGTCGTTGAAGTGGGTCCCGGTATCCCCGTGGGTAACCCAGATGATATTTCCGAGGAACCATGGAAAACAAACAGCAATGGAGATATCCGGTATATTCCCACACAAGCGGAAATTGGTGATTATGCATTATTCCTAAGTAAGGCCAGTATTGAAATAAAGGTAGAAGATCAAGACTACCTGATCCTGCACCAATCAGCTATCCTGGTACTTATCCGGGATGACCTGAATAGTCTTACAAAATAAACGAAATCATTAAATAAGTAAAGTCCAGGGGTTCGTCCCCATCATCCCAGTACAAAGCATATCCAAGGGACCAGTTTCCTTCCCACGGCAATTTCCGAGAAAATATTAGGTCCAGTTCGTCCCCAAACTTTTTATCATAAACAGCATCTGAAAAATTATGGTAATGTATGTTCAGGTTAAAGCCCAGCAAACCTGATAATGTAGCTTTAACATTCCATTCCTTGAGCCCAATATGGGTATTATCAGCAAAACTTTTATGCGCACTATAATCATAATAACCATGCCATTTATGTCCGGCACCAAATGGTTTGGCAAAGCCCTCATAGACCTTATCAGTATCTCCATCATCCCCAGAAATGTATTCATTACCTAAGGAAACAGCACTAATTATTGGTAAAAATTCTAAATTTATTCCAATATTAACTGCTGTTAATAGACCATCAACATTTCCACCTGCTAAATCTCCAAATTGTAATGCACCCTCCGCTTCCAAAGTAAAGAATAGAAACCTTGTATTCAAACGGGATCCATAGGTTTTACGGTAATAATTTTGTACACGATTCTCATCTTTCGCTTCTGCGAGACCGGTTCTGAAATAATAGATTTCTACAGCGGTGCCTCCCAATTTATTCAAACGATTCAGACTGCGGTCAAAATAAAAACCATCGATCGTTTGATCATAGCGATCGCTATCAAATCTTTCATAGCCCTCGTTATTGATTAAATGAAATAATCTTAAAGTACCTCTGGGGGTTTTTCTGTAGGTTAGAAATCCTTCAAAACTACGGCCAATATTGTTCCAATTATTTTTTGCAATCAACCGCTGCTGGCCAAGCGCCAATTCAAATCTGCCCAATTGCACAGACCAGTTGCGTTTGAGAATATTATCAACATGCAGGTAAACCTGGTGGAAGAAAGGTTTTGCTTCATCATTCTTGGCAAACCCTGGGCTGTTTGAAGGATATCCGAGAATTCTTGAATCCTGGAGTTGAAGATTAATAGAAACTGGTCCATTGATCAATTTGAAAAATATTCTACTACGCAAAAGGGAATACGTTGAGGGCTCATTATTGGTTTCTGTATTAGCAACTAAGCTAGTACGGTCCTGCATCATGCGATAGCGGAATTCAGCTTGCCATTCCAATTCGGACGCACTTAACAAGTACGGACAAATAATAATTAATCTGAATAATGCTATTTTTATTTTGGGCCCGTCCAGATTATGGGATAAATAGATTCGCCAAAAATACCGACGTTACTATTATAAAATAATTTCAGATCATCTTTTGTGAACGGTGTCTGTGCTGAATTACCATTGTTAGTATTTCCGAAATAATTTGACCCATATTCTACAATGGATGTTTCATGGCGCACAACCCTTACCGGGTGCACGCCAGCCTTAATAGCAGCAATCATATCGGTGTCAGCATCCCCGTAAAACAAATCCAGCTTCAAGCGTTTCATCAAGCGATGTTTAGTTGTATAACGTTTCCCTTTGATAGTTTCTTTTGGTGAAAAAAATAAATTCTTATTGACCTTAACCAAAAATCCAAGTCCATTTGATAAAAATTCAGCAAGAATTTTTCCCTGAGGACCTGGCCTTGCCGTAAGAAAAAAGACATTATGACCATTACTGCGAAAATAATCTACTAATTCAACAGTCGGGGTAATAAACAGCGAAAAATCTTTATCATGGGAATTGATCCACCCGTAATCTACTGGATCACGCTTATCATCGGGTAAGCTCAAAAACACATCTCTAGAGAACAAAATAGTGTCATCAATATCAAAACCCACATTCAGTATGCCCGGCTGGGCTGTAATCAAGGATAAATAGAAAAGATATACTATAATACCTTTAATCAATATTTTCCGATTCATTAGGATTTAGATTCTTTTGGATCGATACCAGCCAGTCTCTTGGCATAGGATTTCTTTTTCTCAAGATCCACCGGCTCATCCACCAGTTCACCAAATAGATGTACCTTCAAGCCTCTGCCGCGAAGACTTTCGATATAATCGGCACCTGTTTCGATCTTCTTCATAAGACTAATAACATAATTTAACGCAGTACGGAAAATATATACAGCACATATCAGTCATAGGATTGAATAATTGCTTGATAAAGAGTTCTTTTAAAGTCATGCCGGATACGCAAATCAGTGGGAAATTTTTGGGTCATGACTATTCCTATTAACTCTTCCACCGGATCTATAAAGAACATGGTAGTCGCCAATCCTCCCCAACCATAGGTACCCACCGAACCAAGTTCCTGACTCTGTCCAACATCAGTTGTGATTCTGAAGCCGAGACCAAAAGTAGCACCATTGCCAAGCGTTACACCGTCTGTCGGTTTTTGCGCATCATTCAGGTGATTGGTTGTCATGATTTCTACAGATTTAGGACTTAGCAATCTTTGATTATCAAGTTCACCGCCATTCAGCATCATTTGGCAAAAACGCATGTAATCCATCGGAGTTGACACAAGGCCGCCGCCGCCAGAGAGACAATCAGGTTGGTATTTATATGAACTGGAAGATGGATGGTCAGCAATAGTCCTTTCTCCATCTGCATCCCATTGGTAATTGACAATAAACCTGTTGAACTTTTCCGGCGGAACATAAAAATCTGTGTCCTTCATCCCTAATGGTGTAAAAATCCTTTCCTTGAAAAATTCATTCAAAGGTAGGCCAGAAATTGTTTCTACCAGATAACCCAAAATATCTGTATTGACACCGTATAGCCATCTTTCACCTGGGTGAAAAACCAGCGGCAGCTGGACTAATTTATTGTAGAACTGCGTATTTGATTCACAATTCGTAAATAGTTTTTCCGCTAGATACATGCTATCAACTGGCGTATTTCCAAATAGCCCATATGTAAGGCCGGATGTATGCGTCATTAAATCACGGATGGTCATATGCCGTTCCGGTTTTTCATATACCCATTTATCAGACTCATTCTTCGCATATACTTCTACATCTTTTAATTCAGGTAAATACCAATGAACAGGGTCGTGCAGTTGAAAAAATCCTTCTTCATATAGTATCATTGCGGCAACAGTTGTTATAGGCTTTGTCATAGAGTAGATCCGAAATATGTCATCCTTGTTTAAAATCTTATTTTGCTCTACATCTGCTTTGCCAAATGCTTTATAATGAACAAGCTTACCCTTTCGCGCGACCATAGTTACAGCACAAACAATTTCATTGTTATCCATATTTTTTTCGATCACACTATCAATTCTATTTAAACGATCTGACGAAATGCCAACTGTTTCAGGTCTTACTTTTTTCAAAGATTGAGAAATCGAAAATGAAAAACAGACCAGTATTGTGATTATTAACTGTTTCATAGTAAATAATACATGAATTATTCGCTTAATTCTAGTGATACCGGGCAGTGGTCTGAACCCATAACCTCATCATGAATATCCCCATCTACTATATTTTCCACAAAGCCCTCATTCACAAAAAAATAATCGATCCGCCAGCCCACGTTCCTTTCACGGGCACCAATTCGATATGTCCACCAGGAATAGCGCTCACCTCCCTGATGGAATAAACGAAATGTATCTACCCATCCGTTTTCAACATATATATCAAGCTTTTCCCTCTCAACCGGCATAAAGCCGGACGTCTTCACGTTTTCCTTGGGACGAGCTAGATCAATTGGGTGGTGTGCTGTGTTCCAATCTCCAGTAACTACCACGTTATTCCCCGATTCAGCCTGTTCATTAATAATGGGTAGAAGATCATCATAAAAATCCAGTTTATACTGCAGGCGTTCATCATCTTTCTGACCGTTAGGGAAATAAATATTATACAGCAGGAAATTCTCATGTTCTGTAATCAGAACCCGGCCTTCAACATCGTAGCGTTCAATGCCTAGACCTTCTTGCACATAGAGCGGTTCTGTTTTGCAAAATGTCGCTACACCGCTATAACCACGTCTTTCACCCGAATGCCAATAGGTATGATAGCCATGATCGGTGAGAATCTCTGCTGTCAGCTGATCAATATGGGCCTTGGTCTCCTGCAGACAAACTATATCGGGGTCTGCCTGATCAAGCCAATCCAAAAACCCTTTTTTTACTACAGCTCGGACACCATTCACATTCCAGGAAATAAGTTTCATCGTTGCTGTTAGTTTAGGTCATGATAGGAAAAAATACGATCATTTTTCCAGTCGTAAGAAAATTACGGGATCATAGGTATCCAGTGACGATCTATTGCGACCGATCCAAACACACCAATACCGCCCTCAATACCGAAACTGCGGCCAGATCCACCTTCGCCAAGGGTTGTGCTGGTGAATTCCGCGTCTTCTCCAAATCTGATAAAATAATCGAAATAATTGTTATCCATACTCATTAGATTGAGTAGTAGAAGGTCTTCATCCCATTCCTCATCATAACTTTTGTTACTCTCGTCGCAAATATCCCTGCGATATGTCCATGATTCTTCCTCAGGTTTAATGATATTTTCCTGCCAGAAGCCACAGCGGGATTCGTCACCATAGTAATCATCGTAACCAAAATAGCCCAAATAATTACCCACATTCATAATCTGGTAATTATCAGTCATGGATTGCCAGGTGATTTCCATGGTCTCGTCAAGTTGAAAGGTATCAGGCAATTCTTCACTGAAGATCTGAGGTAATGGCGGAACGATCGTTTCCCCAGTAACACTAAGTCCGCCTGGTGTGGTTACATTCAATGTCCAGGTTTCGCCTGGCTGGGGATAGAGATCATCTCCCTGGTAAAGATAAACCTCAGATAAGGATCCATTCTGACCAAAACTATAATCGTTATATTCAAAAATATATTCATTCACTCCGTTACTGACGATTACTTCCGCATCCCTAATCAAAAAACGGGAAGTATAAATAATAAATATAGTACCGCCAATTGTATCCCTGATCAGTGAATCGGCTGCCTCTTCCATATCAAGAGTACGGTTCACTCTTACAAAACTGGTTAAAATAGAATCTGCAGAGAGCAAACCAAATACATTCAATACCGGATCGTGATCAGACGTTACATCTTCCCATTCCAGTTCCGGTGCAAAACTGAGGCAACCATAAAAGATAAATCCAAGTAAACTAATTAAAACGAAACGCATTAGAGTTCTATCCTGTAACCAGCTGTGAAAAAGAACGGAAACATGGGTACAGCAGCCCGCTCTAGACCCAATGTTTCACCTGTTAACCGATTTTCCTTGGCCCGATATTGATATGTCAGCGGATTCACATGATTCGTGATGTTAATAAGCTGGAGATATCGTTCATATGGAATCCCAAATATTGATTTTTTTTGTTTCAAGCCCACGTCCAGCCGGAAATAGAAGGGCAGTCGTTCCGAATTTTTTCGCCCAACGAGAAAATTTTCATACCCATCCCAATCAGGCATAAAGGGATCGTGGTATGCTTGCCAATGATGGTACCGTCCAATCGGTGGTGTAAATGGTTGACCGCTTGATGCTTGCACCGCAGTACTAAAGTGGACGTTATTTCTTAATGATATGGGTATGTCACCAACAATATTTAATGTATGAGTGCGATCATATAATGGGAAATACCAGCCATGTTTTTGAATATGTTTCATAGTTTTTGCGTATGTATATCCTACCCAACCACGAGTGCGCCCTGCAGTCTTTTTGAATAAAAATTCCAACCCGTAAGCATAAGCCCTGGTATCATAAAATTCATTAAATGGAGTGATGGTAACTTGATCATCATTCTCTATGATTTGTTCTCCCTGATTAAGTGTAAGCAAATTCTCAAAATGCTTATAATAAGTTTCCGCCCGGAAGAACCAATTATCCGCAGATAAATATTCCACCCCCAGTATAGCGTGATCTGCCCACGGGGCAGCCCGATCTGCAGGTATTCCCAGCCAAAAATCGATAATTCTCAAGGTTTCATCTTCTGGATTAGCAATGGTTAAAAATTGATGATAGCGACCCAGAGTGAATTTGAGTGATAGATCCTGCTGCAGCAGATATTTCAGTCC
>Ga0207991_1000850_pt1 | contig 19815 bp, 18 predicted proteins | sample ETN07SmetaG_FD_185786 | JGI IMG/M metagenome (GOLD analysis project Ga0207991, IMG submission 185786) | Marine microbial and viral communities from oxygen minimum zone, Eastern Pacific Ocean - ETNP2014F14-07SV275 (SPAdes) (version 2) | ecosystem: Environmental > Aquatic > Marine > Oceanic ... | reverse complement strand
AGCTAACTCTAACCAAGAAACAACATATGCTAACTTTACGTTAGGATATGCTTTTTAGATAATGTATTATTTAAGTGAATAGGAGGACGTTTATCAATGAAATTAGTTATAGCAGTAATAAAACCTTTTAAACTTGATGAAGTAAGAGAAGCACTATCTGCAATAGGTGTGCAAGGCATTACAGCAACAGAGGTTAAAGGGTTTGGAAGGCAAAAGGGCCATACTGAACTTTATCGTGGTGCCGAATATGTTGTTGATTTTCTACCAAAAGTCAAACTAGAAATTGCTGTAAATGATGATCTTGCTGATAAAACCATTGAGAGCATACTAGCTACAGCAGCTACAGGTAAGATAGGAGATGGAAAAATCTTTGTTCTTGAAATTCAAGAAGCTATTCGTGTTAGAACCGGAGAAAAAGGAAATAAGGCTCTTTAGTTAATAAATTTATTAATTAGGAGAACCTAATGGAAACACAACTCGTTGAGTTGGCTTACGCACTAGATACTTTGTATTTCTTAGTTATGGGAGCGTTTGTCATGTGGATGGCGGCCGGATTTACTATGCTTGAATCTGGTCTTGTCAGAGCAAAGAATACAGCCGAAATACTTACAAAAAATATTTCCTTGTATTCGATAGCATGTATTATGTACATGGTAGTTGGATATAATTTAATGTATCCAGCCGGAGGCTCAGGCATCGTGCCTGATTTAGCTTTCTTTTTAGGTGGTGACAATACCTCAGAGGAAGTTATAAAAAGCGGTGGTGATATATATTATTCAAATATGTCTGATCACTTCTTTCAAGTTGTATTTGTTGCAACTGCATGTTCAATTATTTCTGGAGCTGTGGCTGAAAGAATGAGACTATGGCCATTTTTATTATTCTGTGTTTTTATGACCAGTGTAATTTATCCTATTCAAGGATATTGGAAATGGGGCGGTGGATTTTTAGATGCTGCTGGTTTCTTAGATTTTGCTGGATCAGGAGTTGTACATTTATGTGGTGCAACTGCAGCACTTGCAGGTGTTATGATACTAGGATCTAGAAGTGGCAAATATGGTAAGGAAGGCAAAGTTTTTGCTATGCCAGGATCAAATCTCCCATTAGCAACATTAGGAACATTTATCCTATGGTTGGGATGGTTTGGATTTAACGGAGGATCAGAATTAATTATTTCTAATGTCTCCGAAGCTAACGCAGTATCAATAATCTTTGTAAATACAAACCTAGCTGCTGCTGGTGGCGTTATGGGAGCATTAATCTTGTCTAAGCTTATGTTTGGCAAATCAGACCTTACAATGGCTCTTAATGGTGCTATTGGAGGGCTAGTATCTATAACTGCAGAGCCTCTAGCACCAACTCCAGGATTAGCACTAATAATTGGTCTAATCGGCGGACTCATTGTTGTATTCTCGATTATATCTCTAGATAAGATGAGAATCGATGATCCTGTAGGCGCAATTTCTGCACATGGAACCTGTGGAGTTTGGGGTCTATTAGCAGTCGCACTTACAACTGGCTCATTATTCACTCAAATTTATGGAATATTAGTTATTTTCCTATGGACTTTTATAGTAAGTCTAATCATTTGGTCAATAATTAACATGATATTTGGGTTAAGAGTAACAGCTGAAGAAGAAGAAGAAGGTGTAGACATTAGTGAATGTGGATTAGAAGCGTATCCAGAATTTAGCAAATCACTTGAATCTGCTCCATCTGTATACCCTACAAAATAGTTTGTAGCGTTTGTATAAGGCGCAATGACTCTCTTGAGTCATTGCGCTTAACACATCTAACAAAAGACCATGTTCCAAGAGGATAAGAAGGCATTGGGAAAACGTTTAATGTAATATCACTAAAACCTGTCTTTTCTAATTTTTTAATCATTGGGTTGATAATTTTTTTTCTATCAATTAAAGGTGAACCGCTTTGTTGAATCAATAAACCATTTTTTTTTAGATTTTTAAAAATATAATTATAAAAGTTACTCGAATAGAGTTTTTTTGAGAGAACATTAGGATCAGTACAGTCAACAATAATAACATCAAAAATATTATTTCTATTATTTTTTACCCACTTGTAACCATCACATATAGATACCTCAATCTTATTGCTAAATTTTTTGGTAAATTTAAAAAAATTAGAAAAGTATTTTTTACATACCTCTATAACTTGTTGATCTATTTCAAGGACTGTTATTTTGTAGATATTGTCAGAAGCACTAAGAGTTTTAACTAGCCCAAAATCACCGCCTCCAATAATCAAAATATTTAACTTTCTTTTTTTTAACCCTATAAGTTCTTTACATTTATTATGATATAAATGATGGTCTTTTTCGGTTACCATAAAACAGCTATCTAGTAACAAAGTTTTACCGAATCCTATCGTATCAAAAACCTCAATTTTTTGAAATTTTGACTTACCTCTATATAAACATTTTTTGTATTCTAGAGAAAATTTTGAATTTGTATGTTCGTTAAACTCCTCAATAAATTTTTTCTTCATCTTATACCTATTGCTTTTTATCAAAATATTTATTTGTTTTATAAAAATATCATAGTTTGACATTAGGTCATATCTTAGTTAATACTATTTAGAAAAACAAAATAATATATAAAATGATTTTAGAACACAAACATTTAATTATTAGGGCTGAAGTATCAGATTGTCCTAGAGAAAAAGATCTCCATAAAGTTTTAGCTTGGATGAATGAATTAATTGATGTTATTGATATGAAACTTCTTCAAGGTCCTTCTATTTCGTATGTTAATCAAGAAGGTAATAGGGGGATAACTTGCATGGCACTAATAGAAACGAGTCATGTTGTTTTACATATTTGGGATGAAACAGACCCGGGGCTGTTTCAATTAGACATATACAGTTGTAAGGGTATTGATATTAAATCAGCAATAGCCTTCTTTAAAAAATCTTTTAAAACAGTCAAACTCTCTTATAAATTTTTAGATAGAACAAATGATTTGATTTTGGTAGATGAAAACAAATCTATTTAATTTTTTTACATTTTTCTAATTCAAAATTATATTTAATTTTAGAGATTATATAATCAAGTAGCAAACAAGTTCTTCTAAACAGTTCTCCAGATTTTCTAAAATCTGCTTCTGCAATAAAATCAACTCTTTTCGCCCTAAGGAGCTGTTTACTAGTTTTAATTTGTTCTTTTTGTGAATTCATATAAACCGCAATAGCATGCCCACCTTCTTTTTTTATCAGCGCCATACTAGGGACATCAGTCATTCCATCTCCAATATATATCATGTTATCAAATGGTATAGGTCGATTTTTTTCAGACATATGTGCATTAATACTGTCAGATAGATTTTCTTTACCTTTATTAATTCTAAAAAGATATTGGGTTTTTGTTGTATCAGTTATTACTATTTTAGGAAATGCAGCATGGCCATCTTTATTATAGAAATATTCTGATGCAAAAATTTTCTTTATATGTTTTTTGATTGAAATGCCTTCCAAAATTTCAAGGTGCCCAGCTGATATTATGTAATGATAAACGTCTACTTCTTTTGATGATTCACCAATATATTTATTTATTAGATTAAACCAATCTTTTACTCCTTGGTAATATTTTATATCTTTACCCATTCTATAAAATTCATGTTTTGAAATTTTCACTCCTTTAGATTTTGCTTGGTCTAGCAAATGTCGCATATATACCATCATAGTTTCTGCGCCACTATTTGTTGTTTCTTTAGTAATCAGATTCCAAAAATTTTTTGGCTCAATCCCTAATTTAGGAAGCAAAGTATACTCTTGCATTGTCTTAGGAGTTAATGTTCCATCAAAGTCATAAATAATAGCAATTTTATTCTGAATCATTTACATATCCTCTGGCGCCTTTATATTCATTAGATTTAGACCATCTTTTAAAATTTTTTGAATAGCTAATAATAAATAAACTCTATTATAATCTATATTGTCGTCAATAATTTTAGTACTTGCATAATAACTATGGAATGATTGGGATAATTTGAATAAATAATTTGTTATTAATTGTGGCTGTAGTGATGCTGCAGAATTCTTATAAATTTCACCATAACTATTTAGTATTTTGATTAAATCTTGTTCTTTTTTATTATTCATAGATTCAGGATTGAATTTATGTTTTTTAATATTATCGATTTTATATAGAATTTTTTTAATTCTAGCATGAGCATATTGTATATAGTAGACAGGATTATCTTTGTCTTTTGATAAAGCAGTATTAATATTAAAGTCTAAATGCTGATCTCTTTTTTTATCTATATAAAAATAATTTATTGCGTCCGTTCCTATTTCATCTATTAAAGACTTAAGTGTAATAAATTCACCTTTTCTTGTGGACATTGAAATCTTCTCATCACCCCGATACAAATTTGCAAACTGAATTAAATATATAGACAACTTCTCTGCATCATAACCAAGGGCTTTTAATGCATTTGTAAGTCGAGGAACATAACCATGATGATCTGCACCCCAGACATTAATTACATAATCATATTTTTCTAGTTTATTTATATGGTATGCAATATCTGTTGCAAAATAAGTAAGAGCGCCATTAGCACGAACAAGAACTCTATCTTTTTCATCACCATACTTTGATGACTTAAACCATACTGCCTCGTCTTTAATATATGATAATTGTTTGTTTTTTAAATCATCTAAAACCGCATAAACATAATTATTTTTAATTAATTCACTTTCAAAAAACCAATTAGAAAAACTTACATTTAGAGCATCTAAATCATTTTTAATATATTTTTCTATTATAATATTTATTATATTTTCTTTAAGCTCATTAAATAAACCTCCAAAAGATTTAATTTTAACTAAATATTCATCTAAACTTTTACATTCATCTAATCCTGGTTCATGCAGCTTTATCTCATTTAGGAATTTTGTATCAAGAGTTGATGCAATATCTTTCAAGTATGTTCCTTGATATATATCCTCATTGTTCAGCTTGCCCTTTTTTTTCAGTATTATAAGAATAATACTGAGTGTTAATATATCAATTTGTTTACCTATATTATTTACATAATACTCTGTAAAAACTTTATGTCCTTGAGCTCTTAATAAATTAGAAATTGTATTTCCAAAAATCAAGCCCCTGCCATGTCCAACATGTAATGGTCCAGTTGGATTGGCTGATACAAACTCTACATGAATCTTTTTTGGATTGTCAGTTTTGAAAACATCCAAAGTACTATCTTTTTTAACAATTTCCTGAATAATTGAGTTTTTTTGGATATTTTTTAAATAGAAATTTATAAATCCTGGTTTAACAGTTTCTATTTTTTCAATTTCTTCATATTTGAGGGAAAGTATACAACTCTTTATTTGATCGGCAATATCCATGGGAGACTCTTTTACAATTTTTGCCATTTTCATTGCTACATTTGTAAAAAAATCCCCATGTTTTGGATTAATTGTTTTTTGCACTTCAATATCTTTATTAATATTAATAATTTCATCACTAAAATCTTTTTTATATTTAGTTTTATCTAATGATTCAGATATTATTTTTTTTAGTTGTATATTCAATAGTGATTTAACCTTAGTTAATATAGGTCGAGCGGATCAATGTCCAGAGACCACCTAATATTACCTTTTTTCTTATTAATTATATACTCTCTTATTTCGTATGATTTTTGTAGTAAAAACTTTCTGCTAGAGGAACTAAGAAGCAACTGATAAAAGTATCTATTATTTTTCTTTGTTATTGGAGCTGGTGAAGGTCCCAAGATTTTGACATTTTTATCATTTAGAAAATTACCTTTGACTTTACTTAAGAAATTAATACTATCTTTTTTATTTAATGAAGAGACTCTGAAAAGCGAGATATATGAAAATGGTGGTAGAGAAGCAGACTTTCTCTCTAGCAAGGCTTTATTCGAAAAACTATTATAACCATTTTTCAAAAGCTCAATAATTAATGGATGTTTTGGTTTTCTTGTTTGTATTAAAACTTTGCCCTCTGAACTATGTCTTCCTGATCTGCCAGAAACTTGAACAATAAGTTGAGCAATCTTTTCTAAACCTCTGAAATCAAGGCTATATAAGCCAGCATCAATATCCATTATGCCTACCAAAGTTACCCCAGGAAAATCATGTCCTTTAACAAGCATTTGTGTCCCTATCAAAATATCCAAATCCTTATTTTTTGTCTTATCAATAAAGTCATTTAATTTAGTAGTATTATTTATTGCATCACTGTCAATACGCATCACTTTTGCATTTGGAAAAAGTTTTTTTATCTTTATCTCAACCCTCTCTGTACCTTGCCCTAAAGGAATAATTTCACATTCATTTGAGCAACCACATGGTTTTTTGATATCAACTTTCATTTGAAAACCACAATGATGACACCATAACTTATTTTCATTTAAATGGTAGGTCATATGAGCATCACATCTTAAACATTTAGATGTCCATCCACATTTTGTGCATAACAGAGTATGACTAAATCCTCTGCGTCCAATATATAAGATAATTTGTTTTTTCTTATCTAACTCTTTTTGAATACTTCTTATAAGTTCTGATGAAAAACCTTCGTCTGATGAATCTTTATTCAAATCAACTACGGTTACAGATGGTAATTTTGTTTTGAAATATCTATTTTTTAAAGCTAAATGAGTATATTTGCCCACACTACAATTATATAAGCTTTCAAAAGAAGGGGTCGCACTACCCATGATAATAGGGATATTATTATTTTTTGATCTAATCAAGGCAACATCACGCGCATGATATCTGAATTTTTCTGATTGTTTCAGTGACAAATCATGTTCTTCGTCTATTATAATCAATTGTAAATTTTTGAATGGGATAAAAATTGACGATCTTGTGCCAATTACTATATCTATATTTCCATGACTACATTCTCTCCAAGTCTTTAATTTAGATTGATCTGACAACGAGGAGTGATAACTACCAATTTTGCAATCAAGATATTTTTCAAACCTATTAAGAGTTTGGGGTGTTAAGTTTATTTCTGGAACAATAATTAACACCTGTCCTTTTTTTTCTGTAATAAATTCTGAAATTTTCACATATAATTCAGTCTTTCCACTCCCAGTAACTCCTTCTAGCAAAAAAGGTGAAAAAATTCCTATTTTCGATTTGATTTTTTTAAATACACCAATCTGTTCTTTATTAAGGTTAAATTTATTAGAATTGGATTTTTTTTTAATAATATTGATTTTAGTTGAGTTTATATCTTTGCCTTTTCTTAGTTTAGGAGGCAATGAGCTGAAGATGACTTGACCAACAGGAAATTGATAATAGTCTGCACACCAGAGGCATAATTTTATTATTTCATTTGGTAATATTGGCACATCATCAATAACTTTTGATATATTTTTAAGCTTATATTTAACCTCTTTAACATCATGGATTATTTTTTTTGAATTTAAAATTATGCCAATTAATTTCTTGTTGCCAAATGGAACCTCAACTCTGCTTCCAGGACTGATTATCATATGTGCATCTGGCATTATGTAGTCAAAAGAGCTGTATATGGGTAAGTTAAGTGCTACGGTTACCAAATTTTTCATACCTTATTATACATTTAGTCAATATTTCAGACATTAGCTTATATGCTCAATATCAAAAATATTTATCCACAGTTTTTGTGGATAAAGTTGTGGATAAATCATATATTTATGACTCTTATTTATTTGCCATTTCACTTTTTACAAATTGTTCATTTTATAACCAATTAACTATATCATTATATTTCAATGACTTATAAAGTATATAATTCTGAGATTATAATTGATGCTTTTTAAACTTATGTTTATTGGGTTTCTGAAGATATGTTAATAAAACATGTAATTTGTCATATTTTGTCACATTATTATGCAAATCATTCCCCTAAAATATTAATTTTAGCCAAAATTTTCTGAGATGCTATTTTTAGTGTCCATATACGGTGCAACAAATTTTTAGTGAGCTGAAAATTTTCTGGGTTATACTTATATTGTGTTAAATCGTCAACAAATACTAAGATTAAATTCTGCTGGCCAACCAACTGGCTGGGTTAACTATCAAACTGCAGCAAGGTTATATTATGGTAATCAGGTAGCTTATGAGTGTGGCTCCTCTACTATGAAATTAAGAGGTGGTTATAACCGCATATTAGGTCGAAAAAGCTTATTAAATTTAAATTCAATCATTGCTACACGAAATTTACATAAAGTTGATTACTCGGCCTTTACGCCTTCATTAAATAACTCTACTTTATTTAAACGTGATGCTAACAAATGCATGTATTGTGGAAATATGTTTGCACCTAAAGACCTGTCTAGAGACCATATTTTACCAATATCAATGGGAGGCAAAGATATTTGGACAAATGTTGTAACTGCTTGCAAAAGATGCAATAACAACAAAGGGGGAAGGACACCAGAAGACTCCAAGATACTATTAATTGCTATTCCCTTTAGTCCTTCGAGAGTTGAATATATTATTTTACGGGGTAGGACAATTTTAGCTGATCAAATGGAATTTTTAATGTCTCATATTTCAAAAACTAGCCCACTATTTGAAAGATACACAAGCGTCTAACATTGTTTTACAATATATAGATGATTTCAAATAATAAGATTATGGTTCTTTTGGTGAATCTAGGCACTCCAGATCAACCCAATACTAAAGAAGTAAAATTTTTTTTAAAAGAATTTCTCTCTGATGGAGATGTAGTTAGATTGCCTAGGATATTTTGGCTACCTATCTTACATATGGTTATTTTACGGTTTAGACCTAAAAAAAGTGCGGAACTCTACAAAAAAATTTGGTCAGAATGGGGATCTCCATTATTATATAATTCATTTTTACAAGCCGGTCTTCTTCAGAAAAAACTCAATAACTCTAACCCCAAACAATATCATGTTGATGTTGCAATGAGATATGGAAAGCCATCGCTTGAATCTAAAATAATACAAATTAAAGAAAAAGGGTTTAAAAAAATAATATTAATCCCAATGTTTCCTCAATATTCAACCACTACAACTAAATCAATTGGAAGAAAACTCAATGAAATTATTGAAAGTCATAATAATTTAAAAAATATGTTTAAAATTAAATTCATAAAAGATTTCTTTGCTGATAATTTTTATATTGAAGCAATGGCAAGCGTTATTTATAGATATCAAAAGATTCATGGGAAACCGGAAAAACTCATATTATCATTTCATGGTATACCAAAATCCTATATTAGAGAGGATGAGCCATATCAAGAACAATGTTTTAAAACCGCAGATTTAATTGCAAAGTATATGAAACTTGAAAAAAAATCCTATGAGGTTGTTTTCCAATCCAGATTTGGTAAAGCTGAGTGGTTGCAACCATATCTTGCCAAAAGATTACACGAACTTCCAAAGGAAAACATAAAAAATATTCAAGTTTTTTGTCCAGGTTTTGTTTGTGATTGTCTTGAAACTCTTGAAGAAATTGCTGGAGAGTCCAGGGAATTATTTCTTGAATCTGGAGGAAGCATATTTAATTTTATTCCATGTCTAAATGGTGACGATAAGTTTATTGAAACACTTGAAAATATAATTATAGATGCAGACAAGAGAAGCTTAGATTTTATTACTTTACTTTAGTTATTTATTATTGAATTTTTTTAGTTTTCTCTTTAATAGTGGATGTTTTAAGTTTGCATAGTCAGGAATCCCTTTTTTATAGTTAGGATAATCTTCTCCCACAACTAAGTTATTTATATAATTTTTACATTTTGTTGTTATACTAAAGCCATCTTTCCCTATATAACTCTTTGGCAATATCTTCTCTTTGTTAGCTATATTCTCAAGCTTGGTTGAACCAATTGACCAAGAATATTTTTTCGATTTCATCTTTCTCTCTATTGTTAGCATTATTCCATTTTTATTTTTTTTAGCTAACTTGATTGCCTCATAACCAATTGCATAAGCTTGATCAACATCAACTTTAGAAGCAATATGTCTAGCCGCTCTTTGCAAGTAGTCTGAGACAGCCCAATGTACTTTTTGTTTCAAATGTTTTGTTATCACACTCGCTAATTTTGGAGCCACACCACCAAGATGTGTATGACCAAAATCATCTTTAGAATTACTAGCGGATATAAATTGATTTTTAGAATTTTTTATACCCTCCGAAGCAACTATTACACAATACCCACTCTTTTTAATAGTTTCATTAACTTTTTTTAAAAATCTTTTTTCATTGAATATTACTTCAGGGAATAGAATAATATGAGGAGGTTGGCCTGTATTATTTTTAATTATTCCTGCTGAAGCAGCAAGCCATCCAGCATGCCTACCCATCACTTCAAGCAAAAAAACTTTCGTCGAAGAATTTGCCATTGACATTACATCTAACGATGCTTCATAAGTTGACACTGCAATGTATTTAGCAACAGACCCAAATCCAGGACAATTATCAGTAACCGGTAAGTCGTTATCAATTGTTTTTGGCAAGCCAATACATTTTAAATCATAACCATTACTTTTGCTAAACTGAGAAAGTTTGAGTGTTGTATCTTGAGAATCACCTCCACCATTATAAAAAAAATAACCAATATTATGTGCCTTAAACACTTCTAATATTCTTTGAAATTCTTTTTTATTTTTTATAGGATCTTGCAACTTGATTCTACATGATCCAAAAGCACCACCTGGAGTAAATTTTAATTTCTTTAATTCATGTTTGTCTTCTTTTCTTAAATCTATCAAATTCTCATATAATGCTCCAGCTATACCATTTTTTCCTACAAAAATATTCCCAAAGAAATCTTTATTTTTTTTAACGGCATCAATTAGTCCTGCTGCAGTTGCATTTATAACTGGTGTGACACCGCCTGACTGGGCATAAAAAATATTCTTTTTCATAAAACTTCACCATACTTTCTTATTTCTTTGAGCCAAGAATCTTTTTGACCTGACTTCATACCAGTATTAATTAAAAAACTACCTAATTTATCTATGTTGATGGCTTTTCTCTTAAATATAGAAATATTTTTATCAATTTCTTCTATATATACCAGTGTAGCCAACTTTTTAGAAAGATATATAATTTTTTTATTATCATTGATTATTTTTATAAATCTTTTATATTTTTGTCCTAGCGAACTTGGTATATCATTGATATTTAAAAATATATTTTCTAAATTTTTATATTTACCCATTAATGCCATAGCGGTTTTTTCTCCTAAACCTGGAGCCCCAGGAATATTATCTACAGAATCCCCCATCAATCCCAAAAAATCAGATAAATTATGAGGAGAAAAATTGAGTTTCTCTTTCAAATCTTCATAAGAATATTTTTTATCATTATAATTCCACCAGATGTCATCTTTGTATACCATTTGAAATAAATCTTTATCATTTGTTAGAATTATATTATTCAATTTTGATTTACGCGCGTTTATTGCCATGGTATTCAATATATCATCTGCTTCATAAATTTTACTTGCGTTATTATTCAAACCTATCAAATCAAGAAATTGCCGACATAAATTAAGTTGTATTTTTAATTCATCAGGCGCTAATTCTCTATTTTTTTTATAATCACTATAATAATCATTTCTAAAACATGTGCCGAGACTCTCATCAAATGCAAAAGTAATATATCTTGGTTGATAATTAGATAAGAATTTTAAAACAAAGTTTGAAAAACCTAAAAATGCAGATATCGATTCAAAATTTCTTGTCTTAACAGGAGGAACAACAAACCAATACTTTAAGACAAACCCAGTTGCATCAATTAGAAATGCATTATTAGAATATGATTTATTGTACAATCTTAATTAAATCTCCAACATTTGGATTAGAATTAGGGTAATGGCCGTTCAATAATCTCAACTTGTCTTCAGCATATTTACCTAGTGAAGATGATTTTGAAAGTTTTTTATAACTCATTCCATCTCTAAACCTTATTACCTTAATTGTTAATCCTTTAGAATTAGAAACTTCAGTTTTTGACATTTTAGCAAATGTTTTTAACATGTTTTGTGCAGAAATATCACTTTTTAGATTTTGTAAGTTTGATACAGCAATCCAAACTTTTGGTTTGATATTTTTTGATTTGGTATCAAAAATCACTGTAAATCTTTTGTATTTATCACCCATTAAGCTTTCAGACAAATATAATTCTGAAAATCCATTTAAGTCATTAAATGAAAAATCTTCAGAAATTATGAGTTTATTTGTTGCCAAGAAAGATGTTTTATTTATAGCCTCATTGAGAAATATTTTTGGTGTCAAACCATTATCAATATCATCTATTAAAAGATCTTCAACTTTAATTACAATTTTATCTTCATCTTTTGATAAAATTAATGCTCTTGGTTCATTTTTAAATATCCAACTGTTATCTATATTGAGTTTTATAGCCAGTTTTGGATGATAAAAAGTAGAGTTTTTTAAATAACCTTCTTCTGGACTTGTTCCATATAACGAGCCATCTAACATTTTTAAAAACTCTTCTCTATTATTTTTAGTTTTTGTGTTTGTTGTATTCGCTGAACCAAGAGCTTTCATTCTTTTTTCATGATCTGGATGTGTAGAGAAAATACCATGATAACCTATATTTGGAACTCTACCTTCTTCTTCTGCAATTTTAGTTTCTAAATCATCACTATTTTTTAATGTTTTTAAAAATCCCATCATTGCGCTTGGATTATAATTAAGCTTTATCAAATATTCTTCTCCAAGTTGGTCAGCTTCTAATTCAAATTTTCTCCCATACCCTCGATTTATAATTGTATTCATTAGATTAAAAGCGTTACCTGTTAATTCACCACCTGGCACCTGTGTCTGAATGATGCCAATTAATACATTTGTAAGTTGAGCTGTACTCATTCCTCTGACAGCATGCCTTGCAGTTATATGTCCAATTTCATGACCAAGTACTCCAGCAAGTTCTGCTTCGGAATTAAAAAAATTAAGTATACCTCTATACATATAAACATGACCACCTGGCGTTGCAAAAGCATTGAATGTTGGAGAGTCGATAAGAGTAAATTTCCAATCTAAGTTTGGGCGATGACTTTTTTTTGCAATAGAATTTCCAAGGTTTGAAAAATAATCATTAAGCTCTTTATTCTGCATAACCTTATTTTCTTTGATAATAGTTTCATGATAAGATTTCCCAATAGATATTTCTTGTTGTTCAGTTATAGTGACGAAGTCAGGCATACCAGATACTGGGTTTGTAGCGCAACTCGAAAATATTAATGAAAAAAATAAAATTAATAAAATTTTAATTTCTTTATTATGTAAAATATTAAGATTTTTCATTTTGTATTGTGAATATTTTATCAAAATAATGCTGAAGATGGAATAAAGCTTGAGCTCTATGACTAATCATATTTTTTTCTTGAGATGATATTTGTGCTGAAGTTTTCTTGTATTGTGGTAGATAAAAAATTGGGTCATAACCGAAGCCATTATTACCTCCAGATTTTTGTGCAATATATCCCTCCCATGAACCAGAAGATATATATGGAAAAGGATCATTAGGGAATCTCATAAATACAATAATACATCTATAACAGGCTTTCCGTTGCTCAATAGGAACACCATTTAACTCCTTAAGGAGTTTTTGGTTATTCCTATCATTTGTAGCTCCTGGTGATGAATATCTAGCAGACTTGATTCCTGGCTCACCATTAAGGTAGTCAACCTCTATTCCCGAATCATCCGCAATTGAAGCAAGGCCAGTTACTTTAGATGCACTTCGTGCTTTTAATATTGCATTTTCAACAAATGTTGAACCTGTTTCTTCAACCTCTGGAATATCAATATCATTAGATGTTAGAAGTTCTATATCAGAATTAATAAGAATTTTCTTAATTTCTGTTATCTTATCTTGATTTTTAGAGGCAAGTATAATTTTCATATGAATCTTAGAATATCAAATTGTAAACATCTATTGTAGAATTATATTAGTATTAGAATATAAATATATGAAAAAAAGCAATCATATTGATGATAAAGGAAATGCACAAATGGTTGATGTGAGCAGCAAAGCTATCACGAATAGAAGAGCAATAGCTTCGGGTTATATAAATCTTTCTAGGGATGCATTAAACATCATAAAAGATAATACTAATAAAAAAGGTGATGTGTTAGGTATTGCAAAAATTGCCGGAATTCAAGCTGCAAAAAAAACTTCTGATTTAGTTCCTTTAGCACATCAAATTAATTTATCAAATATTAAAATAAATTTTGAAATAAAAGAAAAAGAAAAAATTATTTTATGTGTGTCTGAAGTTATATCTAATGGGAAAACAGGCGTTGAGATAGAAGCGATTCTAGCAACTCAGATAAGTTTATTAACAATTTATGATATGTGTAAATATATTGATAAAAGTATGATAATTTCGGAAGTAAAATTATTGCTCAAAGAAGGAGGTAAAACCGGAGTCTATAAATTACCATGATGAAAAAGTTAATTATCTATCCAGTTGTTGCAATTATTACTATTGCAGTAATAATTTTTTTATATTTAACAATAATTTTTGATTTGAATGATTATAAAAAAGATATTACAAAGTATATTTCTAACAAAATTAACAACTATGATGTTACATATGACGGAAGAATTGAAGCAGATTATTTTCCAAATACTATTATTTCAGTTCCTAATATTAATATATATTCGCCAAAAACAAAAAAATCATTGATTAAGATAGACACCATAAGTTTAACAGTTTTATTAGAACCTTTATTAAATAAAATACTTAATGTAGAGAGTTTGATAGCCAAAAATTTTAAATACTATGGGGTTAATGTTGATGCAACATTACTTAAAACTTATTCGTTAATAAAATTAAATAATTTTTATTCAAATAATATAAATTTTACTGAAGTTAAAACACTATCAGCAAAAACAATAGTTATAGGAGATATTATGCAAATCAGTGATATATTCATTGAAACTGAACTACTACAAGCCAGCGGTTCTGGTACTCTTAATATTACCACAAAAGATCTTTATGTTGAGATGGTAGGAAAAATCAACTCAACTCAAGATTTAATTAATAAATATAAATCAAATTATCCAGACGAACTTATTAATGAAGAATTGCCAATTATAATTGTAGGGCAAATAAATGCGTTGTCAGTTTCAGTAAATCTAAATCATATCATAATTAATAAAATTAAACCTATCAAAGAAAAAATTATAGATGAAATAGAAGAGAAAATTCTCGATAAAATTAAAGATAAGATTAAATTACCACTCTAGCTGATAATTAATGCTACAAAAAAAAATTTTATATTGGTATAAAAATCATGGAAGAAAAAATCTACCATGGAAAACAACAGATATTTATAAAGTATGGATATCTGAAATTATGCTCCAACAAACTCAAGTAAAAACTGTAATTCCATTTTATAATAAATTTATAGAAAAATTCCCGAATCTTACAAAATTATCAAATGCCTCTCTCGATGATATTCTTAAATTATGGAGTGGTCTTGGATTCTATAAAAGAGCTGAAAATATTTATAAATCAAGCCAGCATATTAAGAAAAGTCATAATAATAAGTTCCCAGTAAAATATGAAGATCTAATAAACCTTCCAGGTATTGGGAAAACAACAGCTTCAGCGATTTTGACTTTTTCTGGAAATGGAAAATTTCCAATCTTAGATGGAAATGTTAAAAGATTTCTTTCACGATTATATTATATTGATTCAAAACTTTCTGTTAGAGATATAGAAAACAAGTTATGGAAATTATCAGAAAATCTTTTACCTAATAAAAAAGCTCCTGAGTTCATACAGTCATTAATGGATATAGGTTCTTTAATATGTAAAAAATCTGAACCTCTTTGTTTAAAATGCCCGGTTAGCCATGATTGTTTTTCATATAGAAAAAATAATATAAAAAAAATTAGTTTCAACAAGAAGGTTTGTTTAAAAAAAGAAAATATTTGGACTGTTTTAATTATGGATAATCAAGAAAGAATATTTTTGACAAAACTGTCATATAAGAATTTGTGGAAAGGCTTATATTCTTCACCTGTTTTCCTAGATAAGCATCATATGAACAAATGGATTGATGAGAATAACCTCCAGCATAATCTTAGCCCAACTATTTGGAAATTTTCGCATAAACTATCTCATATAAACTTTTTATTTAACGTATATATATGCAAAATCATATCTGATAAAAAGGTTAGTTTAATGGGTGATAATTGGTATAATCTATCAAATATTAAATTTGGAATGCCCAAGTATCAAGATAGAATTATAACTGAATATATAAATAATTATGACTAAGATAAAATGTGTAAAATTAAAAAAGGAAGCAGAAGCTCTTGATTATCAGCCATATCCAGGAGATATTGGGCTCAGAATAATGAAAGAGATTTCAGCTGAAGCATGGCAGCTATGGATGAATCACCAAACTACGCTTATTAACGAAATGAGATTAAGCCCGGTAGATCCAAAAACTAGAAAATTCTTAGAAGAAGAAATGGACAAATTTTTATTTGGCGAGGGTTCCAAAGCACCTGAAGGTTTTGTACCAGAAAAAAAATAAGTAAATATAAAAGCCCAGGTAGCTCAGTTGGTAGAGCAGAGGACTGAAAATCCTCGTGTCGGCAGTTCGATTCTGTCCCTGGGCAATGGAAAATGAATCAGAAAAACTTAACTAGATTACTCAATCAAGGACTTATCCTTCATAATAAGGGTAAATTAGATGATGCTGATAAAATATATCTTTCAGTTTTAAAAACAGACAGTAATAACTCTCAAGCTAATCTTTTGCATGGTTGCATACTTTCACAAAAATCAAGCTTCAAAGAAGCAATAGTTTTTTTAAAAAAAGCAGAAAAATCTAATTCAGACAACTATGAAGTTAATAATAATTTAGGTATAACATATAAAAATTTAAAAGAGTTTGGTAACTCTGAAAAATATTTCGTAAGAGCAATTTCAATTAATGAAAAAAATTATAAAGCTCATTTTAATTGTGCAAATTTATATATTGATCAAAAGAAGTATGATTTAGCGAAAAGTTTCATAAAAAAAACAATTGTTTGTAATAATAGTTTTGCGGAAGCATACCAAAGATATGGTGATATTTTGCAACTACAATTTCACGAAAGTAAAAATATTGATTTTTTGATTGAATCTAAAAAATATTTCACTGAATCTATTAAAATAGACCCATCATATAGTGATTCATTTGTAGCCTTGGCTCTAACCCATTTATGGTTAGGTGAAGTGGAAGAGTCTGCCAACCTCTTTGATAAAGCACTAACTATCAATTCTTCTAGTAATTCTGTTATGTCAAAATTTATTATAAAAAACTTATCTGATATAAAATCTACTAAAACTTTAATAAAACATGAATACGAACAATTAACATTTTTGAATAATACAAGTGAAGTCAGGAAGACAAGTCTTGTAGAAGGACATTATGAGACATTACAAAAACTTTATTCTAAAATAAATACAAATAATTTAAGAATGGATGATATAACAATGGATTTTAAAAAAAATATTTTTAACATTGCATATAATCCTTCTCCAAAACTAAAATCCTCAAATTTTATAAATGAAAAAAATGATATACAAAAACTAGAATCTAAATATTTGCAAAGAAATCCAGAGATATTAGTTATAGATAATTTTTTAACATCAGAAGCTTTATTAGAACTACAAAAATTTTGTAGAAATGCAAATATTTTTAAATACCCATATGAGAATGGTTATGTTGGAGCTTTTCTTACAAAAGGATTATCAAATAAGTTCATTCTAAAATTAACGGAGGATTTAAGAAAAACTTTTAAGAATATATTCAGAAGTCTACGATTAACTCAAGCTTGGGCTTTTAAATATGATAACAAAAAAGATGGCATTAAAGTTCATGCTGATGATGCTTCAATAAATGTTAATTTCTGGATAACCCCAGATCAGGCAAACTTAAATAAAAAAACTGGTGGTTTAAAAATATGGAATAAGATACCGCCAAAAAAATGGGATTTTGCGGACTTTAATTATCTATCTAATTCACTAAAAATAATGAATATGTTGGAAGCTGAAAAAATTACACATGAAATTATAGAGTACAGAGAAAATAGAGCTGTAATATTCAACTCAAAACTATTTCATGCTACAGATACCTTTAATTTTAGGGATAAATATGAAGATAGAAGAATAAATGTAACATTTTTATATGATTAAATTATGAAAACGCATGAGTTCTTTAAAAAATAACCATGTAGACTTTATATAATGAGCAAATTAAATAAATCTGAATTATTCAAAAAGGCATTAATGCTTCATAGTGAAGGCAAACTTGATGATGCAGATGATATTTGCCTATCGGTCTTAAAAAATGATAAAGATAACTTTGCTGCTAATTATCTTCATGGATGTATATTATCAGATAGATCTAAATTTCAAGAGGCAGCAACATATCTCAAAAAAGCTTTAATATCAAATCCTGATAATTATGAAGTTAATAATAACCTTGGAATTGTATATAAAAATCTTGAAGAGATGGATGAGGCAGAAAAATATTTTTTAAAAGCAATTTCTATTGATAAAAAAAACTTTCAAGCTTACTTTAATTGTGCAAATTTATATGCTGACATAAATAAATATGATTCCTCTGTAAATTTTTTTAAAAAAGTAATTGAGTATAATAATAATTTTCCTGAAGCCTATCAAAGGCTTGGAGAAATTTTTCAAGAAAAGTATAGAATTGATAGAAATAAAGAACATCTCAATAAATCAATTGAATATTTTAATTTTGCTATCTCATCTGAGACATCTTATACATTATCTTCATTTAAACCAGGTACCACATTTTTATCTTTAGGTTTATCTAATTTATGGTTAGGCAACCATACAGAAGCTAATAAGTTTTTTAATAAAGTTAACTCAACAAATAACACTAATCAACAAGTTTTGACCGAGTATATTGAAAAATATTTATCTGATAAAAAAAGTATGTGTACTCTAATAACTCATGAATATGAGCAACTAACTTTTATTGATAACGATATAGATGGCATAAGAAACCCAAAATTTACAAAAGAATATTATCAGGAGTTGAAGAATCTTTATTTGAAAGTTAAAAATAACAGTTTTGATATGGAGGATTTAACCCCTTCAATGAAAATAAAAATTTCTAAAATATTGTATAATAAACCACCAAAAATTTCTTCATCTAATTTTATAAATGAAAAAAATGATATACAAAAACTAGAATCTAAATATTTAAATTCAAGACCAGAGATATTAGTTATAGATAATTTTTTAACATCAGAAGCTTTGCTAGAACTCCAAAAGTTTTGTAGAAATGCAAATATTTTTAAATACACACATAATGGAGGTTATGTTGGTGCTTACTTAAGTAGAGGTTTGGCGAATGAATTTACTTTAAAACTTAGTGAAGATTTGAGATTAACATATAAAAATATATTTAAAGATTTGAAATTAACGCAAGCATGGGTATATAAATATGAGAGCACTAAGGAAGGTGTTAATGTTCATGCAGATCCAGCAGTAGTAAATGTCAATTTTTGGATAACACCAGACTATGCAAATTTAGATAAAAAGACTGGTGGTTTAAAAATATGGAACAAGATACCACCGAAGGATTGGGAATTTAAAGATTATAATAGTGGGAAAAGCGTGCCAAAGATGAAGAAATTTCTATCAGAAAATAAATCCGTTGAGCAGGTCATACCGTATAAAGAAAACAGAGCAATAGTATTTAATTCTAAGCTTTTCCATACTACGAATACCTTTAATTTTAGCGATAAATATGAAGATAGAAGAGTAAATATAACATTTCT
>Ga0207991_1000845_pt1 | contig 19908 bp, 26 predicted proteins | sample ETN07SmetaG_FD_185786 | JGI IMG/M metagenome (GOLD analysis project Ga0207991, IMG submission 185786) | Marine microbial and viral communities from oxygen minimum zone, Eastern Pacific Ocean - ETNP2014F14-07SV275 (SPAdes) (version 2) | ecosystem: Environmental > Aquatic > Marine > Oceanic ... | reverse complement strand
GCAAAAAAAGCTGAAGCCAAACCTGCAAAGAAAACAGCAAAAAAAGCTGAAGCCAAACCTGCAAAGAAAACAGCAAAAAAAGATGAAGCCAAACCTGTAAAGAAAGCTGAAGCCAAACCTGTAAAGAAAGATGAAGCAAAACCTGTGAAAGTAAAAAAATTAACTAAAAAAGAATTAGAAGAAATTAAAAGAATTGAAGAATTAACTCTTGAAGAAGAATTAGAAGAAGAACTATCTGATCAAGAAATTGAAAATTTCAAAATTGAAAAAGTTGACATGGAGAGACTCACAAACAAAGTTTGTGATATTTTAGCAGAACGTGAATCAGATGGAATGTTTCAAAGTGAATTATGGAAAAAACTTAAACTTACAAGTCGTGATGGTTCTCGTTTAGCATTAAAGCTTGAAAGAACTGGTTTTATTACAAGAGAAAAACTCCTTGAAAATAATCGTTGGACATACAAATTAATCTTAAAGAAAACACCCATCAGTACTGAATCAATTGTGAATGCACCTTGTTTGACTTGTACTGTTGAACAGAAATGTTCTCTTGAAGGAGAGATAAGTCCTACAAATTGTCAATTCATTGAAGATTGGGTAATTATTGAATTAAAAAGATCTGCGAAGTCTAAATGAAATTAATAGATGCTCGTAAAGATTATTATCGAAAGTTAGCACATGAACAAGGTTTTCGAAGTAGATCTGCATTCAAACTCAAAGAACTAAATCAATCCTATCGTCTTATTGGTCCTGGTTTTTATGTTCTGGATCTTGGGTGTGCCCCTGGTGGTTGGACCCAAATGGCTGTAAAATTGACTGGAAATCAAGGAAAAGTTATGGGTGTTGATTTATCATTTGTTGAAGAGATTCCTCATGCCTATCTAATTCGAGAAAATATTGAAAATGAGCATGTAATTGATGAGGTAATGTCTTATTTTGGGCGTAAAGTCAACGCTGTAATCTGTGATCTATCTCCTAAGGTTAGTGGAAATTGGTCAGTTGATCATGCTAAACAAATTTCTTTGAATTATGATTGTGTCAAAATTCTGGAAAAAGTTTTGGCAAATAAAGGAAATGCAGTATTCAAAATTTTTGATGGTGAATACTCTATGGAGTTTAAAGACTATGTCAAGAAAAAATTTGCAAGAATAAATCTTACAAAACCTAAAGCAAGTAGAAAACAAAGTAGTGAATTATACTGTGTTTGTCTAGGGTTTATTGGATAGTCTGAAATATTTTAATAATTTCATTTATTTTTGCATTTGTTCTAAATCCAGTTGGACTAAATGATGTTACACTAGCTTCAAAATTATTTTTTTGTAGATTTATTATTGCATTTTCTAATTTTGGTGGAGATAATTTCATTTTTGATGCAATTTCATCTAGGGTGAAATATGTTCCAGGCATTTCTGATTCTGCAAGACATTTACCAAGAATTTTTTCACAAGTTTTATCTACTGTTGAATTTGGAATTTCTAATAACATATCTTCAACAAATTCTTTATCAAAAATTTTTCCAATCCATAATGGTCCTGCAATACTTGTTTTTAATTTACATAATTCACATTCTAATTCTTGCTCAATTGTAATTTTTCTATGACCACAATTTTTACAATGTACGATATATCCAATATTTTTTTCTTGATCTGGTCTATTTTTCACTTTAACATATGTTCTGTAATAATGCATTTCACTTTCCACAAACATTGGAATTATTTCTACTCCTAATCTTGCTGCAACAACTCTAAGACACCCAAGTACCAATCTAATTGCCATCTCATTTCCATATTCTACTCTTACTGGAATCCCACCATATTTTCTTTGACATGCATCTTGAAATAACCCATTTAGAACTTGAAGATCTGTGGCTGCCGTAGAGAGAATGCCTCCATGCATTGTGGCCCTAATTCCACAGTCAAAAAATGCTGCAGGCGAGCCAAATGGGTCAATATCAATAATTGAGCCTCTTTCTCCTTTTTTTGAATGATCACTCAAAAATCTACATACTTCTTTTTCAGAAAACTCAATATTTTCTAATTTATTTAGGTTGGCTGAATATTCAGCCATTTTTAATGCACTTGGATTTAGATCATTGATAATCAAATTATCAATTTTTAATTCATTTGCAACTCTTAATCCTCTAGCCCCAATTCCTGATAACCCTTCTAAGAAAATTTTTGGACCTTGAAATTTTTTTAAAAATGCTGCGTATGCTAAAATTGAAAAATCTCTGTTTAATTTTGCTTTAGGATTAAAAAAAGCTGGTTCTTTTGGTGGAACTTTATCTGTCATTGATTTTTTTGGAACTAGTAGTTTTGTATCTCCTTCAACAATTTCTTGTAAAGCTTCATTTGGAATTTCCACTTGTTTTCTATTTTTCTAACCCTATAACGGTTTAATACTTGCGTATTTTCACAAAATTTATGCAAATTTGTGGGATTGATGATGCTGGACGTGGTTCAATGTTGGGACCACTTGTAATAGCTGGAGTATCTTTAGATAAAAAAAATTTAAGAAAATTAACATCATTGGGAGTTAAAGACTCAAAAAAACTTTCTCCAAAACTGCGTGAATTTCTTTACAAAAAAATCATTGAAATTGTTGATGACTATTATGTTGCAAAAATTTCTCCAAAATCAATTGATGCTAGTGTAAAGAAGCATTGTCTTAATGGATTGGAGGCAAAATATATGGCTAAAGTTGTCTCAAAATTAAATCCTGATACATCATATGTGGATTCATGTGATGTTAATCCAAAAAGATTTGGCAAAGAAATTTCTCAACTCTCTGATAATCATAAAATCAAATCCTATCATCATGCAGATAGTAGATTTGTGGTAGTATCTGCTGCATCAATTCTTGCAAAAGTTACTCGAGATAGGGCAATTGCAAGATTGAGAAAAGAGCATAATTTGGGCAGTGGTTATCCATCTGACTCTGTAACTGTGAAGTTTGTGACTAAATATTATAAAAAAAATCATGAAATGCCTAGTTTTGTGCGTAAAAGTTGGAAGCCTGTTCAGCGAATAGTAGAAAATAACTAGTCTTAATATTTTGCAATTACCATCGCATGGTCTTTGTCATATGGGTGCAAATCTATGGTTTGTAAAACATCAAATTTTTCTCTTAATTTTTCAACTTCTTCATCAACAATTCTTTTTGGAGCTTTTGTTACATCAATACTTCTTGTTTTGATAACTAGAAAAAAATATCCTCCTTTTTTTAGATACATTTCACAATTACGAATTGCTATTTCTGTTTGATCAGGTTGAGCAATATCCACATACACCACATCAACTTTTCCAAACATTGAAAAATACTCTTTTGGTTTTCTTGCGTCTTGTAAAATTGGAATAACATTTTTTCTAAATCCTGCCACTCTATCTAAAAAATCCCTTGCAACTCTACTTGCATGTTCTACTGCAAAAATTATTCCACTTGGACCTACTATGTCTGAAATATGACTAACTGTAGTTCCAGTTGATGCTCCCAAGTACAATACTTTGGTTTTATTTTTAAACGGAAAATCTTCTAAACCATTCATTATTGATGCTGCTAATTTACTTCTAAACGCATCCCATAATCTATACTCTATACTTTTTTTGATGATTAATTTTTCTTTGTAAACTTGATTTCCTGGTACTAAATTTTCAGTTGCTAAATTTTCTTTTCCTTCAAACTTAATCCAAAAATATGCCTGGTTATCTTCTTCCAAACCTCTTTCTCTTTTTATTTGAATCTGATCTTTCATAATTACTTCTTCCACCTTCTCGTCTACCCTCTCCACCTTCTCGTCTATCATTGAATCTTCCACCTTCTCGTCTACCCTCTCCACCTTCTCGTCTATCATTGAATCTTCCACCTTCTCGTCTATCATTGAATCTTCCACCTTCTCTTCTTCTATCTCCACCTTCTCTTCTTCTATCTCCACCTTCTCTTCTTCTATCTCCACCTTCTCGTCTATCATTGAATCTTCCACCTTCTCTTCCTCCTCTGAAATTTCCTCCGTCACGCTCAAATGATTGAGGTCTTCTGATATCTTTTTCAGTTGGATTTTCATATTTTTTACCTATTTCCCCAACTCTGATGTTGAGTTTCTCAAGTAAAGTTTCATTCAGTCCTTCTCCATAGACATCTACTCTAGCAGCTATGACAGCTTTTGCAGCTACTGCACGAGCAATTTTTCCTCTTTGCCATCTTGGAGCTGAATGAACCATTGCATGTTGGAATAATAATCCGTGTTTTGGTGGTTGAGAACCTGTCTTCAATGCTCTAAACAATGCTTTTTCTGCACCTAAAACTTGAATCGTACTTGCAGGCATTGATGCCATTTTCTTGAGACTTCCAGCTCGTCCTAAAAGTCGTGCACCAACTGCAGTTCCAAGAATTGCTGAAATATTTGGAGCAATTAATTGCATTTCAGATTCAACATGGTCTTCTAATTTTTTACGTAAATCATGAAAATCTAAAATTTGTTTTGCAATTGATTGAACTATAGTTAAATTAAGATCAGAGATATCTCCTCCTCTACTTTTTGATGAAATTAATGATAACATGTCAACTTTAGATTCTGGAAATCCTGCATCTTCAAAAACTTGTTTGGTAAATGATTCTCGTTTTCCTGCAATTACAATTTGTGCATATCCGTTAATACTATCAATGATGTTATCTAATTCTGGGAAATGTAATCCATACCATTCTCTTAATCTTGAACTCAATGCGTTAGCTATTTTATCAATTTCATCTAGTGAGTTAATTGCTTGAATAATATGTAAATCTGGACTTTCTGAAACTTTGGTAACAATTGATGATGATAATCCTAAGGCAAATTCTCTAAGTTTTCCTAATGCATCTTCAGGATTTGAAGCAAAACCTGAATCAACAATTATTTGAGGTTTTGTTGCTTGAACAATTTCTAATTTTGAATCATCCATAATTTGACAATCAACATTATTTTTTTTCAAAATTGCTAGTAGTGATTCATCACTAATCGCAAATCCTCTTTGAATCGAAAATAGATAATTTATCAGCTCATTTAATTTTGCTTCTTTATTTTTTATTGAAAGATATTCTTTAACATTATTTGAGAATGAAAATGCTCTTTCTAGTTTCTCTTCATTGAAAACTGCGATTCCCAACTCGGTTAAAATTACAGAATACATGAATAGTTCAATCTAAATCACCTTTAAAAAAGGTACCAGAATTATGAATCAACTATTATACTCGAAACTATGTTCATAAATCAAAGTGGAACCCAGTCTTGCAACTTCCATAGGTCAAATCCAATTAGAACGGCCTGTAATGCTTGCATCTGGAATTTTGGGAATTTCTTTGGATGTTTTTAATCGTCTTTATCGCTCAGGTGCTGGAGCAGTAGTAACAAAATCCCTTAGTACTGAACCTTGGGATGGATATCCAAACCCGACTATTTTTAGTGTTAATGGCGGTGGATGGATGAATGCTGTAGGGCTGTCTAATCCTGGAGCACCCAATTTTGCCAAAATGATAGAACCCAATCAAGATGTTCCAATTATTGTAAGTTTAGTAGGTTCAATTCCTGCTGACTTTGAATTGATGATAAAACAATTTGAAAATTGTAAGGTAACTGCATATGAATTGAATCTTTCATGTCCACATGTTGCTAAAGTTGGATTGGAGGTTGGTGATGATCCTGAATTAGTCAAACAGATTGTTACTACTGTTAAAAATTCTACCAAAGTACCAGTAATTGCTAAAGTCGGTTTGGGTACTACACATTATCTAAAAACTGTTGGAACTGCAATTGAATCTGGAATTGATGCAATTACTGCAATCAATACTGTTCGAGCTATGGCAATTGATGTGGAAACACAACGACCTATACTTAGTAATAAATTTGGAGGATTGTCTGGTACTCCAATTAAACCAATTGCATTAAGATGTGTTTATGAAATTTCTTCAAAATATGACATTCCAATTATTGGATGTGGTGGAATTTCTAATTGGGAAGATGCTATTGAATTTTTCTTGGCAGGTGCTTCTGCAATTCAACTTGGAAGTGCTGTAGGTGATAATTGGATTAGTATTTTTGATGATATCAATAAAGGAATATTACAATATATGAAAAAGAAAAATTTTTCTACATTACAGGAGATGGTAGGTCTTGCAAAGAAATCATAACCATACAAAAATTGTCACAATTGAAAAAGTGATTGATGAAACACCAACTGTTAGAACTCTAGTTTTCTCAGATGACATCATGGCAAATGTTCTTCCTGGTCAATTCGCAATGGTTTGGATTCCTGGAATAAATGAATTACCAATGAGTGTAATGATTTCACAAGAATCTGGAAAAGCTGCTTTCACTGTACGAAAGCATGGGGATGCATCAACTGGTTTATTCAATATTAAAGTCGGTGGACAAATTGGAATTCGAGGCCCTTATGGCAATTCTTTTGATCTCAAAGAAGGAAAATTATTGTTAGTTGGTGGTGGAACTGGTCTTGTTCCAATGATGAGATTACTTACATTTGTAAAACCTACTGATGATGTCACTGTTCTTATTGGTGCAAAATCAAAAGATGAGGTATTTTTTGAAGATTTAGCAAATACACTTTTAGAAAAAAATACTCACAAAATCCTTGTTTCTACTGATGATGGAAGTTATGGAGAAAAAGGCTTTGTTACTGATTTAGTTGAAAAACTTGTTAGTGAAAATCAATTTGATGGTGTGTATGTTTGTGGTCCTGAAATTATGATGTATAAAACAGTACAATCTGCTCATTCTAGGAAAATTTTTGTCCAAGCTAGTCTTGAACGAATGATGAAATGTGGAGTTGGAATTTGTGGTAGTTGTTGTGTTGGTGAAGATCTTGTTTGTAAGGATGGCACTGTATTTGATGGTGATCATTTATCCACGAATAAAGAATTTGGTATTTCTCACAGGAATAAGGCAGGAATTTTAGAAAATTACTAATTTTGGCTAGCAAGGTTTAAAATAAATCATAAAAGCATTTCCGTGAAGAGAATGGGAACTCCAAAGATCGTTTTAACTGCTGATCGTACTTTAATGTCTCCTTACCGTGGTTTATCTTTAGCAACATTTTTTGGATGTGCACCAGCACTTGATCCTAATAGAGATAAGAAGAGTTTTTGGTACAAGATTCTTGGAAATCAAGTAACTCCAAAGATTTTATTTGATTTTATTTGTAATTATAGTCCTCATACTAATGGTATTGCAAATTATGCTCCATATGGATTAAGAAAGTTAGAGGCTGGATTATTACGAGATGGATTTACCCGAGATGAGGTTGTAGTTGCACATCCAAACTATATTGAACAATTCATTGGGCCTGAAACTGAAGTAATTGGAACCTATGAGATGGATCCTCTTGGAATGGGTCCTGTAACTATGACATTTACTTATGGACGAAAACAAACGTCTTATGATGAATTTTACAATGCTGAATTACATCACAGAATCAAAGCTGCTAAACTAAAAACTGGAAGTAAAGCCAAAGTAATTTCTGGAGCTTCTGGAACTTGGCAATATAATTATGATCCAGAGAAAATTGAAGAATTTGGAATCTATGCAATTTTAGAGGGAGAACTTGGTGGAATTGCTCCTGAGATTGATGGACATGCAGGACGATTTTTCAATTATCTGATAAACGGTGATTTTGAAAATATGGATCCATTCAGAAAGAGAAGTGACTTTAAAGTAAACATTAAAGAATTTGAAAGAAACAATAAAAAAATACATGCACGATTTGTTAATTTCTGGGACAGACCTAGTATAGATGAAATTCCTGATATTATAGAACCTAGTATGCATGGAATGGTTGAGGTAATGCGTGGTTGTGGTAGAGGTTGTAAATTTTGTGATGTAACATTACGATCTTTGAGATATTATCCACCAGAGAAAGTTGTAAAAGAAATTGAAGTTAATATGAAAAAAGGTGGTGCAAAATCTGCATGGATTCACAGTGATGATATTTTTGTTTATGGTATGGATCCAAGAACTGCAAAAGGAATGGAACCAAACAGAGAAGCATTAGAAGAATTATTCACTGCAATTATGGCTACTGGAGTTGAACATACAAATCCAACACATGGAACATTAGCTGGTGCAATTGCTGATGAAAAACTTTTACCAAATCTTTCAAGAATAATTAAAGCTGGTCCTAGTAACTTGATTGGTGTTCAAGCCGGTCTTGAGACTGGAAGTTTAAGATTAATTGGAAAGTATGCCGATAGAAAGCTTGCACCATATGATCCATCTGAATGGCACTGGGTAGTTAAAGAAGGAGTAAAGGCAATGAATGAAAATTATTGGGTTCCTGCATTTACATTAATTATGGGTCTTGATAATGATGAAACCCCTGAGGATTCATGGGATACTATTCGATTAATTAGTGAGTTAGAACATGAACAGCCAGATTCCATGTTTACTGCAACTGCATTAACATTTGTTCCAATTGGATTGTTAGATCAATCCAAATTCTTTAACATTGGACAAGAAATGACTCCTGCCCAACTTGGTGTACTTTACAAAACATGGCAACACAATTTCAAATACGCTATACAAAAATTCATGACTAAAACTGGCAACAAAGGTCCTCAAAGATATCTCTTTAATGCTCTTGCAAGATCTCTTGGAGGTATCCCACTTAGTGCAATGGAAAAATATGCTCGTAGGAAGAGTAAGGAACATGAAAGAGTCATTGATGTAATTAAAAACAAGTACTGGTAGTCATACAAATACATAAATTCACTATTTTGTGGTGTTATTCATGGCAACACACGGTTCACTTACTAAAGCAGGTAAAGTACGAGGACAAACTCCAAAAGTTGAAGGTCGAAAAATTGTAGGTGATAGTTCTAGTGTTGCAAATAAAAGTAATTTCAAAAAACGATTTGCGTTGGGCAGATATCCTGGTCAAAACAAACCTGGTCAAAGAAGAAAACGACGATAGTTGTTTTTGTTAAAATTTTCTAGTTTTACGATCTTTTGTTAAACAATACTCTTATAAAGTACTGGTACCGTACTATACGGTATGGTAGAAGATTTAAGACTAGATAGTTTAGAGGGCGTAGGTCCTGTAACTACAAGAAAATTATCCGATGCAGGTATCCACAACGTCATGGATCTCATCGTCAGAGGCCCTGTAGATATTGCAGCAATAACTGGAATGGAAAAGGATACTGCTGAAAAAATTGTCAATAAAGCCCGTCAACATTTAGTTGAGGGGGGATTAATTGCCAAAGATTTTGTTAGTGCAACTGAGATTTACAAACACAGACAAAGTATTGGTAAAATTTCAACTGGTACAAATTGTCTTGATACATTGTTTGATGGCGGTATTGAGACTCAGGCATTGACTGAAGTTTATGGCGAATTTGGTTGTGGTAAAACACAATTTGCTCATACATTATCTGTTATGGTACAAAAACCAAAAGAAGAAGGAGGTCTTGACGGAGGTGTTCTATACATTGATACTGAAAATACTTTCAGACCTGAAAGAATTGTAACTATTGCTAAATGCCATGATATGGATCCAGAAAAAGTTTTAGATAGAATCATTGTTGCTCGTGCATATAACAGTGCACATCAAATATTAATTCTTGAAGAAGCTGGTGCAATAATTGAAGAAAACAACATCAAACTAATTGTTGCAGATTCTGCAGTTGGATTATTCCGTGCTGAATATCTTGGACGTGGAACATTAGCTGTAAGACAGCAAAAACTAAATCACTTTGTTCATTTGTTATCAAGAATTGCAGAAACATACAACTGTGCTGCACTTGCAACCAACCAAGTTATGGCATCCCCTGATGTCTTTTTTGGAGATCCGATTCGTCCAGTTGGTGGTAATGTAGTTGCACATACAAGTACCTATAGAATATACTTCAAGAAATCAGGTAAGAAACGAATTGCAAGAATGGTGGATAGCCCTCATCATCCTGAAGAGGAAGTAATCTTTGCTTTAGGTGCAGCAGGTGTTGTAGATCCTGAAGAAGTCGATAAAAAGACAAAAAAGACTACTAAAAAAGTAGCTAAAGTAACTGCAAAAAAGGCAAAAATAGAGATTACAGTAGAAACACCAGAGGTTGCGGTTACAGTGGAACCAACAGTAGAATCACCTGAAGTAGAGGCTACAGTAGAACCAACAGTAGAAACACCTGAAATTGCAACCATTGAAGAACCTCTAGTAAAAGAAATTGAATCTGATGATTCAGAACCAACAGAATCACCTGAAGTAGAGGCTACAGTGGAACCTACAGTAGAAATCAAATCTGATGATTCAGAACCAACAGAAGAATAATCTCTTCTCTTTTCTCTAATTTTCTTTTTTGGTACCATTGATTAAATTATAATATCATTTGAAATCAGTACTATATCATGACTGATCTTTATCGTTTATTGCCAGAAGAAATGGAACAACTAGTAATGGATATGGGATATCCTAGATATAGAGCAGATCAAATCCTTCTTCCACTGTATTATCAGTTCCCAAAAAGTTTTGATGATATCCCACAACTTCCAAAAAAACTGAGAGAGGAATTAATCGAATCTGGTTACACAATAGGTTCTGCAAAAGAAACTCATCGCATTGTAAGTGATGATGGTGATACAACTAAATTATTATTGCAACTTACTGAAACTTCTGTTGAAACTGTTCTAATGCAATACGATTCATCAAAAATTGGCGGTCATCCAAGATCAACGATATGTGTTTCAACACAAATTGGATGTGCTATGGGGTGTGTATTTTGTGCAACAGGACAAATGGGATTTGAAACAAATCTTACAGCTGAGGATATTATTTCTCAAGTAATTCATTTTGCAGAAATTTTACAAAAACGAGGTGAACATGTAACAAATTTAGTTTTTATGGGAATGGGTGAACCAATGGCAAATTATGATGAAATGATTCGTGCTGTAAAAATTTTGACACATGATAGAGGTTTTGGATTAGGTCAACGCCACATTACTATATCGACTATAGGTATAACTTCTGGAATAGACAAACTAGCTGATGAAAATCTACAGATAGGTCTTGCAATATCACTCCATGCCCCAAATAATGAGTTACGAAAAAAATTAGTACCAACAGCAGGACCTAATTCAGTTGAAGAAATTATTGATGCTGGACAAAGATATTTCAAAAAAACTGGACGTCGTGTTACTTTTGAATATGCTTTGATGGGTGGAATTAATGATTCTCCTGAAATTGCAAAAGAGCTGTCTGTACTTTTAGAAGGAAATGGATCTCATGTGAATTTAATTCCAATCAATCCTACTGCTGGTGATTTTAAACGACCATCAGAAGATCGTGTCAGTGAATTTGAACAAATTTTATCAAATGCTGGGATAAATTGTACCGTTCGTATAGAGAAAGGAACTGAGATCTCAGCTGCTTGTGGTCAATTAAGAACTGATATTATTGATTCTGCAAAAAATTAGTCCTAAGTGTTAAAATAGGGCTTTCGGAGATTTCACACAAATGGCAACTAAGAAAACCTCTGGCCGTTCACATGGATTTAAACACAAATCACGTAATATAATGAAGAAAAAGGCACCAAGAGGTGTATCATTTTTGTTACATGAATATCACGAAGGCCAACAAGCTCTAGTCATTATTGATCCTCGACAGCATAAAGGACTACCACATAGACGATATCATGGTAAAGTTGGCGTTGTAACTAATGTCGGTAGACGTTCTGTCACATTAACTGTGAAATTAGGAAATAAACCAAAAACCTTAATCACTAGATTAGATCACATAAAACCATTCGGTGTATAATTATGGAAGAAATACAAAAAAGACAAGCTGTTTCACTTGCAGAAGTTAAAGAAATTTTGGGTAAAGTTGATGTTGAAGAAATGGATCAAATTCAACGATGGACATATGATTATGTTTCAAAATTTGTAACAACTGATGCTAAAGAAGCAAAGAATATGAAAAAATTATTGATTAAAGAATGTGAACTAACAGAAGATGAAGCTGTTGAAATTGTAAATATTCGACCAACAAGTTTGGCTGAACTACGTTCTTTTACATTTGGTTGGAAAAAACTAATTCTTGCTGAAACCCTAGCAAAAATGCTCAAGATAATTCAGGAGCATTCGTAAGTTTTTAGGAGAGCATTTCATTTTGCATCGGGCACAATTCCCACCTAGAAAATATGAGGAACACGCATTTGTTTTGGATTTTAACCCTAGAGGAAAATCATCTACTGTACGTGGTAGAGATGGAATAATTGTAACAGGTATTGGAGAAGACCGACTAACTCTATTGGAAATTCTTGGAGTTCCAAATTCTGAATTTGAGATTGGTGAGAAAATCTATATCGGAAAAGAAGGAAGAACTAAAGTTTTATCTGTTTTAGGAAAGTTAGATTATGAAAAAATTTCATCTTCTGCACAAAGTGAATTAGAAACAATTGTGGAAACAATTGTAATTGCTAATGAATCAAAATTTATAGAATATCTAAATAAAGCACAACCACTAACCCCTAGAATTCATGCACTAGAATTGATTCCAGGAATTGGAAAGACCTACATGAAATTAATGTTGGAAGAAAGAGAGAAGAAAAATTTTGAAAGCTACCAAGATTTACAAGAACGAGTTGGATTAAAAGAACCAGTTAAACATATTTCAGAACGAATCATGGATGAAATAACTGGTCAAAGTAGAATGAATATCTTCGTTAAGAAATGATAAAACGAAAATTATTAGGACAACATTTTCTCAATTCACAAACTATCGCACAATCCATAATCACTGAGGCTAAAATTACAAAAAAAGATATTGTGTTTGAATTAGGAACTGGATTGGGTATTCTAACTCCATTATTATGTGAAAAAGCCCATAAAGTGATTTCAGTTGACGCTGATGAAAAACTGATTAGATCTGCAAGATCTAAATTTTCTGATATTGACAATCTTGTTTTAAAATCAGGTGATGGTTTTAAAGAAAAAGACACATTCTCTATCTTTGTCTCAAATTTACCATATTCTCGGAGTAGAGATGCAATAGAATGGTTAGCACAGTCTTCTTTTTCTCATGGTGTGATCATGGTTCAAAAAGAATTTGCTGAAAAACTACTAGTAAAATCCTCAAAGAAAAGAAAAGCAATCACCATTACTGCAAATCATGCATTTGAGATATCAGCTGTTTTAAAAGTTGGGAAAAATAATTTTTCTCCACCACCAGAAATTGATTCTGTGATTCTAAAGATAATTAAAAAAAATATTATGAGCAAAGAACTAATTCAAACAATCAATAAAATTTTTTCCTATCGACGGAAAACTGTTAAAAATATTTTAAAACAATTCCATAAAGAAACTTTAATGGATAAACGAGTAGACGATCTTTCAGGAGAAGAAATAATTAATCTTGCAAACCAAATCCTTGAAAAATGAAGAATATCCTCCATCTGAGGATACTTTTTTTATAGCAAATAATATTGAAAATGAAAAAGGAGAATATGCTTTAGATATTGGTAGTGGTTCTGGGTATCTTACAAAGTTACTGTCTGAAAATTTTTCACTAGTTATTGGAACTGATATTAATTGTAAAGTGTTACAACATCAAACTTCTTACAAAACAAAGAATTTGATCTGCTGTAATGGCTCAGATGCATTACAAATAAAATTTGATTTCATTGTTTGTAATTTACCTTATCTTGCAACTGATAAAATTCTAGATGTTGCAACTGATGGTGGTGCAGAAGGATTTGAGATTCCAAAAAAAATTTTTGATTCTATGTGTCAAAATATTAAAGAAAATGGCAAATTCATTTTTGTTACATCTTCATTATCAAACTATCAAAAATTAATTGATTATATTCAAAAACTAGGCTTGAAACCACGTATTATTGCTAAAAAGAAACTTTTCTTTGAAGAATTAATTCTTGTAGAAGCTAAAAACTAATTATTTTCTTAATCTATCTTTTGCATATGTGATAATTGCATCTGTCATTTGTGTAGTTGATGCACTTCCACCAATATCCCACGTAACTGTATTTCCTTCATTGATTACTTGTTCTGTGGCAGAAAAGATTGCATCTCTAATTTCTTTTTCACCAAGATATTCTGCCATCCATGCACCTGATAATACAGTAGCAGTTGGATTTACTTTATTTTGCCCTGCAAATTGTGGTGCACTTCCATGTGCTGCCTCAAACATTGCAAAATTGTCTCCCATATTTGCAGAATAAATTAATCCAATTGAACCAACCAACCCTGATGCCAATTCAGAAATTATATCCATAAACAAATTCGTACTTACAAGAATTGCACCATTGAATTGTTCTGGTGCCACAACCATTTGTTGTGCCATGTTATCAATGTAAATTTCTGATAATTCTACGTTTGTTCCTTCTACTGCCCTTTGAGCTGAATTCCAAAATATCCCATCTGTCATTTTTAGAATGTTTCGTTTAGTTATTGCAACCATTTTTTTCATATCGTTTTGTTTTGCCCAACTCATTGCAGAATTTAGGAATCTATCACATCCCTGCCTTGTAATTTTTCTTATTGCGATTGCTGCATCTTCTGTGATTTGTGTTTCAATTCCTGTGTACAATCCTTCAGTTGCCTCTCTAAAGCAAACACAATCAAGTTTCCTATCTGGAGTTAATCTGTCATAAGTTTTTGTTGGTCTAATGTTTGCGTATAATTCAAATTTTTGACGTAGCGTTACTGCTACACTTCTAGGAGCATCTGGAACGGGAATTGTTGTAGTTGGTCCCTTGAAACAACAGTCAGCATCTTCTAAATTTTTCATAGTTGAATCAGGAATGTATGTTGCATCTTTTCTACCATTTTTTTCCCACTGTTCTGAGCCTACATCACATAGAATAATCTCTGATTGAAAATTACACTCTTTCAAAACCTTAAGCATTGAATCAACGACTTCAGGCCCTATACCATCACCTTTCATAACTGCAGCTTTTTTACTCAAAACTGCAATCATTTGAGGCATTTATTATTTAATTCTACCCTTAAAATTTTTTTTATAGTGATGATTTAATAGCTATTTTTTTTCAAATAAACCTAAATGAAAATAGTCCAAATTTCTGATTTACATGTTGACTCTCAATTTTTACAGGAAAAATTTGATATTCTAGTTGATGAAGTTAATGAAATAAATCCTGATGTGATTGTCATTACAGGTGATTTAACAAATGAAGGTTTGATGAGTGAATACAAACAATGTAAATCACTATTGACACAATTTAACACAAAAAAATGATTATCATTAGCGGAAATCATGATTATAGAAATACTGGTTATTTATTATTCAAAAAATTTTTCCCATTTGACACTGTAAATGAGTTAGATGATGATGTTATACTAGTAACTGTTGGAACTGCAAGACCAGATAGAAATGTAGGTGAAGTTGGATATAGACAAAATTTATGGTTAGAGCGAACTATGAAAAAATACAAAGATAAAGTAAAGATTGTAGCAATGCATCATCATCTAATTACAATTCCTGACACTGGCTCTGATCAACTAACTGTTGTTGATGCAGGTGATGTACTTCGAATTGTTTTAGATACTAAAGTTGATGTGGTTTTATGTGGACATAAACACAGACCATGGGCTTGGAATTTTGGAAAATTAACTGTAGTTAATGCTGGCACTGCAACTTCTGAACGTGTTCGTGGACTCTTTGAAAACACATACAACATTCTTACCATTTCTGAAAAAAAGGTTCACGTTGAACTCAAAATCGTAGGTGGAAAAAGACTTCCAATTAATGAAATTGTAAGTAATTATAGTCAATTTGAGGACGAATGAATTTATTTACAGATTAATTCTAGGCATAATATGCGGGGGTCGCCTAGCCTGGTAGGGCGTGAGATTGCTAATTTCATGTTCGCAAGAACTCGTGGGTTCGAATCCCTCTCCCCGCGCCATTAAAACTTAATAGACGGATTTGCGAAGTTTTAGTTATGGGACGAAGAAAAACTCAAAAAATTATTCGAACTGGCCCAAAAAACGCAACTACTGGAATGTGTCCACTATGCAAAACAATTGGTAAAATATTCGTTCTTGGACCGCCTGGAGAAGAACGTGCAAAGTGTGAAAAATGTCGTCAAGAATTTGAATTATAGTTCAAAAAACTTACCTTCTCATCAACATCTTTACCAATAACTTTTTAAGACAATTTTTTGCTGATAAATAATTATGAGTTCAGAAGCTGAAACCATCTATGAGCGTGTAGCAAAACTTGAAGATGAGATTGCATTACTTAGAAGTGAAGTTGATATCATCAAAAGTGCATTAAGAAATAAAATTGTTCGTCATGAAATAGATTTGATCAAAAAAGGAACAGAAATTGATTCTATAATTGATTAATTTTTTGACTTTATACTTCTAATCAATTCTAAAATAAAATCCACATCTTCTGCATTTGGATTTATTTCTAAATATTTATTCAAATATTTCAAAGCAACTTCTGGATGAAGTAAACGGTCTTCTAGAATTCCTTTATCTCTAATATCATCTGGTGATTCTGGTTGAATTGCTAAAATCATATTTACACAACGTAATGCTTTGTCATACACAAATGATTGTATGTATGAATTCTTCAAGTTTCGAGACATTCTTAATAAAATTTGTTCAGGATTCACCTCATCTAGGAATTCTGGTTTAAACTCTATTTGATCACCATAATTTCTATCAAGAATTTCTTGTAAATCATCTACATCTAATAATATCCCATCATAAAATGGATCTAAAATCATCTCTTCGTTATACTTTACCAAAACATGTCCTGGAAATCCAACTATTTTTAATTCCAATCCGATAAATTTTGCAATCTCAACATATAGAATTGAAATTGTAATTGGCAATCCAACTTTTTTATCAATTACTTCATTTAGAAAATTGTTTTTTGGATTATAGTAGTCATTGTCATCCCCACTAAATCCTAAATTTTCAAAAAGATGTTCATTAAGCATTGAAATAAGATATGTTGGATTTTTAACATCACTAATTGATTCTTTGAGGGATTTACCAATTATGATAATTTTTTTAATATATTCATCTACATCTAAATCTGGATATTCTAATAGCTGAGCAAATTTTAGAGATTTTTCAACCAGATTGAAATTTGGATTTTTTACAAAGGACAGCCATTCTGCAACAAATGGATCAAATTTTTCTTCCAATTATTACTGGCTCAATTTTTTAAGATATAGTTGAGGATCTTTTAGTTCTCGAGTGTTAGGAGGAATATCTATCATTTTCTTGAATGTATCTTTGCCTAGTTTTTCATATAGTATTTTTGTAAAGTCTTTACCCATACTCTTTCTTACTTGGTACGATGAGAAATCAGTTCCCATGAATGTGGCGAGATAATTTTGGAAATCTTTGTCGTCTTTTAGAATATTCTCAATTGCAAAACCTGCCATCCCCTCCATTGCAGTAAATGCTGCATGGTGCTGCTGAATTGGGACTAACCATTTTTTGTAAATTCCTAGTAATTCTGGTATTAATTCACCTATTTTTGGGTCCATCTCAACGTGTGTAAATGTCATGACGTCTGGTCCTATCTGCTCAATTAGAAAATGATCTGGATTCAAAAAGAAAAACAGATTTGCTTTTTTTGCATATGGGAAACCATCAGGGACTGCTTGTAACTGACAATACTCTGATAGTTCATTTACAATTTTTGTATCAAGTGATAGAATGATTCCAGCCAACTCCTCATTAATTTTATTTACCTCTCTTGCTGCACTCTTGTTTACTTGTTGCAAATTCTTTTGTGCAGAATGAATGAGTTCTTCTAGTACTGTCATTTTTACTGCACCAATGTATCCTGAATTCACATCCTCAAAGTTTGATTCGTATGGCTCACCTTTCTTGTGTAGAATGATTTCAGGATATCGTGATAAAATAAATTTATTTAGATAAATTTCCCCATCCAGATAATCGCCATACGTTGTAGTGAGTTTTGAGATGTATTGGATAGCATATGTAGAGTATACAAAATATTTTTTTGTATCTTGCTGCATTAATTCTGCAATTTTTTTGTAATTCTCTTTTGCAACTGCATTAAATAATTCTCTGACAAATTCATTTGATTTATCATCTGAAAATACTTTTTTGCCCTTTATTCTCTTTAATTCTTCTAGCTCTGGAAATTTTAATTGGAGATTTTCTGGAACACTAATTCCTAAAAACTCCTCGACTTTACTTTTTAAAATTGGAAATACCTCATTTGCAATATCTTCTAGTCCTCTAAATTCTACCTTACCTGCAATGTTATCTCGAGCTTTTACTGCTAGTTCTATGATCTCTTTTTCCTCATCAATTTCAACTGATAATTGACCAAATAGTGCCTCTGCAAATTCTTGATATTCACCCAAGTTGCATAAAATTAAAGAATACTACATTTATTTTTTCATATCTTGCTGTTGTTTTGAAAGATTAGATACTTGGTTACAACTACCACATCCATTCTTTCTTGTTCCAAACCAGATTAATGCTGATGGCATTAAACCATAAAGTAACATAGCGTTTGGAAATCCAAGCAATGAATCATTTTCAGTAATAATTCCTGATAAAATTATGATAAATGTGGTAATTGCTATAATTCCTGAAATTCTATTTAGCCCGTCTTTGTTATTCATTTTTTATCCACATGAATTACATTCAAACTTTTTTTTAGATTTGTGAGCTTTTTCCATATGGCGTAATGTTCTCTGGGAATCAGAAAATTCCATGTCACATTTTAGGCAAATATTCCCTACGACTATCTCTTTTTTTCGTGAAAACAATCCCATAAAACCCCTAAAAAAAGTCCCAATAAAACTATTTTTCTAAATTCAAATTTGTTTGAAATTAAAATTTTCTAGATATTTCATATTAGCTTGGTATAATAGTCCCAATTCAAGAGCATTGATACTTGTCTAAATATCAAAATCCTCAAATGAAAGCACCAGGCGGTCTTGTAAAGGGGGTTATGATTGGAATTATTGTTTTAATATTAATTGGTGTAATTGCAGCATCCGCTGTTCAAATTGTAGATGCAGGAAATAGAGGTGTTCTATTAAATTGGAACGCAGTTAATTTAGACAATCAACCATTATCTGAAGGGTTACACTTTGTAACACCATTTGCAGACTCTGTAGTTCAATTAGAAGTTAGAACATTGAAATTTGTAAAAGCAACATCTGCAGCATCTGCAGACCTTCAAACAGTATCAACTGAAATTACAGTCAACTATAATCCTAACCCTGAAAGAGTTCACTATTTGTATAAGGAAATAGGATTGGATTATGAAAATAGAGTAATTTCACCAACTGTAGAGGAGGTTGTAAAACAAGTCACTGCAAACTATAACGCAGAAGAATTAATCACAAAAAGACCTCAAGTAAAGGCTGACATTACAGAACAGATTAGCGAACGTTTGAATGATTTTAATATTGAGACTCAAATCGTATCAATCACTGACTTTCAGTTTTCAGCATTATTTGCTCAAGCCATCGAACAAAAAGTAGAGGCAGAGCAAAAAGCATTCAAAGCAGAAAATGATTTGAAAAGAATTGAAGTCGAGGCAAGACAACACGAAGCACAAGCAATGGGTGTTGCTGCAGCAAACATTGCACAAGCAAATGGTGAGGCAGAAGCAATTAACATTATCAATGATGCCTTGGCAAATAACCCACAATATCTAGAGTGGCTCAAAACCCAAGCATGGGATGGTAAACTACCTCTAGTAGTCGGTGAAGGCGGAACACCATTCATTTCAATCCCAGTAGGTTAAGTAAATTATCTCTAGTCGTTAAAGGCGGAACACCATTCATTTCAATCCCAGTAGGTTAAGTAAATTATCTCTAGTCGTTAAAGGCGGAACACCATTCATTTCAATCCCAATAGCACCGTAAGTAAATTATCTCTAGTCG
>Ga0207991_1000839_pt1 | contig 20012 bp, 18 predicted proteins | sample ETN07SmetaG_FD_185786 | JGI IMG/M metagenome (GOLD analysis project Ga0207991, IMG submission 185786) | Marine microbial and viral communities from oxygen minimum zone, Eastern Pacific Ocean - ETNP2014F14-07SV275 (SPAdes) (version 2) | ecosystem: Environmental > Aquatic > Marine > Oceanic ... | reverse complement strand
TCCCACACGAGACTCTGGCTGGTCTCTGACCGCGCAGGCCGGCCTGCCTAGGTCGATCATCAGTCAGGGAGGGGGAGCACACCTCGCCAACCAGAGTAAAATCGCCGGAATTCGTGGGCGGACCTGCCGCCAATCGCAACGGACCCGAATCGTTTTCTCTACGATCCTGCGGGTCAAAACCACCGGACGCGACAGGACCGCTCGTACCGAGCGGTCCCGCTTGTCAGATCAACCTCGCTTGGCTATTCGACCACGCAAACAGCACCAGTTGCAGTGTCACCTGAGAAGTTTGACACGTACGTGAAGCAACCGGGAATGTTGAATGTGTACTCGAAACTGGCCGCCTCCTTGTCGAACGTCCCTTTTGAGAACGAGCCCGAGTCCCAGGAATCCCCCTGGCCCGGGTCAGAGGTCGAACTGCTTGCCGACCGACGGTTGTTGGTCCACCTAACGGTCGCACCCACCTTGATTTTTACTATTGCGGGATCGAATACCATCCCCTCGGCACCGATCTGCGGTATATCCACAACTATCACGCCGGTCTCCGCCGGGCCATCCGGAATATCTACATCAAATGCTGCGCCCTGCAAAACTTCGGCACCGGATCCGACGCCCTCGGCAACAATTCCCTGTTCGGCCTCGGCCTTCGCGGTTGCTGCGACCGATATGTTGTGCTTTTCTGCCATGCTGCCCGTGCCGACTTCCACTTCCACTTCGTCCGGGTTGCCGCCCGCCGCAAGAACCACTTCGGCCGTGGCCGTGGCGTTCTCAATCTTGTTGAACGCCGCCGAAGTCTGAATGATTTCAGTGTGTGTAGTATAGTCGCCACATGCTGCAAGGAGCACGGTCAGAACAAAAGCACCGGTCAGTACAAGAATCAAGCGATTCCGGATCGACATTTAGGCCCCCCGAAAACAGAGCGTGTTCGCACACGCAGGGTATGCGTTGTTCAGTTCAAAATCCGCCACAACGGATGACGAATACGAGAACAGTTATCTTCAATGTGGCGGAAGGATAACATGCGATTTCTTCAGGGGCGATGCAAGTTTTATCCGATAAACGATGTTATCGGCACCTGTGCCCGGTTCAAGTTTTGTTCGCGGGCATTTTGAAAACCACTGCGCCCGCCAAAACCGCGATGCCGGCCGCTGCAATATACGAAAACCTGTAAGCCTCGATGAACGATCCGCCGTTGGCCGATTGCTGCCAGTTAAGCAACGTTGTCATCAGCGCAATCGAAAGCACCGTGCCAATCGTCTGCGATACCGATAGCGCTGCGGAACTGGCACCGGCATGCCTGCTCGGGGTGCCCCTTAATATCAACGAATACACCGCCGCCTGGTGAATTCCGAACCCGAATCCCAGCACGACCGTCGCAAACACAACGGCACCCATCGTGGGCGTGCCTCCCGTCGTGCCGGCCAGCAGCAGCCCACACCCGGTCACAACTGCCCCGGCAAAAGTAATCTGCCGGTCGCCTATTCGGTCGGCCAGCCAGCCAGAAATCGCCGATCCGGCAAAGTTGGCCGCAGCCATCAGCGCCAGGAGCACGCCCAGGACAAAACCGCTCCGGCCCATCACATCCACAACGTAAAACGGGAACAGGAACCACATCACGAACGAGGCGAGCGTCAGGAGCAGGTTCGAGCTGGCTCCAAGCTTGAATCCACTGAACGCTGTGAGCCCACGCGGGAATATCGTAAACCTGCCCCTCTTCATGCCCCACGCAAAAATCAGACCCAGCACAGCCGAAGTCGAAAACAGGAACAGCACAGGCGCTGACAGCCATCCGTTGACCCGCGCGAACGACAGCGCCATGATAAATATGAACAAGGTCGTAAACAGCACGACCGACCCGGGCAGATCGAAACGGCCGTTCCTGCTGCCGGGCAGAGCACTCGCAAGCCCCCCGCGTAACCATAAAATCGCCGCCGTCAGCAGGGTAGCGCCTATCGGGATTCGGGCCCAGAATATCGCCGGCCACCCAAACTCCTCGCCAAGAACCCCACCGCCCAACGTACCGACGAAAGCGCCCGCCCCAATCGCAGACAGTGTCACCCCGAGCGCCGCCCCCCGCCTGGCCGGGCCAAACGCCCTCGCCACCAGCGCGGGGCCCAGGGTGAACAGGATCGCCACTCCCACCCCCTGTGGGATTCGCAGGGCAACGATAGGCGCAAGAGAGTCCTGCAACGAGATTAGCCCGACCGCGACCGTGTACAGCACAATACCCGCAATCAACGGCCACTTGATTCCGAACCTGTCGGCAACGCCGCCTGCAATGAACCCGGTACCACTGCGCGCACCGTGATACAGGATGATTATCAGCTGAACGCTCACCAGGGTCTCGCCGAGGTCAGTCCTGAACCTGGGAAGGTTGACATTGATCGAAAAATCCAGGGCCGCAAGAAAAAGCGCACCCCCACCCACGGCAACCGCCGCAATCTGCGCCGAACGCGACGGACGCCGCGCGGCAGAAGCCAGCGGTGCGACGGGTTCTTCAGCCTCGGGTTTGGGGACAGTTGGAGTGATGGTGTCGTTCCGTCGGCCTAAGGCTGCCGCCTGAATGCTGCCAACTAAAGACCGCCACCGACAGGCCGAACAATCTCAACAACATCTCCGTCGTCAATCTGAGTGCCGTCGAATTCGGTGCGGCGGACGACCACCGAGTTGATCGCAACGGCCACCGAGCGACCGCCAAAGCCCCTCTTTTCGAGGAACGCGGTTATGCTCATCGGTCGATCGAGTTCTGATGCAGTTCCGTTTACCGTAATTTCGATCATCTGCCTGCCGTGCCCCCGGCACGGCCACCTTTGAAATGCGATCTGCCGCCCGCCATGGCCCCGTGCAGCGCACGCGTCGCCCTGTATGAATCGTATTCACCAATTATCGCGCCGATTGCAGCAACACCAACCGCTCCCGCGTCGATAACGCTCCTGCAGTTGGCGGCCGTAATCCCACCAATGCCGATAACCGGGAGCGAAACTGCATTCACGGTAGCAGCAATACCTTCAACCCCGCTGGTCGGCCCGCCCGGGTGAGACCGCGATGGGAAAACGGTCCCGAAGAAGATGTAGTCTGCCCCGTCGGCCTCGGCCTGCACCGCTGCAGTTGAAGAGTGAACCGATCTGCCGACAAGCGCGTCGGGGCCGAGCTGTGAACGCACCTCGGAAACAGAGGCTCCGGCACTGATCTCAGGCAGGTGAACTCCGGCTGCGCCACTCGACCTTGCCATCTCGGGATCACCATTTACCACTACCTGCGCGCGGGCACCGACAACACTCACAATCAGCGACGCCAGTCGTGACTGCTTCTGTGGGTCAAGTGCTTTCGCCCTCACCTGCACCAGGCCAACCCCGCCCCGGACCGCCGCCCCGACACGCCTCGCAAGCTCGTCCCAATCGGGAATCAAGTCGAGATCGGTCACGAGGGCCAGCGTCCGGGCATGAAGCAGGTGAGGCACTAGCTCGAGGCGGTTGCGACAGCGACGCCCTCGGTCGGGCTGCTCGCAGCCGCCTGCTCTGCGACCGGGATTCGGCCAGCAAGATACCCCTTGCGCCCCGCCTCGACCCCCAGCTTGAAAGCCTCGCCCATCAATCCCGGGTCAGCCGCCTGCGCAATTGCGGTGTTCACCAGAACACAGTCCGCGCCCATCTCCATAACGGTAGCTGCGTCCGATGGAACGCCAAGACCGGCATCGATTACCACCGGAACGCTCGACTGCTCGATAATGATCGAAATCTCCTCCGCGGTCAGCACACCCCGGCCCGAACCGATTGGCGAGCCGAGCGGCATCACCGTCGCACAGCCGACGTCTTCCAGCCGCATCGCGAGCACCGGGTCGGCACCGATGTAAGGCAGGCACACAAAACCGTCTTTGACCAGCTTTTCGGCGGCCTCGAGGGTTCCGATCGGGTCGGGTAGGAGGTATTTGGGATCCGGAATGACCTCGATCTTGATCCAGTTCGATCCCGTTACTTCCCTCGCAAGCTGGGCGGTGAAAACAGCCTCGTCGGCGGTCTTCGACCCCGCAGTGTTGGGCAATATCTGGTACTTGTCCCAGTCCAGGTGGTCGAGAAAAGTCTTCTCGTTCGGATCATCGAGGTTCAGGCGCCGGATAGCGACCGTGATGATCTCTGTTCCCGACTTTTCGACCGACGCCAACAGGTCCGCTACCGAACGGTGCTTGCCGGTTCCCGTCATAAGCCGAGAATTGAATGTCTTGCCTGCGATAGTAAGTTGATCACCCATTCGAATCCGCTCCGTGTCATGAACGTGCGTAAAGCATAAAAAACCGCCAGTTCCGGATTTGCGGTTGGGAGGCGGTCTGGTGCTGCTTCCTACGCCGGCATTATCCGGATCAGGTCGATGGGTCGGCGGCGATGACGATTTCGTCTCTGCCACCTTCTCAGCCCGAATTACCCGAGCTCCCCACTAATATGTAGCCCAATTGTAGGACGATGTGCGAAATCGTCAAACGCCTGTGTTTTTATTCTCGCTCTACAAATGCCCGACTTCTGGTTCACGTCGTATATTTTTCACCGGCTTATCCCCACTAAAAAAACAAGTTTCCGGTTGGCGTCATGAAGATTGCAGAAGAATGTGCTTGGCCTCGTACTCGTGGATATTGCCTGTCCTGGCGGTGGCATTCGTCGACCTGCTTGCGATCTGGTGGCTGATAAAACAACTCCAATCGAGAGAGCCTTACGCATCTGTGATCGAGTTGGGCACGCGCCAGAAGCTCCGGTTTTTTCGATTCGTCCCGACCGACCGACGCGTCCCGCTGGTCGTGAAACTCATCCCTTTCCCGGTCGCCGCGTACCTCGCTAATCCCATCGACCTGATACCGGATTTCCTGCCCGTAGTGGGTTATCTGGACGATGTGGGAATCGTGATCGACGGACTCGCTCTGATCGTAAAAATGATCCCATTCGAACTGGTATCGGAACTGATCGGCCGGGCGAAAACCGAATCCGCTCAGGAGTGAAAATCGACTTCGCAAACCGCCGATCCGCGACGACACCAGCCACCTTCTCACACGGGGAGAAGGTTAGGTTGGGGGGTGTGCTTGTGCCGGAAACGAAATCGCCACTGAAACCATGCTCCCTGGCGAGTAAATCCCACCGCAACCCAACGTTCACAATGCGCTCTGGAAGAAAACGGGCAATTTAGAACGGAAAAAACAAGAAGCCGAAAGCAGAAAATGTCGATGGGACACAGCGTCATTTACTACGGCGAACACGATGGTGCGCGCACGATTCGCGCACTGGAACTCGGGCCCGACGACCTCGACTGGGGCGTTGTTAGCCCGGACGACCCCGAGGACGACCGGACCGCCGCACTGTCCGATGCTGTGGCGATCATCACGAACGGCCCATCGATCACCATCGAGCAGCTGGTCAAAATGCCAAAAATGAAGCTGCTCCAGGTGATGAGCGCAGGCTTCGACCGACTCGACGTTCCAACTATCCGCGAGATGGGCATCGAGGTCTGCAACAACTCCCCCGCAATCGCCACATCCGTCGCCGAACACGCCATCAGCATGATGATGTTGGTCCAGAAACGCCTGCCGCAGGGTATCGACGGAGTAAGAGCCGGCACCTGGCAAATACCCGCGAAATCTGGCCAGTTCGGCAAGGTCTATGAACTATCAGGATCTACCGTCGGCATCGTCGGACTCGGCAATATCGGAACCCGTGTCGCCCGCATGCTGCAGGGATTCCAGACCACGACCCTCTACACCGACGTCCTCAAGTTTCCCTCTGAGCTCGAACGGGAACTACAGGTGACCCGCGTTTCGATGGACGAACTGCTCGACCGTTCGGACATCGTCACCGCCCACGTCCCGCTCTCTTCTTCGACCACCGGTCTGATGGGCAGAAGGGAGTTCGCGGCGATGAAACCCCAGGCGATCTTCATCAACACCTGCCGTGGCCCGGTTCACGATGAACCGGCGCTCATCGAAGCCCTGAACAGCGGAGAAATTCTCGGAGCCGGGCTGGACGTGACGGAGGTCGAGCCGACACCATTCGATTCGCCCCTGCTCGATATGGACAACGTTGTACTGACACCCCACCTGGCCGGTTCGTCGCAGCAAAGAGTCGACCGCGCGCTGGTCTTTTCATTCGAGAACGCACGGCGCGCCCTCAACGGTGAAACGCTGCAAAACCTGGTGCAGGTGCTTGACTAAACTACAGGTTGCCTGGCAACTCTCCAATCGCCAGCACCGGATTTCCCGACCCCTGCGGAGGGATCTCAGGGAGACGACTCGCCGCCCTCATGCGTATCACGGTCGCGGGGACCGCCGGTAATGAACCGTACGACAAAAGCACTCCTTTTCGATCTCGACGGTACCGTCCTGCCGCAGGACGATCGGCCCACGGCCACCGTTATCGAAGCCGTTCGGGCAGCGTCCCGGCTCATCCCCGTCGCAATCGCATCTGGCCGCGTTCAGGACGACGTTTGCCACTACGCACGCTTGTTCGGACTATCCACCCCGCAGGTGGCCGACAACGGTGCAACGCTGCTCGACCCCGTAACGGGCCGCACAATCAACCGGCACGTTCTGGGTCGAGTCGAGGCGGAGCGCGTGATAAAATCCCTGCAACAAGTAGCGATGCGGGTCCTTGCCTGCGACGCGGGTCGGTTTATTCCCGATGCAAACGACATTACTGACTGGGCGGTAACGATGGTGATGGCGCAATTTCCAACCGAGGTCGTTGCCCGCGAATGGGCATATCGCCTGTCATCGGACTCCACCAGTGCATACGCCTCCGTCGATAACCAGGGCGACTGGTACCTCGATTGCACCGCGGCTGGGATCGACAAGGGCACCGGTGCTGGCGACTTCGCAACACATGTTGGAATCGAGCTTGCCGACCTGATGGTGATCGGGGATGGCATCAACGACATCCCTATGTTCGAGGCCGCCGGCTTCTCAGTCGCAATGGAAAACTCTCCAGCCGATCTGCTGGACGTGGCGGATGCCGTCGTCCCGAATATCGAAAACGACGGTGCCGCCGCGGCAATCGAACGATACGTACTGGACCGGTCGTAACGCACCCGTCAGACAAAGAACTATCGTGTCGAACCCGACCACTACTTAGTCGTCGAGAACTTCTTCTTCATCGTCCACAAACTGTGGGGTGCTGCCGCTATCACCCGCGTTGCGGAAAGCCCGAACTCCGGCTGCCAGGCCCACCTGCCACGCCTTCGTCTCCCGCTTCAACGCCAGGCGGAACCGACTTCCGTACTCACCAACTTTACGGAACTTTTTCTGCCGCCGGCGCAGCAGCGTTTTCGCACTCATCTGCGTCAGTTCCGACAACTCTCGCATCAACGAACGTTTCAGCAGCCTCGCCGCCTCGTCCGGCGAGGCGTGCGCGCCATGCTCGGGCTCGGGCACGATATCGTCGACAATCTCCATCTCGATGCAATCGACAGATGTCAGCTTGAGAGCCCGGGCAATCTCAGATGCCCTGCCGGGATCACTCATTTCGGTCTGAGCGCCCCGCTCGGGTGAAATGGGGGTGTAGATGGCGTTTTCCAGCATTAACACACGGTCGGCGAGCCCGAAGGCCAGCGCCGCCTCGGAACCGCCTTCGCCGATAAGCACCGACAGCGTCGGGATCTTCACACGGCCCATCTGGTCGATCATCCTGGCGATGGCGCTCGCCAGCCCCCGCTGCTCCATGTCGATCCCGAGACGGGGTCCGGGCGAGTCGACTATCGTGATGACCGGCAGCTTGAACGTCTCGGCGAGAATCACCCCGCGCCGTGCCTTACGGAAGCCACCCGGGGTTATCTCACCCTGTCGCAACGCCGAACTACCGTGGTGTTCAACCACGAGTAAAGATTTCTCCTGCGCGATGACCATTACGCTCTGACCGCCCAGACGTGCCAGCCCAATAATCACCGATGAATCGTCCGAATAAACGCGGTCGCCATGGAGCTCAAAGAAATTGGCAAACACATTGTCGATATAAAAACGCGACCGCGGCCTGTCGGGGCGGCGCGCCAGCTTGACCATCTCCCAGGCTTCGCGCGGCCGTATCACCGGGCTGTCCGATCTGGCACGGCGTGAAGACGTGAGGCGAAACTCTGGTGAAATCAAATCGAGGACCGACGCAATGTCATGCTTCAGGTTTTCCCGCTTGACTATCGCATCGACGTGCCCGCGTTCGAGGTACGCCTCGGCGGTGTGCTCGGCGTCGATTCGCTTGCCATCCACTTCCCGAAGATCGCCAAGCGGAGCGAACCCGATATGCGCCCCTGGTTCTGAAAATATGATGTCGGCCATCGACGCGAAACTGCCAAGCACCTGCCCCGTTGAGGGGTTCGAAAGCACAACGATGAAAGCCTGCCCCTTATCGCGCAGTGTGCGAGTGGCAAGCGTCGTCTTCGCCATCTGCATCAGCGACAGCACACCCTCCTGGATGCGGGTCCCGCCCGACGTGACCATCGCAACACAGGGCATCTTCTTTCGGGCCGCGAGTTCCAGTGCCAGGGTGACCTTTTCGCCGACGACCACACCCATCGAACCACCGAGAAAGCTTGAGTCGAGCACGATTATTACGACCGGTGTGCCGCCGATCGAACATGTGCCGGTTACCGCTGCCTCCGAAAGGCCGGTGCGGGTCTGGTCCTGCAAAAGCCGGACCCGGTACGAAATCCGAGGCGAAAACTCGAGCGGGTCCAGCGACTGAATCCACTTGCTGGTCTCTTTGAAGCTGCCTTCGTCAGCTATCGCCGCAATCCGGCGGCGGGCAGAAATCGCGTAGTGATACCCGCAGGCCGGGCATACCCGCAACCGGCGGTAATTTGTTGATCCCGAAAGATCGGCACCGCAGGCAAGGCAGATCTGGCGCGGGGCGTCGAGGTCGATTGGAGCGGGCATTTCCGGGCTCGCGCCCGATGGCAGCGCACCTTCCGGCGGCTGCTCTTCAGGAAACAGGGGAGTTACATCTGCCACGATAGCGCGCTCGACTCCTGATGGCAGCAGATCAAGACGCTACGACAACGTCGGAATCTGCCTTTATCCATTCTATAGCCCAGCGAGCATCGAGCCAGAGCGACCAACGACCTGCTACCGGTTCTGTTTAGTGGTGAGGTGGTAGCATCGCCCGGACCGGCGGCGGCCTGTCGATCTAGCCCCCATCACCACTGCATAACAAGCCGAAGGAAGCGCCCCATGCCCGCGGCATCTCATAATCACCCGGCCCTCGATCCCGAAAACCCGGACATCCTGTACGGCTCTACCAGCTCCCTGTGGGACGCCCGTCAACCGATCGAGTGGGGGATCAAGCGGATTGCCGCCCTCGGCCTGCAAGGGATTGAGCCGTACGCGAAGCAGGTAGAAGACCACCGTGCCAACCCAATGGCACTCAAGGAGAAGTTCGACGAGTCGGGCGTGACGCTGATCGATGTTTCGAACGGGGCTAAGGGGCAGTCGACAAACTTCATCGATCCGGAAGAGACGCCGAAGACGATCGCCGACCACGTGGCATTCGCCCGAGACTTCCTTCAGCCGGTCGGCTGCGATCTCTGGAAAGGCAACATGGGCGCTCGCCCGGCCGGTGGTACGAGCGAAGACCAGTTGAAGAGGCTTGCCGACACGCTGAACGAGATTGGTCGCCAGACGATCGAGATGGGTATTCGCCTGGCCCCGCATCCGCACATCTGGGGTCCGGTAGAGCGTGAGCACGAGGTCCGAGCCATGCTCGACCTGACCGATCCCAACTACGTGTGGTTCACCCCCGACACCGGGCACCTGACACTGGGCGGCATGGATGCGGTCCAGCTCATGAGTGACTACCTCCCTCGCATCGCCGAGGTGCACCTCAAGGACACGTATGCGAAGTACCGCGGGAACAAGGCGACCCCCACGCGGGAACAGCACGCCGAAGCCAGCGTGTATCACAACATGGGTGGTGGAGGCGTGGACTTCCCGGCCGTGATGAAGCTGCTACGAGACCGGCACTACAAGGGCTGGGTCGTGTTCGATATGGATGGCCCACGGGAGGGCGACGATGGCTTCGACGCGATCGGCGGAAATCTCGACCTCGCCGTCGACGACTACCTCGCCCACAACGTCAACTACCTGAGAGTAATCCTGGGCGTGAAGCTGCCGCCGCTTGATTGAGATATTCGCGTGAGATTGCGAACGGATTCGACGTTAGTTAGAACCGATCGACCTCAGGACTGATGATGTTCGCACCATAAAAAGTTGATGAGCTCACTCTCGAATGGCTTCAGCACATTCTCGACGAAAACATGTTCGACTGTGAGCTTTTTGCGTTTGATTTAGATCCGGATTTCAACCCTTCGAGCCTGCTGTGCGATGTTGTACGAGTATTACTCGGCCACAAATCCAGCTGCGACGGGCCACGCTCTTTGATCGTGAAGTTCCCAACTAGTAATGCCAACACCCCACGAGTGCGGCACAGGCGAGTGCTGTGAGTGCGTGAACTCCGCATGAGCCATAAACCGCTCGTTGGAGCAGGTTTGATTCCCTCACCCCCCGCCCTCAAGCACAGGCCCCGCTTTGCCCGGCTCACCCGCGCCCACCACGCCCTCATCTTCCAACTCGTTCATCAACCGGCCCGCACACAGGTACCCGATCCGTAACCGGTGCTGGAGCAACGAAATCGAAAGCGTTTTCTGCGATCGCGTAAGGTTCACCGCCTGGTCGAATATCGAATCACTGTTCCAACTCGACGACGAAAAACCCCACGGCCATGTGAGGCACCGGCTACTCCGCCAGCTCCACGTTGAAGACACGCACGCGATCGTTGCCCATGTCAACTACGTAGACGTTGCCCGAAGCGTCTATCGCGATGCCGACGGGACCGGCGAACAATCCCTCGCTGTTGCCCCTCGAACCCCAGGTCCTCAGGAAACTGCCATCGGGATCAAATACCTGCACCCGGTCGTTACCCCAATCGGCCACATAGACGCGGTCTGAAGCATCCACCGCGACGCCAATCGGGAGTCGGAGCTGCCCCTCCTCGGTTCCTTCCGAGCCCCACTTCCGGAGGAACCGACCGTCGGCACCGAAGACCTGCACCCGGTTGTTGTTCACATCGGTCACGTAGACATTGCCAACAACGTCTAACGCGATGCCGTGGGGGCCCAAAAAACTCTTCGTCACCGTTGCCCTGCTACCACCACCTGGCCGCCAGGGTTACGCCGTCGGCCACAGAGACAGGTGCCAAGGGCGGACGCCGACGGAAAGCGTTGTCGGGGATGCGGTAGTCGGCTCAGCCGCCGCGCCGGACGAGATCGATTCTCCGCCAGGTGCAGGCTCCGTGGCCTGGCCCCCGCTGCCACAGGTGATCGCGATCCATAGAAAAAGCCCGGTCAGCAGGTAACGGATCGCTGTCAGTCGACGCAAAAGTTCAGCCTCCAGCCCGGCAAATCTGCAAGATGACAGTCGCTCGTCACAACTGAAATGCCGTGCTTTGGATAGACGTCAGCAGGGCATTGACAGAGTTGAATAGAAGGTGTTCCGGGCGCAACGGTTCAGATTCTCTCGGCCCTTGACAATCACGCGGGCAGCGACGTAATCGAGCAGAGCATGCTTCTCGCAAAAGTGATGTCGCGGATTCGAGACCCCGACCCGTAACGAGATTGCGGCTAGCGACAAAGCCGTCCGACGACGCCCGGAGCATAACGCTCCGACCCTGCCCTAAAGCACAGGTCTCGGCTTGCCCGGCTCGCCCGCACCCACCACGCCCTCATCTTCCAACTCGTCCATCAACCGGGCCGCACGCGGATACCCGATCCGCAAACGACGCTGGAGCAGCGAAACCGAAAGCGTTTTCTGTGACCGTGTCAGGTCCACCGCCTGATCGAAAAATGAATCACTGTCCGAACTCGAAGACGTACTGCCATTGGCATCGGAATCGTCAAACGACACGTGCAGTTCGGGCAGTGCGGGGCGAGTTCCGCTCTCCCAGGCACTCACAACGCCCTCGATTTCACGGTCGTTCATGAACGAGCCCTGAACACGTGACGGCTTGGGCTTGTCGATCGGCATGTAGAGCATGTCGCCCCTGCCAAGCAGCTTCTCGGCGCCGGGTGAATCGAGAATCGTTCGGGAATCGATCTGCGACATAACCGCGAACGAAATCCGGCTCGGGAAGTTGGCCTTAATCAGCCCCGTCACCACATCAACGGAAGGTCGCTGCGTCGCCACGACCAGGTGTACCCCAGTCGCTCTTCCAAGCTGGGCAAGGCGGACCAGCAGCCGTTCGACCTCTCCAGCCCCCGTCAGCATCAGGTCGGCCAGCTCGTCAACCAACACGACAAGGTACGGCATCCTTTCCGAGACCTTCTCGTTGTACGACGCGATGTTCTTCACACCCGCGCCCTCGAGCTGGCGGAATCGACCCATCATTTCCTCGACCAGCGACTTCAACACGATTACGGCCCGGTCGGCCTCGACGACCACCGGGGTGTAGAGATGCGGAATTCCCTGGTACGGGGTCAGTTCCACGCGCTTCGGGTCGATCATTACCAACCGTAGTTCCAGCGGCGTCCTGGTCAGGATGAGACCCGAAATGATCGCGTTCATGCAGACGCTCTTGCCTGAACCCGTCGACCCCGCCACCAGCATGTGCGGCATCCGTGCCAGGTCTGCCATTACGGGCTCGCCCCCGCTGCCAAGCCCCAGCGGCACCGGCAACGCTGCCGTTTTCGTAAATTCGTTCCACTCCGGCGCGTCCATCACCGACCGCAGAGTCACTTCCGTCGGATGGGAGTTCGGCACCTCAATTCCAACCACCGATTCTCCGGGCACCGGCGCTTCAAACCTGAGACTGGGAGAGGCGAGCGCTAGGGCGATGTCCTTCTCTCGGGCGAGTATCGTGTCGACGCGAACACGCTGCCCGGTACTTTCTTCCGATCGGCCCTTCCAGCCCGGGCTGAGCCCGTACATCGTTACCGTCGGGCCCTGGCGTACCTGATCGACGCTAACGTCGATTCCGAACTGCGCGAGCGATTGCACCACGCGGCTGCTCGTACGGTCGATCTCTTCCTGCGTAATGCCCCCCGGCCTGGCGACTGCCAGCATTCCTGGGTCGGGGAGATGCCACGGGTAGCGCTGTGCTGCAGAGTAGTCGGGAGGTGGTGTCGAGATTTCGTCGGCCGCTTCGATCTCACTCGGCGTCGGATAGGCAACAGTGATGGCAGTCGCCGGGTCTTCAGGCGTTCGCTCAATGAGCTTCGCCAACTCCGAGTCAGATTCGTCCTGCTGCCCGTCGACCGGCTCTTCAGCGTTGGTGTCCCCTTCAGCCTCCGCTACAGCAGCCGCTCCACCGGACGCAGCGGCAATCGGCCGCTCGTCGGCATGCGCTATCTGATCGGCCTCGTACTCGGCCAGATCGGCGTCCTGCAGCGCCTTTGCCTGTGAACGCTCGTACCGCCAGTTCTCGAACCGGCGGTTCAGCGCTACGGCACCAGTCGAGACCAATGCGTATAACGCAACCAGCAACCGCAGCGACTCAGCCCCAGCCCGCTTCGACCCGGCCGGGGAGTAGATGACAAATGCAACGATCAGCAGGCCGACTACCCGAGCCCAGGCAGCGGCATATTGAGCCAGTGAAACGTCGAACTGGTTCCACGCAGATGGCGATAGCGCGATTGCCATGCCGACATCCCCGCCGTATGTGTTGCCGCTGAACGAATTTTCCGGGGCGTAAAAAATCCCAAACCCACCAGATATCGCAAGCACCAACGCCAGCGTAGATAAGACCCACCGCCATCGGTGTATCAACACCCTCCGGTTGAACAGCGCGAAGAACAACACGGGTATTAGCCACAGTCCGAGCGGAACCACCGACCATCCGACCAGCGTTCCGGTCTGATCCTGGAAGCCAAAGTATGCGACGGCCGCGATCACTCCCAGGGCGACAACGAACCACACTTGCGACGGCGCCGCGGCAATAAGCCGCCCGAGGCCCCTCGCCACTGATCCGGTCAGCCGCGCGGCGTTCTGGGCGGTCTTTTTTACCGCCGAGGTTTTCTGTGTGGTGTTAGATGTCAATGGCGCTGGTTATTATCAGTGGGCGTCTCCGAGTCCGGTGACTCAGGAAGCCCCCCACAGTGGTGCGCACGATTCGTTCGACCTCGGACCACTCTACTGACTTTTTCAAAGACTGGTCAAGGACAGAGACCAGGGCGTCTTCAGCTTCGCGTAAAAGGTCGTCCGCGTCTTCTGTATGAACGAAACCGGCTGACACGATTTTTGGCTTGCCTACAAGCGAACCATCAACGGCCTTACGCGAGAACGCCACGCTCACAACGCCGTTGTGCGAAAGCGAACGGCGCTCGACCACCACGTTGCCCGATTCGTCCCACATGCCCAGACCGTGGACGAAAATGTGGCCTGCCTCGATGTGATCGATCACCTCACCTGATTCTCGGTCCATCTCCAGCACGTCACCGTCGGTCAGCAGAAACACGTTTTCTTTCTTCACGCCGGTCGTCGCGGCAAGGTCGGCGTGTGCCTTCAGCATTCGGTACTCACCGTGAAGCGGTATGAAATACTTCGGCCGCGTAACATTCAGCAGCATCCGCAGTTCTTCTTTTCGGGCGTGACCGGGCACGTGTGTGCGCTGCTCATGATTTGTAATAACTTTTGCGCCGAGCCGAACGATGTCGTTGATCGACTCGTTCACCGGCACTTCGTTGCCGGGGATCGTACTGGCCGACATTATGATCGTGTCGCCCTCCCTGATCTTGATGTCGCGGTGATCGTTGCGCGACATCCTCACGAGGCCCGACTGCGGCTCGCCCTGGCTTCCGGTCGTAAGAATCAACACCTTGTCGTCCGGCAGGCTGTTGGCCTCGGCCGCGGTAATCATCAGGTCACTCGAAATATCGAGGTGCCCGAGTTCCCGTGCGGTCTTGGTGTTGTTCACCATGCTGCGGCCCAGTACACACAACTTTCGGCCGTGGGCCATGCAGGCGTCCGCAACGATCTGGATTCGCGCAATCTGCGATGCAAAGCTCGAAACGATTATCCGTTCCCTGGCAGCACCAATGAGCCGCGGTAAACTCTCGACTACCTCGCGGTCCGATGGGCAGTACCCCTCCTCCTCCGCGTAGGTTGAATCCGACATCAACAGCAGCGCACCGTCCCCGCAAATATCTGCAATCACGCCAAGGTCGGACGGCTGCCCGATCACCGGCGCATTATCCAGCTTGAAGTCGCCTGTGTGGACCACCATGCCCGCCGGGGTTTCGATTGCAATGCCCATCGAATCGGGCACCGAGTGGCATACGTTGAACCATTCGACAATGAGTTCGCCGATCTCGTGCTGTTCGCCCGGGCGAATCAGGCGCAGGTCGGCCTCGTCACGCATGCGGGCCTGCCGCAGCTTGTCGTGCAACAGAGCATTCGCCATTGCCGGGGCGAACACCGGCACGGACAGCCTTTTCAAAAAATGCGGCACCGCGCCGATATGGTCCTCGTGGCCGTGGGTTATTAACAACGCACGTACGCGGTCGGAATTCTCCTCCAGGTAGTCCATATCGGGGATCACCACGTCGATGCCCGGCATGTTCCATTCAGGGAACAACACCCCGGCGTCGATCACCACGATGTCGTCGACGGTCTCGAGGACCATCATGTTCTTACCGATTTCGCCCAGGCCGCCAAGCGGCACAACGCGTATCCACGGGGCATCGATCGTTTTTGTTGTCATACGTTTGGAGTGGTGCCAGTCGGGGCACTACGCGCCTGTTACCGGACTGCTTCCTATGCAACCGGTGTCAAACTAGTCTTGCGTAGTCCTTAGAAAAATCCCAGCTGGCGTTCTCCTCCTCCTTTTTCTGTTGTTTCGTTCTCAATAACTGGTTCAGATAGTGATGCGCCGGCTTTGACCTCTTCCGGCGAAAATTCCGGTGCCGTTTGTACGTGAATGGATGTCGGCGGTTGCGCGGCGACCTGCTCTGGCTGGTACGGCACTTCATTTACCTCGCGAACAGTCGCCGGCGTTATCCGCAGCGATTCCCGCAGCGCCTCTGGCAACCGCAGCACGTCTTCCTGCAACTCTCGTTTTATTGCAGGGTTTCTCAGCCCCGCAGCAGGGTGGTACAGCGGAAACAGAATCCGGTCGTTCCACTGCAGTATCTTCCCGTGATCTCTCGATATTTTTCCGTCCGGATAGAACCGCAAATACGAATGGCGACCCAGCGTCACAACAACCTTAGGGTTTATCAACTCCATCTGTCGCTCCAAATAAGGACGACATGCCGCAACTTCGTCGGGCTGCGGATCGCGGTTGTCAGGCGGGCGGCACTTCACAACATTAGTAATAAACACGTCTTCGCGGGAGAGCGGAACGGCGGCCAGCAGCTCGTCAAGCAGCTTCCCCGAACGACCCACGAACGGCAAACCCTGCTGGTCCTCGTTAAAGCCCGGGCCCTCGCCAATGATCAGGATGCTGGCAACCGAAGAACCAGCGCCCGGCACCGCGTTCATCCTGCCGGCATGCAGCCGACACTTCGTGCATGTTCGAACAACACCCGCGATCTCCTCGATCGAGCTCCAATCAGAGGAGCCAGGCATGCCTGATGAGGCGGGCGGGGAGGTTGTCAATTCGAAGCGACCCGGTAATTACTGAGATCCCCGAATGGGCCGGGGATAACTACCGTCAAGTTATCACAGCGCCGAACAAATATTTTTTGCTAATCCGGTCGACCCCATTCATCCCAGACGCAATCCCGAACTCGATACCAAAAAGACCAACAAAAAACCGCACCGTTCTGAAAAGATCGCAATTTTGCGCGGGGAACGGGGCGGTCACCTGTTCGAACCTCATCGGCCGGATCGGAAGCCTCTAGTCCTTGATTCCGCGATCGTTCAGATACTTCACAGCGTCCTGAACCGTCTTGATGCTCTCAGCATCTTCGTCCGAGATCTCGAGAGGTTCATCGTCAGAACCGAACTCCTCCTCGATCGCCATAATCAACTCAACGACATCGAGAGAGTCGGCATTCAGGTCTTCCGTGAAGGAAGATTCCTCGGAAACATCTCCAGCATCAACACTGAGCTTGTCGACCGCTATGTCGCGGACTCTATCCAACACACTGGCCATTTATATCAATCCCCGGAAGGTAGTGCAGGACGGCCGCCCCGCTCAATCTCGTTGTTTCAAATGACTTCGACCACACATATGGCCGTACGGCAATTTATCCTAGCAGAGCACCGAGTACTCCGTTAACGAATTTTGGCGACGATTCCGAACCGAATAATCGGGCCAGCTCAACAGCCTCGTTCGCAACTACCTTCTGCGGGGCAGCATCGCTCATCTCCAGCTCGGCCAGCGCCACACGCAATACGTTCCTGTCGACAAGCGCCATCTGCTCGGCAGGGAACTGCGATGCAACCTTCGCAATGCGTGAATCGAGCTCGCTTCGCTGCTCCTCGCAAACCCTCACCAGCCGGGTCGCAAACTCGATATCGTTACCGCCCAGCCTCCGTTCTGTCGCCAGGCGAACGACCGCCGCGACAGCAGGATGACCCGATGCGTCCGATTCGTATAGCGCCTGTACTACTGCGGCGCGTGAACCAGTGCGGCCGCCGCGCATCGTAGGGTCGTTCTCGCCAACAGGTTCGCCCTCAACGAGCGCGTCAAGCTGGTCGGGTTCGTACGTGGTGAACTTAGTCTTTCGGGAAGACACAGATATTCGGCCCTATCAGCCCGCGGAAATCGTCATTCTGAACTGGTATCAGCATTTTTGGATAGAAAATTGGCGTTCTGTGCCAGAGACTGCCGTTTTGGATCGAAAATTGTCATTCTTAACTTGGAAACCCCACACAACCAGCATCTACATGACCTGAAGCTGCAACAACCACGGTCGATCTGAAATACAGCTGTAATACCACGTGACAAAGGTCTGAGCAGGAGAAGGGAGAGGAACTACGACGCGCTGGCGTACGCGAGCACCGAAGCGAAATCGCCGATGCTGCTGATACTCGCTTCTCGGTCGATCCTCTTCACCATTCCGGAAAGTATCCGGCCATGGCCGATCTCATAGAAATTCTGAATCCCATCGTCAAGCATGAACTGAACAGTGTTATTCCACTGCACACACGAAGTCAGCTGCAATCGAAGCTCTTCACGAACTTCCTCACCGGTACTCAGCGACCTGGCGTTCACATTTCCGATTAGGGGAACGAAGGGGTCGTGGAAATCGAGCGAATCGATAACCTGGTTCAGGCCGTGTTGAGCCGGACTCATCAGACCCGAATGGAAGGCTCCGCCAACCTGCAGCGGTATTGCCTTCTTGGCACCACGGACGGTAGCGATATCGATAGCCATCGCAAGGCTGCGGTGGTCACCGCTCAAAATGATCTGCTGGGCCGTGTTGATCGTCGACATCTCGGCGCCCGATTCCCGGCACACTTCCTCGGCGGTAATCTCGTCGACTCCGATAAGGGCTACCATCCCGCCGGGTCGTTCCTCGCACGCAACCTGCATTAGCCGGCCACGTTCAAGAACAAGCTTCACGGCATCGGTAACACTCAGGACACCCGAAACGGCAAGGGCAGAATATTCACCAAGACTGTGCCCGGCAGTGGCATTCGGAATCTGCAACACACCGGTCGCCTCTTCCATCGCCCGCCACGTAGCTATCGAAGTAGCCATAATCGCCGGCTGGGTGTTCTCGGTGCGGGTCAGCTCTTCGGCAGGACCCTCGAACATCGTGGCCGTAAGCTTCCGACCCAGTATCTCGTCGATCTCATCGAACACATCGCGTGCCGCAATCGAGTTAAAATAGAGGTCTCTACCCATTCCCACGGCCTGCGAACCCTGGCCTGGGAATAGAAATGCGATCTTCGAAGTGGTTTTCATCGTCATGTGGGAACGACTCCCCTGAGTAGTTCTTGCTAAGACTCTGAGTCTTCTGATGCTGATGCTGGCGTGGCTGCCGCCCCAACGGGTTCCAGCTGTTCAAGCAGGTTCACCTGGGGCCAATCGCCCATCAAGGTTCGACCCTTGAAGTTCCCGCACTCAGGACATGCGATGTGCGGCTGGATGACTTCCCGGCGCGAACAGGGGCAAATCGAGAGCGCTGGCAACTTGATTGCGTTGTGAGCGTTCCTGCCGCCCTTGCGGGCCCGGGTATGTTTTTTCTTTGGTAGTGGTGCCATTTTTCGTTTTCAGTTGGCCTTGCGGCCCGTTAACTGGCCCTATGGGCCGATCAACTGGAGAATTCTGCGCCTCTTTCTGTCAACCCCGCAAGAACTTTCCAGCGCGGGTCAATGGGTCTTTCAGCGCATGAACACTGGATTTCGTTGCGATTTACTGCGCAAACCGGGCAAATTCCGAGACACGCGTCCATGCAAAGTGGGGCAATTCGTATTGCGCCGGTAAGTGCCTGGCCAAGGACCTCGCTCAAATCAAGGAAATTTTGCTCGTCTATCAAAAGCGCCGGATCGAAATAATCGTCCCCATCCTGCGAATGGCCGTTCAGACCGTCCATCAGGTCGGCGTTTTTCGGAGTGAACTCCTCTTCCAGTGCAACGCTCACGTTCACAGTCGCCGGTTCAAGGCACCTGCTGCACGTATCGTGCGTTACAGCTTCAATATCAACAGTTACAAGCACAGTCCTGTCAGTCCTGATCATCCGTACCGGGCCACTGATCTCGGTGAACGAACTCTCGCCGAATGCCAGCCGTTCGTTCTCAATTTCGTGCTGCCGACTCTCGCCCAGTTCCCCGGACATCAGCCCCGCAACGTTGTAGATCATGGACCCAAATCTCTACAAAAGGACTCGTACAGGCCGAAGTGTCACTCGAATACCAGGCGACACAGCCGTTAACTGTAGAAGCGCGCAGGGACGTGAGCAACCGTTGACTTGGGGGGTCCGTTGCTTTCGGGTGGTGAGGTCAATCGGCTGAGGTTTGGCTTTTTGACCTCGCAATGTTTTGTAGTACCTCAGCGGTGTTCTGATGCATGCTCCACAAATCCCAAAGCCTGAAGGTGACCTGACCCCCACAAACG
>Ga0207991_1000829_pt1 | contig 20106 bp, 15 predicted proteins | sample ETN07SmetaG_FD_185786 | JGI IMG/M metagenome (GOLD analysis project Ga0207991, IMG submission 185786) | Marine microbial and viral communities from oxygen minimum zone, Eastern Pacific Ocean - ETNP2014F14-07SV275 (SPAdes) (version 2) | ecosystem: Environmental > Aquatic > Marine > Oceanic ... | reverse complement strand
TTTGATCCAGGTCTTCACCCTTTTCTGGTTATCAAAAAAAGAATCGTCGCCAATAATATTCCCGGTGATTTTTTTTACCGGAAGATTTTTCAACTTGTTGACCAGTAGCCACATTTGTTCGGTGACAAATTTTGGGTCCCCATAACCCTTGATATAAAGGTTGCCGTCTAACACTTCACCTTTCAATGTGCCATCTGTATAAAGCCGTGTGGGAAATCGGTAATTAGGGCCGAGGGTTTCAAGGGCGACAGCGGTGGTGAGAATTTTTAAATTCGATGCGGGAACGAAACTCTTTTTGGCGCGTAATTCGAAAAGGGATTCACCACGGTCCAGCGAGTAAATTTTGATTCCAAAATTATTTTTTCGCAGGCAGGAGTTGGAAAGGATTTTCTTGATTTTCTTTTGGAATAACAGAACACCCTTTTCATAAGTTTCTGCGCTTGCGGGAAGGGGGGCCGCCAAAAGGAAACAGAGCACATGCAGGGCAACAATTGTTATGATTTTATGGTGGACACTTTTCATCAGGAGAAATTCTACTCTGTTAAAAATAAATTTACAATTGACAAATCCCGGTATATTGGCGACTCTGGCCCAAGCGGGTAGTGTTAAACAAAAATTTAAGGCGAGACGATGATGGAATTTTCGCATGTCAAATACGGAGTTTTGGTCGCTATGGTGGCTATCCTGTTTGGAGGATCGCTGGGGTTGTCGTTCGGTTGTTGTGAAGACGACATAAAGGGGGTATTGAAAGGCAGTGCCGAAAAGGCACTATCTGGGGTTTATGGAGACGACCAGGCCAAGGCCGACAAGGTGGTAAAAAAATCATGGGTTTATATGAAGCGTGCCCATCTGCATTCGCAGACCATGGGTGTCATCAGTATCGCGTTTTCGCTGCTGGTGGCTTGGTTGAGTTTTCCTGCTCGTGCACAAATGGGGATCTCCTTGCTCAGCGGACTGGGCAGTCTGGGGTACGGGGTCTTCTGGATGTCGGCTGGGTTCCTGGCTCCGGGAATGGGGTCAACCGGTGCGGCGAAAGAATCTATAGCCCTGATCGCCCAGGCATCGGGAGCCGCTTTTTTTATAGCCGGAGTTTCACTTTTTGGCTTCCTCACTTATAGAATGTTTGTCAAACTCGAAACGGAATAAATTTCCGCTTCTTAAAAGGTTCTTTGTAAACCCCAAAAAATATTAAATATGAATTATGATCTGGTAGGAATTGGGAATGCGCTGGTTGATATTGAAGTTCAGGTTGATGACGCTTTTATAAAAGAAATATCGGTGACCAAAGGCGGCATGACCCTTACCTCCGCAGTCGAGCAGGGAAAAATTTTAAAAACCCTGCAGGCAAAGCCGCAGAAACTTTCATCCGGAGGTTCCGCCGCCAATACCATTCATGGCGCCAGTATTCTGGGGGCTAAGTCCTATTATCTGGGCCGTGTGGCAAACGATGATAACGGGAAACATTACACGGAAGACATGCAGTCCTGCGGGGTTGGGTTCTGTGGACCCGGTTCCGATGATGGGGGTACTGGCACCTGCGTGATCCTCATCACTCCGGATGCCGAACGCACGATGCTGACGAACCTCGGCGTCTCTTCATTGCTTCATACCGACAATGTAGATGCAACCATCATCCAAAATGCCAAAGCAGTTTATGTGGAAGGCTATTTGTGGACCGGGGACGAAACCCGCGAGGCCGGGCTCCATATGGCGCAGGTCGCTAAAAAGCAGGGCATCCCCGTGGCTTTCACTTTGAGTGACGCGTTTGTGGTCAATTCCTTCAAAGACAGCCTGCTGGAATTTATCCAGTGGAACGTTGATATTCTTTTTTGCAATGAAGTGGAAGCCCAGGCCATGACCGGAGAAACCGATTCGCGAAAGGCGTTTGACAAACTATTGGCATTAGTGGATACCCTGTTTCTGACTCTGGGGTCCAAGGGGTCCCTTGCCGGAAAAAGCGGCCATGACCCGGTGCAGGTCGGTACCATTCCCGTCGAGGCGGTGGATACCACTGGAGCCGGAGATCTTTATGCGGCCGGAGCCCTCTATGGTTTGATCAATGACCGCTCATTGAAAGACTCGGCCATCATCGGTTCCTATTGTGCGGCGCAGGTGGTTTCCCATATCGGAGGACGACTACCGACCCATTCCCACACGCGGATTGAAAGTATCCTCACCGAATACCGCAAGCATCACCCTTATAGCCCTTCTTGATCGGGGCATCTTTTTGGGCATCTCTAAAAATTGCTTTTGGCTGAAGATTTGTTACACTTCTCTTCACCCAGCATTATCTGAATTGGAGGAGGAACCCATGAAATTCGTACGCGTTTTCCTCCTGGCCCTTTGCCTGCTTCCACTTGTGGTCGGTTGTGGTACGGTCGGGAAAAATTTTGACAGCTCTAAAGTCAAAAACATTCAAAATAATGTGACTACCCAGATTGAAATCCTGGACTGGTTTGGGGTGCCCTATAAAGAAGGGACAGAAAACAACCACACCATGTGGACCTATCAACTCGACACCTGGCAGGCAATCGGTGAAGGGCAATCGAAAGGGCTGGTCATTTTATTTGACGATAAAAATATCGTCAAAGCCTATCGCTACGAATCCAGCTACTAGCGGCCACTAGGCGTGGGGCCGACTCACAATGGTTTTCTATGGCGAATAATAGGTTAACTCGGCTTAACGAGTCATCGCTATCTGCCTCCCCTGCTAAGGGGCTAGTGGCACGAAAAATTTCTCTCATTGTCTACGATTTTGACGGCACTTTGGTCGATACCCTTTTCGACATTGCCGATGCGGTCAACCTTTCCTTGAATGAACTGGGGTTAAGAACCCTGAGCCGTGCAACGATCCGCAAATATGTCGGCAAGGGAGTCGAGAGGTTGATGGCCCAGTCGATAGACGGCACGGGTTATACGGACCTCCCTCGTGCTGTAGAATTGTTCCGCAGACATTACTCGGAAAACCTGATGAACCATACCCGGTTCTATCCTTCAGGCCGCGAAATACTTGATCATTTCCGTGACAAGAAGCAGGCGATCTGCTCCAACAAACCTGAAGATTTTGTGCGACGCATTCTAGAGTCCCTGAAAAGCCTGGACTACTTCGACGCAATTCTTGGCGGTGACAGCGTGGAGTCCAAAAAACCCGATCCGGAAGGATTGCTCCATTTGCTGGACCGTTTCCAATGTTCTCCTGAAATGGCGGTGTTGGTAGGCGACAGCCCGGTAGATATTGAGACGGGCAAACGCGCCGGGGTTTATACTTGTATTGTTAACTACGGATTTGGGAACCCAAAAGAGATTGCCTCTGCCAACCCCGATTGTTGCATCGACCACCTCTCAGAACTCAAGGATTTGTTCTATTAACTATTCCCTGAATGAATGCTGCCCTTGCAGGCATGCCATCCGGTTGACTTTGCCAGGGGTTGTTTCTACAATGCCTCCTTTCTATGAAAGACATTAAAAACATTTACCTTATAGCAATCTGCGGCACCGGCATGGCGGCCTTGGCCGGGTTGTTGAAAGGGGAGGGTTACAAGGTGTCGGGGTCCGATGCCCATATCTATCCACCTATGAGTGTGCTTCTGGAAAACGCGGGAATTTCTGTTCTGCCTGGTTACCAAAAGGAAAATATTACGGGAGATATTGACCTGGTCATTGTTGGCAACGCGGTTTCCAAAACCAACGAAGAAGTGCAAGCGGTGTTGGAAGCCGGATTGGACTACACATCTTTCCCTGAGGCGTTGTCCCGTTTTTTCCTGGAAGGCCGAAAATCCCTGGTGGTGACTGGGACGCACGGCAAAACCACCACCGCGTCCCTTTTGAGTTGGGTGCTTCATGCATCTGGAAGAAAACCCGGTTTCATGGTCGGCGGCTGGTTGAAAAATTTTAACAACAACCATCAGGTGCCTGAGGGAGATTATTTTGTGACGGAAGGCGATGAGTATGACAGCGCTTTCTTCGATAAAGGACCCAAATTCCTGCATTACCGTCCCGATATTTCGATACTGACCGGCATCGAGTTCGACCATGTCGACATTTTTAAAGATCTGGACCAGATTAAAGACGCTTTCCGCAAGTATGTGGACCTGATTCGCCCTGAAGGAGTTATACTGGTTAAATACGGAGACACAAATATTCAGGATGTGTTGGGAGAAGCCGTTTGCAGGGTTGAGACTTATGGCTATCTTGATGGGGCGGATTGGCGAATTGGAGATTACCGGTTTGAAGGCGGATACGGTTGTTTTTCCCTGTCCTATCAAGGTGGGAAGAAAGCAGATTTTCAGTTGGCCATGATTGGCCGGCATAATGTGGAAAATGCGGCGGCGGTGGCGGCTCTTTGTATAGGATTAGGCTTGACGGCCGATGAAATAAACTCTGCCTTTAAATCTTTTCAAGGTATCAAAAGGCGGCAAGAGGTTGTCGGGGTTACAAACGGCGTAACGGTGCTGGACGATTTTGCTCATCACCCAACTGCCATTCGGTCAACCTTGGAAGCGGTGAAAGAAGCTTATCCGGGGCAAAGGCTGTGGGCCGTATTTGAGCCCCGGTCGGCCACCTCCAAACGAAAGGTGTTTGAACAGGATTTTCCGGATAGTTTTCTCGCAGCGGATCGGGTTGTTTTTGCCGGTTTATTTGCGCCTGAAAAAATAAAAGAAGAGGACAGGCTGGACCCGGAACGGGTGGTGGGCCTCATTCGGCAAAAGGGAGGCAACGCCAACTTTATTGCGGAAGTGGATGACATTGTCGCCTTTATAGCTGAAAATGCTGAAAACGGCGATGTAGTGCTGGTCATGTCATCTGGCGGATTTGGCGGTATCCACCAGAAGATTCTGGATCGATGATGGCTATGGATAAAATTTATCACGGACAAATAAAACTGGGTTTGATCCAGAGAGGGCTTACGATTCCGGCTTTACTGCAGGGGCTTACAGAGGTCTCGAGCGGGCTGTGTTCCGGCGAGCCAGGCGAAGAGGTCACCCTTGCTCTGGCGGAAGACTTTATCGTCAAGGCAAACCTGAATGCACCGGGGCAGGACGGGCCAAAACTGGTTTACCATGAAGACCGGTTGAGGCTCCATATGAGGGAAGGCGAGATTGAAGTAGGCATCATCGCGGTTCCGGAATTTCTTAAACGACAGTTGAGGCAACGCACTCCGGTTTCGGAAAACATCTGCCTCGATGGGTATTGCCTGAATATTTTTCTCCGCGCTATTGGCCGGGGAAAAAAACTGAGCATGCCGGTCGAAGCCATTCTTGCTGTCATCCAGTCGGCTTTCGAAGAAGGTTCCGTAGACCTGGTGCAAGTGAACATGGACTTCAGCGATGAGGCTGATCGGGGGTTCAGTCGACTTGCACCTTTGGTGGAGGCGATCAAAAAACGGTTTAATACTTTTGTTGCGCTTAAAGGGTTTCCCCCTTTGGACCATAGTACCATTGACCTCATGTATGCGTCCGGATTCGACATCATTGATTTTCCACTAGGTGGTTTTTCCGGAACGATCAAGTCGAAAAGGGCAATGACCGCAAAACAAGTTCATTCTGCTTTGGAATATGCCGCAGGAATTTTTCCGCTTGGTACGGTCTGGACTGATTTGGTTTTGAGGCCGGAGTCCCATCCGCATAGTAAGGAAGGCATTGACCGGCTGGCAGACTTGGGAGTCATTCCTTTGATCTTCCTGCAACGTGACAGCACTGAAAATCCGGACGGATACCGTGAACTTGTGGAACTGGCCGAACATATGGACAAAGCGATCCAACGCAACCGTTTGCCGTTAAAATGGTTGTATCCCACATGCCGTTTTTTGAGTCCGCTCGACACCCGGTTTTTTACGCAAGATCCGCTCCAGGCCCGGCTTGCGGTGACTCCGGTTTATCGGTCAGGTCTTGGGAAAAAAGCCTCGGCGGGTTTTGCGGCACTTCGGCGCAAATTGCGCATCAGAAATGTCAGCGACTCTTTTGAATCCGCAGGACTCTAGCCACTCGGCGTGGGGCCAGTGTGCCATCGCTTTATTTGGCGAGCAAAGAGTTGTCTCCGCTCAAAGAGCCGTTGCTATCTGCTTCCCCTGCTAAGGGGCTAGGCGTGGGGCCAATGGGAATAGCTTTTAAGGCCGAGAAAACGTTTGTGTGTAGATAACGAGATTGAATTTGCCAGCGGCGGCTCGTCGCATGATATGGATACTCAAGTAAAAAATTCGAATAATAGAACTATTCCTGAAGTGCCTTTGAAAAACCTGGAGACGCTATGGTTGCAGGTCGGAGGCACGCTGTGCAATCTGGAATGCACGCATTGTTTTATCAGTTGTGGACCTAAGAACGACACCATCGCCATGATGAGCCTTGCCCAGGTTAAGGAAAGGCTGGAAGAGTCTGCAATCTTGGGGGTGAAAGACTATTACATCACCGGCGGTGAAGTGTTTATCAACCCGGAGATTTTTGAAATCCTGGCGTTGATCCTGCGTTACGGGCCTCTGGATGTGCTGACCAATGGAACTCAGATCACTCCTGAAAAGGCTCGGCGGTTGCGGGAGATTCAGGACTCCTCCGGCTATCCCTTAAAGTTCAGGGTGAGCATGGAGAGTTTTGAGGAAGAGGCCAACGATGCCATACGTGGAAAAAATGCTTACAGAAAAGCCGTGGCCGGCATCGAGTGTCTCGCCCAAGTGGGATTTTCGCCGACACTTACCATCACGCGCACTTGGGAAGAGGAGCAAGATGCGGAAATGGAATTGAAGTTTGTTGAATTCCTTCGCTCCACTGGGGTACCAAAACCGCAAATCAAGATACTTCCTGGTTTTTTGCTGGGAAAACTGGCTGAAAATGAGCGTCACTATAATGATGAAGAATATGTGACGGAAAAGTGCTTCGAGAATTATGATATCACCCAACTCCAGTGCTCGACCTCGCGCATGGCAACGGGTGAGGGTGTTTACGTCTGTCCGATTCTTGTCGATAACCCGAAAGCCCGCATGGGAAATAATATTGAAGAAACCTTGCGCCCCTTTCCCTTGTCCCATCCTGCCTGTTATACCTGCCGAGTTACGGGAATGACCTGCAAATCATCGGCTTGAAAAACTTGTGCTTTTGTGTTGAGCCAGTTCCAAAAGGCTGATAGCATGAGTCGATTCCTGACCTTCATGGGGATTTTAAGTAATAGTGTGTGGTTTTCCAAGACTCTTCCAATAATCCTTTTTAATAATTTACAATGGCTTTAATGCATTCCATCATGGTTCCGTTGGAAACCCCTGCAGTGGATTTCAAGCTTCCCGGAGTAGACGGGAAGACATATTCTCTGGAGAGTTTTTCTGAGAAAAAGATCCTGGTGGTCATTTTCATGTGCAACCATTGCCCCTATGTCAAGGCAGTGCTCCAGCGCTTGATTGATTTGCAGAAAGAGACTGGCGGAGTTCAGTTGGTTGGCATCAACTCCAATGATGCGGAACGTTATCCCGATGACTCCTTTGAAAACATGCAGAAGACCACAGAGAAAAAGGGCATTAACTTCCCTTATTTGTTCGATGTTTCCCAGGAGACAGCCAAGGCCTATTCTGCCGTATGCACGCCGGATATTTATGTTTATGGACCCGAACGGAAACTTTTGTACCGAGGCAGGATTGATGACAATTGGGAGAATGAAGAAAAGGTGACCCGCAGGGATTTGCAAGAGGCCCTTGATTGTATCGCTGCGGAACAAGAAGTATCCAACGAGCAAATCCCGGCTATGGGTTGTTCCATAAAATGGAAGGAAAATTGAGGTGGGACGATGGAGAAGATGAAAAAATGGTTGTTTATTCTGCTGGCAGTGGTTATTGGCGGCTCGCTTTTTGCCGATAAAATCCTTTCTTTTTATATTGACTGGTTATGGTTTGAAAGCCATGGCATCGCCTCAGTGTTGTGGACGGTGCTGATATCGCAATTCGGATTTGGATTGCTGGTCGGCGTTTTATTTTTCCTGCTGACATTTGGTTTTTTAAATCGAGTGCACAAGAAAACCTCCCACCTTCCTATCCTCTTGTCGGACCAGGTTCGGCGGGAGGTGCCTTTGCTGGATTTTATGGCCAGCAATTTAAAATTGATTATTCTGATAGCTCCTTTGGTTTTGGCTTTCATGACGGGACTGGTGATGGCCCAGCAATGGGAAATCATTTTGCAATACTTAAACGCTTCCCCGTATGGCGAGGTGGACCCCATATTTGGCAAAGACATCTCCTTTTACTTTTTTATCCTGCCTCTTTGGTTATTGGTGAAGTCTTTGCTGTGGGAAACGATGATCGTGGTTTCCCTTGGAGTGGGGCTGATTTATTTTTTCAAGCGTTTTATTTATGTCGGGCCGACAGGAGTGGTTGTTCTTCCTGATGCAAAGCGCACCTTTTCTGGGCTTGCAGGTTTGTTCTTTCTGCTGTTTGCCAGCGGATTCTATCTTCAGGGCTATGAATTGTTGACAGAGGGAGGCAGTCTGATTTCCGGGATCGGGTTCGCCGATGACAACGGAAAAATTCCTTTGCTCAATCTTTTAACGGTTGTTTCCCTGATTTCCGCGGCGTTTTCATTTATGGGGCTTGTCCGGCCCGGTATGAAAAAGATCGTGCTTTCGGCCGCAGGATTGGCGCTGGTATTTTTTGTTGGTAATCTTTACCCGAAGATATTGCAGAAATTTGTGGTGGACCCCAATGAGCTAGTCAAGGAAACCATTTATATGGAGCATACCATTGCCGGCGCGTTAACAGCATATGGGCTCAGTCAGACAGAAACGCATGAGCTTTCCGGTTCCGCGTCCCTGACTGCTGAGAGTATCCGGCAAAATGCGACCACGATCAAAAACATCCGGCTGTGGGATCAGGAACCGCTTCTCGACACTCTGGGACAGATCCAGGAAATCAGGACGTATTACCAGTTCAATTCTGTGGACAACGATCGCTACCGGATCAACGGAGATTACCGCCAGACCCTGTTGTCACCACGGGAACTGCTATCTTCCAACCTGCCCAATCGCACCTGGATCAACGAACACCTGACTTTCACACATGGTTACGGGGTTACGCTGACTCCGGTAAACCAGGTTACTCCGGAAGGACTGCCGGTGTTACTCATTAAAGATATTCCTCCGCAGTCCAATGTGGATTTGGTGGTGACCCGTCCCGAAATTTATTTCGGGGAACTGGCTAATGATCATGTTTTTGTCAACACGGGAACCAAGGAGTTTGACTATCCTGAAGGGGAAAAAAATGTATATAAGAACTATGAAGGCAAGGGCGGTTTTGAAGTCGGGTCTTTTTTCCGCAAGCTCGTTCTAGCGGCCCGGTTCAAAACCCTTAAAATCATTTTTTCCCAGGATATCAATAGCGATAGCCGGGTCCTGATGTATCGTAATATCACCGACCGGGTAGAGAAAGTGGCCCCGTTTCTCAGGCTGGACAACGATCCCTATCTGGTGATTTCAGAAGGCCGCCTTATTTGGCTCTATGACGCGTATACGGTGAGCGATTATTTTCCTTATTCCCCAAAAATTCCCCGGTTCGGCAATTATGTGCGCAACTCCGTAAAAATTTCCATTGACGCCTATGACGGTTCGATGAATTTTTATATTGCCGATCCGGCAGACCCGATCATTCGGACCTATAGCAATATTTTCCCCGACCTGTTTAAAGACCTGAGCCAGATGCCGGAAGATTTGCGCAGTCACATTCGTTACCCGGTCGACCTGTTCAGGATTCAGACATTTATTTATGCCACCTATCATATGAAGCGGCCGCAGGTTTTCTATAACAAGGAAGACCAATGGGAGATCCCTGAAATTGATGGGCAAATCATGCAACCCTATTACACGATCATGAAACTGCCAAGAGAGGACCAGGAGGAATACATTCTTATGCTTCCCTACACCCCCAGAGGAAAGAGTAATCTTTCAGCCTGGATGGTAGCGCGAAGTGATGGGGAACAGTACGGCAAGCTGGATGTGTATACGTTTCCCAAGCAGAAGCTGGTATTTGGACCTAACCAGATCGTGGCCCGGATCAATCAGGATGCTGAGATTTCCCGGCAGATTTCGTTGTGGGATCAGCGCGGGTCGAGCGTTATTCAGGGAACCCTTCTGGTCATTCCCGTTGAAGAGTCTTTGCTTTATGTGCGGCCTTTATACTTGAAAGCCGATGCCGGAAAGATTCCCGAACTCAAGCGCGTTATTGTCAGTTATGAAGACAGCATCGCCATGGAACGAACTCTGGATGAAGCGCTGGAAAAAATATTTACCGGGCTTGCCCGTGAACCTGGAGAAGAGCCTGCCCCACAGGTGGCTGGAGCTCAAGCCCCTGTTCTTTCGGCATCGGGAAAGGAGCAAAAACTGGTTTTAAGCAAGTTCGACTATGACAAGATTCGGCACACTTACCGCAAGGTCCTGAAATCGCAGGAGCAACTGGATCAATCGATGGCGCGGTATCGCAAAGAACTTAAAGATCTGGGTGAAATGCTGGAAGACACCCCTGTGTCGCTACAAGCCGAGGTCCCCTCTGCTCCTTAAATTTCGCCGGAGTTATTAGAAGTTCTCGTTAGCAAACAGTCCCATCTGGCTGGTGTCCGTTTTCTTATCGGTGATCGGGATCGGATAATTGCCATCGAAACAGGCAGAACAGAATTTTTTCTTTCCGTTTTCCAACACTTCCATCATTTTTTCAAGGCTGAGGTAGGCGAGGGAATCTGCCGCCAAGTACTGGCGTGTTTCTTCGAGGTCGTGTGTGTGGGCGATCAATTCTTCTTTGGTGGGCGTATCGATACCGTAAAAACAAGAATGCAGGATGGGCGGAGCTGAAATGCGAAGGTGAACTTCCTTGGCTCCTGCATCCCGAAGCATTTTTACGATCTTGCGGGCGGTGGTACCGCGGACGATGGAATCGTCAATGATGGCGATGCGTTTGCCAGCGATTATTTCTTTTACCGGGTTTAGTTTAAGTTTTACACCAAAATCCCGGATCTGCGATTGTGGTTCAATGAAAGTCCTGCCGACATAATGGTTGCGGATGAGGCCCATTTCAAAGGGAATACCGCTCTCTTCCGCAAAACCCATTGCTGAAACAACCCCCGAGTCGGGTACCGGAACAATGAGGTCGACATCGGCGGGGCTTTCCTGAGCCATGGCCCGGCCCATATTCTTGCGTGCTGTGTACACATGCTCCCCAAATATAAAACTATCCGGACGCGCAAAATAAATATGTTCAAACACGCAGTGTTTGGTTTCAACTTTTTTAAAAGGAAAAAATGATTGGATCCCTTGATCGTTGATCAGGATCAATTCGCCCGGCTCGACCTCCCGGATGAATTCTGCCTCGATAAGATCCATAACACAGGTTTCCGAGGCCACGATGTAGGCACCATCAAGTTTTCCCAGACAAAGGGGGCGAAACCCGTGCGGGTCGCGTGCGGCCACTAATTCCGTCTTCGTCATCAGGACCAATGAATAGGCGCCGCTGACTTGCCTCAAGGCTTCGGCGGCCTGGTCCACGAAAGTTTCCGCTTTCGACTGGGCCATCAAATGCACGATGACCTCGCTGTCATTGGTGGACTGGAAAATTGCTCCCTTGGAGCCCAATCCTTTACGGATGGCATGGGCGTTAACAAGGTTGCCGTTATGAGCTAACGCCAACGACCCGGCTGAATAGTTAATCATGCAGGGCTGGGCGTTGACCAGTTCGCTTTTTCCTGCGGTGGAATAGCGGTTATGGCCGATGGCCAAAGGACCCGGAAGTTTCAGAATTCGGATAGGGTCAAAGACATCGGCGACCAGACCCATGCCCACCTCAAGGCGCATTTTGGAATGGGTGCTGGCGACGATGCCAGCACTCTCCTGTCCCCGGTGTTGCAGGGCATAGAGTCCGAGATAAACTAGATTGGCGGCTTCAGGGTGACCATAAACCCCGACGACCCCACATTCTTCATGTAACTTGTCCAGCATAACTCCCCAGAGAGGTTTTCCAGATCTCTTTTAAAATATTGATTTCCTGTTTAATGACTTCTTCCTCATTAACTGTTACCGTGAAATGAGAACCCCCTACTTTTCCAATCAGGGAAAAGTCGACTGGGAACGTCATCGCCAGGTCTTCAATTTCGTTGATTCGTTCTTCGGGGAAAGAAATAATAATCCGTGACTGGGTTTCCCCGAATAACAGCGTATCATTTCTCAGCGTGGATTCCAGTGTGAGCGTGGCTCCCAAAGTCTGGCCTCCGTACGAAAAACAAGATTCTGCCACTGCGATCGCCAAGCCTCCTTCAGAACAATCATGAGCCGAAGAAATGAAGCCTTTTTGGATAAGTTCCCAGCAAAAATCCTGAACCTGTTTTTCGTGCTTTCGATCCAGAACGGGGGGTTTACCCTCACTGCGATCAAACATGATTTTCAGGTATTCGGTTCCTCCCAGTTCTTCCATGGTAAAACCGATGAGAGCAATTTGATCCCCGGATTTTTTAAATCCCTGGGTCATGATCCGATTCTGATCCTCGATCAGGCCCACAACGGCTATAGTTGGGGTTGGGTAAATTGCCTCTCCTTTTGTTTCATTATAGAGGCTGACGTTACCACTGACTACCGGAATATCAAAAAACCTGCAGGCATCGCCCATGCCTTCTACCGCCTGTTGGAATTGCCACATGATTTCGGGTTTTTCCGGATTGCCGAAATTCAGACAATTGCTGAGACCAATTGGTTTCGCGCCGGAGCACACCACATTCCGGCAGGCTTCGGCAACAGCAATGGCCGCGCCCTCATAGGGGTCGAGGTAGCAGTAACGGCTGTTGCAGTCTACCGAAATAGCCACTGCTTTTTGCGTATCCTTTATGCGCAGGACAGCTGCGTCCGAACCGGGCAAAACCAGCGTGTTCAAACGCACCATGTGGTCGTATTGCTCAAAGACCCATTCCTTGCTGGCGATATTGGGGCAGGCCAGAAGTTTTTTCAAAGCCGTGTCTCCGCGTGAAAAGTCGGGAAGTTCGGTCAGGTCTATATGCGCCACTTGATCGAGGTATTCAGGATGTTTTACTTCCCGTTTCAGGTCCAGCGCTCCATCGACAACCGGAAAGACCGGCAGGTTCACCACCTCTTTGCCATCAAACTGGATGCGCACGCAGGATTCCTCGATCACCTCGCCGATGATTGCCCCGTCCAGTCCCCATTTGTCGAGTATGGCAAAGGCCTCATTTTCATGTCCCGGTTCGATCACGAACAACATGCGTTCCTGGGATTCTGAAAGCAGGATCTCGTAGGGGATCATGCCTTCTTCTCTCAGGGGAACTTTCGACAGATCCATAAACACCCCGGTTTTGGCTCGGTGTGCCATTTCAAACGAAGACGAAGTAAGTCCTGCAGCTCCCATATCCTGCACACCCATAACCCAGTCGAACTCAAATAATTCCAGACAAGCTTCGATCAATAGTTTTTCGGTAAACGGGTCGCCCACTTGCACGGTGGGCCGCTTGTCTTCTGTGGTTTCATCAAACTCGGAAGAAGCCAGGAGGCTGGCGCCATGAATCCCATCGCGTCCGGTTTTGGAGCCGACATAAAGAATTTGGTTGCCCACTCCGCCTGCGCCAGCGAGAAAGATGCGGTCTGTTTTGACCAGCCCCAGGCAGAACGCGTTGACCAGAATATTGCCGTTGTAACAGGAATCAAAATAGATTTCCCCGCCCACAGTGGGAACGCCGGTGCAGTTGCCATAACTGGCGATACCATCGACTACACCATTGAGCAGGAAGCGGGTGCGGGGTTCTTCCAAATCTCCGAAGCGTAATGAATTCATCAAGGCAATTGGCCGCGCGCCCATGGTGAAGATGTCCCGCATGATACCGCCCACGCCGGTTGCGGCGCCCTGACGGGGTTCGATAAAGGAGGGATGGTTGTGGCTTTCAATTTTAAATACGACAGCAAGGCCGTCCCCAATGTCTATGACTCCCGCGTTTTCTCCTGGGCCTTGCAGGACTTTTGGGCCTTCGACGGGTAGTTTTCTCAAATAAGGCCGGGAGCTTTTATAACTGCAATGTTCGCTCCACATAACAGAAAAAATACCCAACTCCGTCATGTTCGGGGTGCGGTCGATCAGGTCAGTGATGCGTCGGAACTCTTCCACGGTCAAACCGTGTTCCCTGACGATTTCAGGTGTGATCTCGGGGGCAGGTCGAATTTTTTTGGGTTTATCCACAGTGTCAGGAATTTGAAATCAGGGATTGAAAAATAATTTGGCCATCGGTTCTTGACCACAGTGGATCGGCACAACGTTCCGGATGCGGCATCATTCCCATCACATTTTTTTGTTCATTGGCCACCCCTGCCACAGAACCTACAGAGCCGTTGGGGTTGGACTCGACGGAAACATTTCCGCCTGGTTCGCAATAGCGGAAGATGATCTGCCCGTTTTCCTCAAGCTGGCTCAACGAATAGGGATCGATATAATAGCTGCCCTGATGGTGGGCGATGGGTATTTGCAGAACATTTTTTTCACCACAATCCTGGGTGAAGGCAGTGTCCGGATTATCAATGCAGACGAACACATTTTTACAGATAAATTTCCGTGACTGGTTCTGGATCAATACCCCAGGTAGCAGGCCGCATTCCAGTAGAATTTGGAACCCGTTACAAATCCCCAGCACCTTGCCCCCCTTTTTGGCAAAGCGGATGATTGAATTCATTATTGGAGAAAAACGGGCGATGGCTCCGGCCCGAAGGTAATCCCCATAAGAGAAGCCGCCAGGCAGAACCACGAGGTCGAAGGATTCCAGGTCGACTTCTTCTTTATGCCACAGCCAGTGGGTTTCCTGGTTCAGGATATGTTTAAGGATGTGATAACAATCGTGGTCACAATTGGACCCGGGAAATACAACAATGCCGCACTTCATTTTATTCCGGTTCGATTCGTTTTGGAGTGTTATTCAGTGGGAACAATGGTGAAACGGAAGGATTCAATCACCGTATTTGCCAGGAGTTGCTCGCACATTTCCCGGACCCTTATTTCGGCTTCCTCCTCCGATGCAGAATCAAGTTTGATTTCCAAATATTTGCCGATATTCACGTCCAGCACCTCGTCATATCCCAAGTCGTTCAACGCATGGTGGACGGTTTTTCCCTGCGGATCGAGAATCCCCTCCTTGAATGTAACGTGTATTTGGGCAAGCATTTTTTTAACCTTAGCATAGAAATCTATTCAATTCAGAAGGCTTTGTAACAGGAAAAAGCCAAAAGCAAAAGACCAAATTTTGACCGGCCTGAATAATTATGATAAACAAGGAGTTAGGGGTGCCTGATAAAAAACTCCGTGGCAGTGAGTCTGCCCCTTAGGAAATTCCATCCGAAGCGTATTCTTGCTAGAGTTTCTGCTCCGCAATGACGAAATCCAAAATTCATTTAGCGCTTTTCCTTTTTTTCTTTTCCGTCTATGTCCTGACGGGGCAGGGGTCTATTCAGTCAGCGGATGGGAAAATCATGTTCCTCCTGACTCAGGCCATGGTCGAAAACCATAGCGTGAGCTTTTCAGAAATAGTTAGCCTAAGCGATACGCCAGGTCCACAATACTCCAAATATGGATTGGGCATGAGCGTTCTGGCTATTCCTTTTTATCTTTTTGGTAAATTATTGTCATTCCTGCTGGGTATTGAGGCTTCCCTAGCCACGCAATTTACCGTCAGCATGATCAATGCCATGCTTACTGCTCTCAGTTGCCTGATGGTCTTTCGAATTGCTACAGAACGATTTGAGTTTACTTTAAGAATCGGTTTGTTTTTAGCTTTGGGTTTTGGGTTGTCCACCATTGCCTGGTATTACTCGGAAGACTTCATGAGCGAACCTGCGACTACTTTTTTCCTGTTGTCGGCGGTTTATTGGGTGACAGGCAAAGACCGGGCAACGCGGGATCTGCTTTGGGCGGGAACCTTTTTGGCACTGGCGGTTTCTTGTCGGCTGGCGGCATTGGTTGTCATACCGGGATTCATATTTTACCAATGGATGGTGTGGGCCGAATCGGCAGAGAAGGATATCAAGCAGTTGGTCGTGGACTTGCTCCGTCCCGCGATTCCTGTTGTCGCGGTCCTGATGCTCATCATGATTTATAATTATCTCCGTTTTGGGGGTCCTCTGGAAACGGGATATGAAAAGATTAGTGGCCGGTTTCTGCTTGGCTTTTTTGGTATTCTTTTTTCTCCCGGGAAATCCCTGTTTTTGTTCAACCCATTAACCCTGTTTGGGTGTTTGGCTTCCATGTTTTTTCTGCGTGAACAAAGGAAAACGGCTTTGCTTTTTGGCTGGCTCATTGTTTCGCATCTGGTATTGTTTTCCTTCTGGCACAGTTGGCAGGGAGGCATGAGTTGGGGCCCCCGGTTGATGCTGGTGGTTCTGCCTTATTTGATTTTGCCAATTGGTTTTCTTTTGCGGGAGCATAAACAAGCGGTTAAAATTCCTGTTCTGCTAGCATTGGTGGTGGGGATTTTAATTCAATTGCCATCCGTAACGGTCAATGTTGCTCGCTATTATTATGAAATGAGCCGGGACTTTGGCAGTCTGGGCCATGATCAGATTTTATTTTCGCCGGAGTATTCCCAGTTGCTCGGTCAGTCCAAACAGGTGGCAGTGGTTTTTGAAAATCTGGACGATGAATTGCAGATGGCGCAGATGGTTTCTCTGGCCAAAAAGGGCGAGCGGTTTCTGGGGGCGGATGTCAGCGTGGTGCTGGAAAATGGCCTGGCGGTCAATGCGCCTAATTTCTGGTGGTATTATATGTACTTGTTCGGGTACCCTTTTTACTTCTGGTTGCTCCCACCTGTTGCCTTGGTTGGAGTCATAATGGTCAGCGGCTACAAACTGTACCGGCGAGCCGGTGACCTTTAACGTGAAACATTTTTGACGGAAGAGTTATGGAAAATAAATGGAACGATGCGGATGCCAAAGCGGCTATCGAAAAATATAGCGATGTTGCTGAAGATATTGCGCTTCGTGTTTATACTTCACGATTGATCGGCGCGGACCCCTCGCTGGTTCTTCATGGCGGAGGTAACACATCGGTCAAGTCGCGTACCCGCAATATGGTGAACGAAGAGGTGGACGTGCTTTATGTTAAAGGCAGTGGCTGGGATCTGGACACGCTCGAACCTGCGGGTCTCCCCGGAGTCCTGCTGGACCATCTGCAGAAATTGAGAAGCCTCGACCGATTGAGCGATGAGGAAATGGTTAACGAACAGAGAACGCACCTGCTGGATGCGTCTTCCCCAAATCCATCGGTGGAAACGCTTCTGCACGCGTTCTTGCCGCATAAGTTCATCGACCATTCGCATGCGGATGCCAGTTTGATCATTGCCAACCAGCCGGACGCGGAGAAAATGTGCAAGGAAATTTATGGCGACCGCATCGGTATTGTCTCTTACATCATGCCCGGTTTTGCGCTCGCCAAAGCTTCTGCCGAGGCGTATGAAAAAAACCCGCATGTGGAAGGGCTATTGCTGATCAATCACGGGTTGTTCACTTTTGGCAATACCGCGAAAGAAAGCTACGACCGGCACATTCACGCTGTGACCCTTGCGGAAGAATATATCGGAAAAAAACCGCTTAAACCTCTCACTCCCCTTGCAGGCCCGGCCCTGAAAGCCGGAGAGGAAACCTTGATGAATGCGTTGGCACCCGTGCTTCGCGGACTCTATAGAGAACAGTCCGGTAAGGATTGGGTTCTGCATCACCGTGCTGATACCAAGGACTTTGCTTCCAGCAAGGAGTGCGAGACTTGGTCTCAGGTGGGCACCGCCACTCCCGATCATGTGATTCGTACCAAACAAAAACCTTTGCTCCTGAACCTGCAACAATGGCAGGACACAGACAGGTTACGCGAGGAAGTTTCCCAGGCACTGAATGCTTATTGCGAAAGTTATCACCAGTATTTCGAGAGCAACAATTCGGGGGTAGATAAAATTGAACTGGACCGATTGCCCCGAGTTGTGCTCGTGGCCGGGTTAGGCTTGGTGACAATCGGTAAAACCGTTAAAGAGACTCGAATATCAGCTGATATTTATCAGCATAGTATTGACATCATCCACAAATCCTTTTCGCTGGGCGACTATGTACCGTTAGGTTCCAGCGACCTGTTCGATATGGAATACTGGTCTTTGGAGCAGGCCAAACTGGGTAAGAGCAAAGCTCTACCGCTTCAGGGCAAGGTTGTCTACATCACCGGCGCCGCTTCAGGAATCGGTCTGGCCACCGCCAGGTTGTTTGCCAGGCAGGGGGCTAATCTTTTTCTTGCCGATAGGGACAATTTAAACGAGGTTGCTGATGCAATACGCAAAGAGGCTAAAGTCGGTGTAGCTACCCAGGTTTTGGATGTGACCGATGAATCGGCTGTGCGTCAGTCGTTTGAACAACTGGTGCAGACTTTTGGTGGACTCGACATTCTGATCTCCAATGCCGGTAACGCTGTTCATGGCGCGGTAGGAGAAGTGGATATAAAGACGCTGCGTGCCAGTTTTGAATTGAACTTTTTCGCGCATCAAATATTAGCCTCCGAAGCGCTAAAAAGATTTCTGATACAAAAAACGGCAGGCGTTCTGTTGTTCAACGCATCCAAAGCGGCGTTCAATCCGGGGAAAAATTTTGGTCCCTACGCGCTCCCCAAGGCGGCAGTGGTGGCACTCACCAAACAGTACGCGCTGGACTATGGGTCTTACGGCATCCGTGCCAATGCCATCAATGCCGACCGCATCCGCACCGCCCTGTTCTCCGAGGAAGTGCTGAAAGAAAGAGCCCAGGCGCGCGGACTCACTCCCGATGATTATTTCAAGAACAACCTCCTGCAGACAGAAGTCTATGACACCGATGTGGCGCAAGGGTTCCTCAACCTCGCGCTGGCAGAAAAAACAACGGGAAGCATCATCACCATAGACGGCGGCAACATAGCCGCCTCCCCCCGCTAGCCAGCGTGACGCTGGACCCAATGGGCAATAGCTTTGCCAGCCGAACAAAGAGTTATCTCGACTCAACCAACTCTTGCCCCGTTGCCTCTCCTGCTAAGGAGCCAAGTGGCCGGTGGCAATGAGGGATGACGCTAACGCGACCGCCGAAAGTCGATAGAAATAACTTCCCCCATGATAAATTTTCCTGCAGGAACTTTCACCATTTCAGATGAATAAGCGTAAACTGATCCCGGCATAAATATCAGGCAAGCTAATAGGAAGAGTGTTTTCACAAAAACATTATAGACCGAGGCAAAGAAAAGCGGGTCAGGAAAGCTCCAGATAGCAGGTGTCGGGCAATATGTGTAAGGAATTGAAATGATCCAAGACCAACATGCCAGTTATCCGATCTTTTAAGAAAGAAAACTAATGAATAATTTAAAAAAAATCCTGGTTGTTTTTATTCTTTCAACTTTTTTATGGGCTTTTTCCCATTTCAATCTCAGTCAGTATCTGTCCCTTGAATACCTGAAAGGACAACAAGCCAATTTTTCAACCTTCTATAAAGAAAATGCTTTGTTGGCCATTGGTGCCTACACCGGTGTTTATATTCTATCTACTGCCCTTTCGCTTCCAGGAGCCGCCCTGCTTACATTACTGGGTGGTGCTTTATTTGGGTTGGTCACTGGTACAATTCTGGTTTCATTTGCCAGTACTATCGGAGCAACCCTTGCCTTTCTTGTCTCACGTTTATTACTCCGCGATTTTGTTCAAGGTAAATTCGGTCACTACCTTAAACCATTTAATGAGGGCATTAAAAAAGATGGGGCACTGTATTTGTTCACTCTCAGGCTGATTCCTGCTTTTCCTTTTTTCGTGATTAATTTGGTCATGGGACTGACTCCCATGAAGACGATACCCTTCTTTTTTGTGAGTCAGATAGGTATGCTTGCAGGCACTATCGTCTTTGTAAACGCCGGAACGCAACTCGCTCAAATTGAATCCTTAAGTGGAATCCTTTCCCCGAAAATTATTTTTTCATTTGTTCTATTGGGCATATTCCCTCTTTTGGCAAAAAAACTCATAACTTTCTATAAAGGGAGAAGAGTGTTGAAAAAATTTGCGAAGCCAAAATCGTTTGATTACAACATGGTGGTCATAGGAGCAGGATCGGCCGGGCTTGTTACCAGTTATATTGGAG
>Ga0207991_1000823_pt1 | contig 20215 bp, 21 predicted proteins | sample ETN07SmetaG_FD_185786 | JGI IMG/M metagenome (GOLD analysis project Ga0207991, IMG submission 185786) | Marine microbial and viral communities from oxygen minimum zone, Eastern Pacific Ocean - ETNP2014F14-07SV275 (SPAdes) (version 2) | ecosystem: Environmental > Aquatic > Marine > Oceanic ... | reverse complement strand
TTTTGACTACTAATTTGATAGCTTGCGCCTAATAATTGCTTGAGCTTTTGGTTTTCTAATAGTAAAGCATTATGTGTTTGTAAATTCGCTTTTAATCGTGTTAGTTCACCATTAAGTTGCTTGTTTTGATTGAGCAGAGTTTGTTTTGTCGTGCCTTGTTCGTCAATCCAAATATAGAGTTGAGAAGGTAAGTTGACCACTAAGTAAATGGGTGAAATAAGCTTCGCAATGGATTGCTTAATGTTATCTAAGTAAGAAAATTTATAATCTGAAAGAATCAGAAAAATAGCAATAAAAACAGGTGTAAAAAGTTTAAGAAACTGCATTACTTAGTCACCTTTCAGATTATTCTGCAGCTAGGAACCCCATACTGTGTTTGCTAATCATGTCAAGTGCCACACCACCACCACGTGCTACACAAGTCAATGGGTCATCAGCAATACGTATTGGTAGGTTGGTCTCTTGATGAATAAGCTTGTCTAAGCCTTCTAGAAGGGCGCCACCACCAGTGAGCACCAAGCCATTTTCAGCAATATCAGAAGCCAGTTCTGGTGGCGTTTGTTCAAGTGCGGTTCTAACAGATGCAACAATTGTTGATAATGGCTCTTGCAAGGCTTCGCGAATTTCTGTATTGGTAATTTCGAAACTTACTGGAATACCTTTGGCAACATCAAGACCTCTAAATTCGATTTTTTTAACGACACTGGTTTCAAACGCGGAGCCCACTTCTTCTTTAATTTGCTCAGCAGTTGCTTCACCAATAATAACACCGTGTTCACGGCGTACAAACCTAACAATATGACTATCAAAAAGATCACCGCCAACGCGTAATGAATCAGAGTAAACAATACCATTGAGTGACATAATGGCGATCTCTGTTGTACCACCACCAATATCGATCACCATGGCACCTGAGGCTTCTTCAATTGCCATACCGGCACCAAGCGCTGCTGCCATAGGCTCTTCAATTAAGTAAACATCTCTTGCGCCTGCACCAACGGCACTTTCTTTAATCGCACGACGCTCAACCTGAGTGGCACCACAAGGGACACAAATTAAAACTTTAGGGCTGGGCGAAAAGAAACCAGAGCGCAATACTTTGCGAATGAAATGTTGTAGCATTTTTTCAGTGACTTTAAAGTCAGCAATCACACCGTCTTTCATTGGGCGAATCGCTTCAATAGATCCAGGTGTTCTGCCAAGCATGTTTTTGGCGTCTTGACCCACGGCAATAACCGTTGATTCTAATGAGCCTCTATCATTGCGAATGGCAACAACAGAGGGTTCGTTTAGCACAACCGCGCCATCCATGTAAATCAGCGTATTAGCAGTACCTAAGTCAATTGATAGGCTTTGACCTTTAAAAAAATCAAACATAAAAAATCCTAGTGAAATATTGGTTAAAATAAAAGGATATCATACTATAAACACCTGATAAAAATTGGGCAATATTTAAAGCATAATGAAGATGAAAATCAAGCAACAACATGTGATTGAAAGTGTTTGCAATGCCTTGCAATATATTTCTTATTATCACGCACCAGATTTTATTCAGGCCATGGCAAATGCGTATGAAAAAGAAACGCATCAGTCGGCTAAAAACGCCATTGCACAAATTTTAATCAATTCTAAAATGGCTGCCCTGGGCCAACGTCCTATGTGCCAAGACACCGGTATTGTTAATGTATTTGTTGAAGTGGGTATGGATGTTACTTGGGAAGCGGAATTATCTTTAGAAGACATGATTAACGAAGGGGTTAGGCAGGCCTACACTAACCCAGATAATCCGTTACGCGCTTCTATTGTTAGAGACCCGTTATTTTCTAGAGTCAATACTAAAGACAATACGCCTGCAGTAATTCACATGAAAGTGGTGAAGGGCGATACGCTAAACTTTATAGTTGCAGCCAAAGGCTGTGGTTCTGAAAATAAAGCTAAATTTGCTGTGTTACAACCTGATGATAGCCTAACTGATTGGGTATTAAGAACAGTGCCAACGATGGGGGCGGGCTGGTGTCCGCCAGGTCTTATTGGTATTGGTGTGGGCGGTACTGCTGAAAAAGCCATGCTCCTAGCTAAGCAAAGTTTAATGGATCCGGTTAATATAACTGAAATTAGTGAAAAATCTAATCCAACTAATATTGAAAAGTTACGCCTAGAGCTGTTTAATAAGATTAATAGTCTTGGTATTGGCGCACAGGGTTTAGGTGGTTTAACCACAGTGCTTGATGTAAAGATTAAAGACTATCCAACCCATGCCGCCTCACAACCGGTAGCGATGATACCAAATTGCGCCGCGACGCGTCATTTGCATTTTTCAATAGATGGCTCAGGCGTAGCAGAATTACCAGACGTGGATATGAGTATTTATCCTGACTTAGAGATGGATTATTCAAAGTACAAAAAAGTTGATTTAAATACATTAACACGTGAGCAAATGAGTGATTGGAATATCGGTGATACCTTGTTACTCACTGGCACTATTATTACTGGGAGAGATGCTGCGCATAAACGCATCAAACAAATGCTTGATAATGGTGAAGGCTTACCAAAAGGTGTGGATTTTGACAACAAGTTTATTTATTATGTTGGCCCAGTTGATGCAGTAGATGATGAAGTGATCGGCCCTGCAGGCCCAACCACTGCAACACGAATGGACTGCTTTACTGACATGATGTTAGAAAAGACAGGCATTCTAGGTATGATTGGAAAGGCAGAGCGTGGTCAGGCTACTACACAAAGTATTAAAAAACACAAAGCCAGTTATTTGATTGCAGTGGGCGGTGCGGCATATCTCATTTCAAAATCAATCAAAAAAGCCAAAAAACTCGCCTTTGAGGATATGGGTATGGAGGCCATTTATGAGCTAGAAGTTAAAGATATGCCGGTGACGGTTGCAGTTGATAGTGATGGCCATAATATTCATAGTATTTTTCAAAACATTCAAGTCGTCTCGACTAAAGTATAATTACCCTTGAAGTTGGTCGGATGGTCGCTGGGTGTTTGCACTCAGAGGAAAGTCCGGGCTCCATAGAGCAAAGTGCTAGCTAACAGCTAGGTATGGTGACATAACGGAAAGTGCTGCAGAGATTTAAACCGCCTATTTCGATAGGTAAGGGTGAGAAGGTGCGGTAAGAGCGCACCGCGCGTTTGGTGACAACCGTGGCAAGGTAAACCCCACTTGGAGCAAGCTCAAATAGGCTACCATTGGTGCGGCTCGCACAAGGTAGCGGGTAGAGTGCTAAAGCGTTTTGGCAACAATGCGCGTAGATGAATGACTATCTATTACAGAACCCGGCTTATAGACCGACTTCACTTTTATTTATATTTGTTATAGAATGGTTTTATGAAAAGAATTCTAAAACAAATTATCCTACTTATCACCCTAGGTATATCTAGTAGTGTTGTTGCCGATAAAGAAATCTTGTATTCTGATAAAAATATTACCATTTATACGGATAACACCATTACTTATACTGGCAAGAAAACCGTGCCAGTATTTAAACCTTCAAGTACCTGGGTAGAAGAAGACTACTTTACCCAGCAAGAAAAATATTGTGAAGTGGATTCTAAGTATATCGACAAGCTTAAGAAAGGCTTAAAGATTAAGACTAAAGTACAACAATAAGTCTATTTTATTTGCGCAAGAACCGCACGGTCATTGCCGTTGTAATCTTTAAAAGTTTTAATGTTATGAAACGCTTTATTCAATAATTTTGTAATTTGTTGTTGTTGGTTATAACCGTGTTCTAGAAGTAAATAACCATCTTTATTTAGATATTCTGGCGCATTGTTAATAATAATGCGAATATCATCCAAGCCATCTATTCCAGACACCAATGCTGTTTGTGGCTCATAAGTTAGATCATCCAAATAAGCATCATTCTCTTCAATATATGGCGGGTTAGATACGATTAAATCAAAGGTTTGATCGGTAACAGCATCAAACCAACTGCCTTGAGTAAAATTAATGTTAGTCGTTGCATTGATTTTAGCCACATTAATTGCTGCTTGAGAAAAGTCTGTTGCACTAACTTTCCAACGCGGATTTATATCGGCTAAAGTGACGGCGATGATACCGCTACCGGTACCTAAATCTAATACTTGGTATTTTTGATTTTTTTTGAGCAAATCAAGTGTGATATCGATTAATAGTTCAGTTTCTGGGCGTGGAATTAGCGTGTCTTTTGTGACTTTAAAATCAAGATGGTAGAAGCCTTTTTTACCACTAAGATAGGCAAAGGGTATACCTTGTTCGCGTTGTTGAATAAAGTTTTCGAGTTGCTGTTGTTGTTTGTCATCTAAAGCGTAATCATTTTGCGCATAAAGCTGAGTATTGGATTTTCCCAACACTAAAGACAAAAGTGGCGCAATATCACATGCGCCACCGTTTAAATAATCTTGAACCGTCTTCAAGATTTATAAATTAACCGTTGTTAACCCTAAAGATTTCCAGGCGTTCATGCCACCGCGATAGTATTTGATTTTTGCAGCAGGGTAGCCATACTTAAGCAGTGCGTTAATTGCCGCCGGTGTTTGACCACACCAAATGCCATTACAATACATGACCAAGGTTTTGGCGTATGAGAAATCATAGACATCATCCGCCTGAACGCCAAGCTGATCTTCCATAATCTCTAACGCCTTTTCTTTATTTTTGAACCTTGTATAAGGGATGTTGATTGCTGTTGGAATACCGCCTGAAATCACTGGCCAGTTAGGTGTACGTGTGTCAATGATTAAAATAGTATCATCACCTGCAGACCTTTGTTTGGCATATTCGATGACATCAAGCTCACCAACTGTTTCAACTGCATGCGGTGCAAATGGATGCATTTTTTGAATTTTTCCACGCGTGGTTTTTACATAAAAACTTGAGATTTCATTGTCTCGATCTTGGTCTCTTTGTAACTTAACAGCTTCACCATGGTGAATCACATCTACTGAAACCACTCCAGGTGAAATGAACACCTCTTTGGTAACTTCTCCTTCGGCATTAACGCCCAGTGCCAACAAACTGGCAAACAATACGATTAGTTTTTTCATTTTCTCTCCTCTATTTATGAATGGTTACCAACAGCCACTAATGGTTCTTGATTAGATTGTACTGATTTTTCAGTTTCGGCAGTTTTTAAATCAATTAGATTTTTAACTGCGACAATTAACCCTAAACCAATAAATGCCCCCGGGGGTAAGATTGCCAATAACGTGCCTTGGTAATCTTCAAAGACTGTGATGCTCAGTGTATCACCTAAACTACCGAGTAGTAAACTAGATTGGTCGAACAAAGTACCAGAACCTATTAGCTCTCGCATTGCACCTAACATGACTAACACCACTGAAAAACCAATACCCATCATTAACCCATCAAGCGCTGATTTATCCCAAGTGTTCTTACTAGCAAAAGCTTCAGCTCTACCTAAGATGGCGCAGTTGGTTACAATTAAAGGTACAAAAATACCCAGTATTAAATACAAATCGTAAAAATAGGATTGCATTGTTAGTTCGACAATGGTGACAAAAGAAGCGATCAGTAAAACAAAGATTGGGATACGTACTTCTTTTGAAATATGATGACGAAAGATAGAAATCGTAGTGTTTGAGGCAATCAAGACAAAGGTTGTGGCTAAGCCAAGAGCGATAGAGTTAACTACATTGTTGGTTACTGCCAGTAGCGGGCATAGACCTAATAATGCAACTAAAGCTTGGTTGTTGTTCCACAAGCCATTTTTCGCAATTTTGATGTAATCGTCCATAGTGTTTGATTATATCAATCTCTATGGACGATAGGGGTTTGTCTACTTAAGAAAAGACAATCTCATTATTTTCAGTATTAGCGTGAATGGTTGCACCAGGCAAAAACTCGCCAGATAAAATCTTTTGAGAAAGTGGATTCTCTAACAATTGCTGGATGGTGCGTTTTAGTGGTCTTGCACCAAACACTGGATCGTAACCTCTATCTACAATTAGTGTCATAGTTTGATCACTCAATGTTAATTTAAGATCAAGATCGGATAGACGTGATTGCAGAATTTCAATTTGAATCTTGGCAATGCCTTTGATTTGGTCTTTCCCAAGACTGTTAAAAGTAACGATTTCATCAATACGATTAACAAACTCTGGCCTAAAGTGTTCACTAACAAGTTTGATTAACTCTGCACTCATGTCCTTTCCTGGGTTTTCTTGAATCAGGTGAGAGCCTAAATTCGAGGTCATCACAATCACGGTATTTTTAAAGTCAACCGTGCGACCTTGCCCGTCCGTTAGACGACCATCATCTAAAACTTGCAGAAGTACGTTAAATACATCTGGATGGGCTTTTTCGATTTCATCTAGCAGGATGATTGAATATGGCTTGCGCCGTACTGCTTCAGTTAATACACCACCTTGTTCGTAGCCTACATAACCCGGAGGTGCGCCAATCAAACGAGAAACAGAATGTTTTTCCATAAATTCACTCATATCAACACGCACTATTGCTTGTTCGGTATCAAATAAGAAGTCTGCCAAAGCTTTAGTTAGTTCGGTTTTGCCCACACCGGTAGGGCCCATAAATAGGAAGGAACCATCAGGGCGATTAGGATCGCTCAAGCCTGCACGTGAACGACGTACTGCATCAGAAATTACCTTAACGGCTTTGTCTTGACCAACCAAGCGCTTGCGGATAATACTTTCCATTTGTAAGAGTTTGTCTTTTTCTCCTTCCATCATCTTATCCACAGGAATACCAGTCCATCTTGCAACAATATGGGCAATTTCATCTTCAGTGACTTTATTTCTAAGTAGCGTCATAGAGTCAGTATCCGCATTTTCAGCTTGGGTGATTTTTTGTTCTAATGTTGGAATAACACCATATTGGAGTTCACTCATTCTGGCGAGATCATTATTTCTATGTGCTGTTTCTAGTTCGGTTTTTGCTTGTTCTAGTTCTTCTTTTAAATGCTGCGCACCTTGAACTACCAGTTTTTCTTTTTTCCAGATTTCTTCCAGATCTGCATATTCTTTTTCTTGCGATTTAATGGTCTCTTTAAGGTCTTTAAGGCGCTCTTTTGAAGCCTTATCTTTTTCCTTTTTTAGCGCCATGCGCTCAATTTTCAGCTGCACTAATTTACGATCAAGCTTATCCATTGATTCGGGTTTCGAGTCAATTTCCATACGAATTTGTGAAGCCGCTTCATCAATCAGATCAATGGCTTTATCAGGCAGTTGTCTATCAGTAATGTAGCGAGTGGAATAGGTGACTGCTGCAATAATGGCTGGATCGGTGATTTCTACACCATGATGCACCTCGTATTTTTCTTTAAGCCCACGCAAAATAGCAATGGTATCTTCTTGTGTTGGCTCATCGACCAATACTTTTTGAAAGCGGCGCTCGAGTGCAGAGTCTTTTTCGATATATTCACGATATTCGTCTAAGGTGGTCGCACCCATACAGTGAAGATCTCCGCGAGCCAATGCTGGCTTAAGCATATTTCCAGCATCCATTGCACCATCACCTTTGCCCGCGCCAACCATAGTATGAAGCTCGTCAATAAATAAAATCACCTGCCCTTGTTCGGCTTCAAGCTCTTTTAATACCGCCTTTAAGCGCTCTTCAAATTCACCACGGTATTTAGCACCCGCTACCAATGAAGCCATATCGAGTGATAGTAATCGCTTACCTTTAACACCTTCAGGCACTTCATTGTTAATAATGCGTTGCGCCAAACCCTCGGCAATGGCGGTTTTTCCCACACCGGGCTCACCAATGAGTACTGGGTTGTTCTTGGTTCGGCGTTGCAGCACTTGAATAGCGCGACGGATTTCACCATCACGACCAATGACAGGATCAAGCTTGCCATCAATTGCCATTTGGGTTAAATCAGTTGTATATTTGTCTAAAGCATCTCTTTGTGTTTCTGCATTTTGATCGTTCACAGTTTCACCTCCTCTTAGGTTTTCAATCATGGTTGTGAGTTGTATTTCATTCACACCATGCTTTTTTAATAGTTGGGTTGTTGCATCATTGCCTTTGATAATAGCCAATAAAAATAACTCGGTAGTGAGATAGCTATCCCCTCGATCGATAGCCAATTTATCAGTCTGATTCAATAGACGTAATAAATTTTGTGAAATATTAATATCGCCTGTTGGATTGTCTAATGAAGGTAATTGATTTATTTGTGCTTCAATATCACCTCTTAATTTAGCAAAGTCTGTTGAACACTGAGACAATAGACTACTGACCGTGCTAGATGAATCACCAACCATTGCGCTCAACACGTGCAAGGCTTCAATCACACTGTGATTAAAGCCATTAGCAAGCGATTGAGCATTAGCTAAATCCTGCTGAAATTGAGCCGTTAATTTATTAATATCCATGTACTATCTTGATGTTTTTTTGTTAAGTTGCTTACTATCTATGGGATGATATGACGATATTCAAGGTCATAAATAAAATATTATGTTAAATTTAGTATTGTTTGAACCAGAGATTCCTAACAACACCGGCAGTTTGATTCGCCTAAGTGCCAACATGGGCGCGAGTCTGCATTTAATTAAACCCTTTGGTTTTGAAATTACAGACAAACGCCTGAGACGAGCGGGGCTTGACTACAAAGAGTTAGCGCAAGTATATGAGTATGAGAATTTTGAAGATTATTTACTAAAGGCCAAGCCAAATCGACTATATGCAGTGAGCTCTAAAGTATCTACTAGTTATGCTGACGTTAATTATCAAAGTGGTGATTCGTTTTTATTTGGTCCGGAGACACGAGGCCTCCCTCAAGAAATATTGGATCAATATCCAGGCATTACTTTGCCAATGCAAGCAGGTTCTCGCAGTTTAAATTTATCTAATTGCGTTTCAATTGTGGCGTACGAGGCTTGGCGTCAGCTTAGCTTTGTTAAATTATAAGCGTTAGTAAAATCTTTAATATTGGCTATTTTCTTGCCGGCTAATTGTATTTGTTCTAGGCTTAATGCACCGTCACCCGTAGCAATGATGCAAACCCCCTTGCCGTATTCAATGACTTCGCCAGGTTCTGCATCATAGGCAAGGCTTATGACGGCAGCAGATAAAATACGCAAGACTTTGTCCTCAAATTTGTCACTTTGTGCATGCGCTTGAGCGACAGGGTAAGGGTTAAATGCCCTAATTTGTTGGTTGATTTGAACAGCGCTTTGTGACCAATCAATCCAAGCCTCTTCTTTGCTGAGTTTTTTGGCATAAGTTACGCCGTCTTCATTCTGCACAGTTGGTGACAAGTCATCAAGATGGGCCAGAGCCTCAACAATAGCCTGCGCACCGAGTATGGCTAATTTACCATGTAGAGAATGCGCTGTGTCGGACTCGGTAATGGCGCAAGTTTTTTCTAGCAGAATATCACCGGTATCTAGCCCTTCATTCATTTGCATGATACCTACACCCGTTTGCTTGTCACCTGCTAGAATTGCACGTTGAATAGGGGCCGCACCACGCCAGCGTGGTAATAGTGATGCATGAATATTGAGACAGCCATATTTAGGTGTTTCTAATACAACTTTAGGTAAGAGCTGCCCGTAGGCCACCACCACCATGATATCTGCATTAAGGCTGGCTAGAATTCGTTGTGTGGCTTCATCTTTTAAGCTTTCAGGTTGAAAGATAGCCAGATTGTGTTCTAGTGCTTTTTCTTTTACTGGGCAAGCGCTCAGCACACGACCACGACCTTTCGGGCGATCCGGTTGACAGTAAACACCTTTAATATCGTGCCCTGCATTAATGAGTGATTCTAGAACTCCAACAGAAAAATCAGGCGTGCCTGCAAATACAATACGCATACCTTTAGAATGCATTATTTTAGAGATTTTCGAGCAGTTTTAATCGCGGCTTTAACTTGATTGGGTGCAGTCGCACCCAAATGATCACGCGCACAAAGTGAACCCTCTAAAGAGAGTATATCAAACACATCGTTTTCAATACGATCATCAAAGGCTTGCAATTCTTCCAGACTTAACTCGCTAAGATCTTTTTGGTGTTCAATACCATAAGACACAGACTGCCCAACCACCTCATGTGCATCACGGAAGGGTAAGCCTTTCTTGACCAAATAGTCTGCCAGATCAGTCGCTGTGGTATAACCTTTTTTAGTTGAGTTATACATATTATCACGCTTGGTTTCAATGGTTGGCACCATGTCGGCAAACACACGCAAACAAGCCATAAGCGTATCAACTGTATCAAACAGCGGCTCTTTGTCTTCTTGGTTATCTTTATTGTAGGCGAGTGGCTGTGACTTCATAATGGTTAATAATGAAGTCAGGTTGCCATACACACGGCCAGTTTTTCCACGGACCAATTCTGGTACATCGGGATTTTTCTTCTGTGGCATAATCGATGAACCCGTACAGAAGCTATCCGGCAGTTCGATAAAATCAAACTGTGCACTTGACCAAAGAATCAACTCTTCTGAAAAACGAGACAAGTGCATCATAATAACGCTTGCCGCAGACAAGAACTCAATGGCAAAATCTCGATCACTAACACCGTCAAGCGAGTTGGTGCAAATACGCTCAAAACCTAATAGTTCCGCTGTACGTTCGCGATCAATTGGGTAAGTTGTGCCTGCTAATGCGGCACTTCCTAATGGCATTGAATTCATGCGTTTACGGCAATCAACTAGACGTTCAGCATCACGTGATAGCATTTCAAAATAGGCCATCATGTGGTGTCCAAAACTGACGGGTTGGGCGGCTTGTAAGTGAGTAAATCCAGGCAAAATAGTGCTTGCTTCTTTTTCAGATAAATCAAGTAGTGCTAATTGTAAGCGCTTAATTTCTACACTAATTGCATCCACTTGATCACGCAGATATAAACGAATATCAGTTGCTACTTGATCATTACGTGAACGACCTGTGTGTAGTTTTTTGCCGGCATCACCACAAATTTCAGTCAGACGAGATTCGATATTCATATGCACATCTTCTAGTGCAACTGACCATTCGAATTCCCCAGTATTAATTTCATCTGAAATTTGATTAAGGCCCTCAATGATTTGGTCTTTTTCATCTACCGTAAGTATGCCGACTTCACTAAGCATTGTTGCATGTGCGATTGAGCCTTGAATATCATACGGTGCAAGGATTTTATCAAAAAATACCGAGGCGCCAAAAATCTTAACGAATTCGTCAGTCGGTTCGCTAAAGCGTCCACCCCAAGATTGATTAGTTTTTTTAGTCATAATTCAGCACTCATTCGTTGATGTAATTTTTTAGTTGATTTTTCAATCACTTCATCTAGATCTGTCCAATAATACTCTTCACTAGGCACACCTACAATTTTACCCAGAATTGAGCCATAATTATCCACTAGCGCCACGGTTGGAAAAAAATTGACTGCACGCTTAAAAGCAAATTCATTGTGCGTAACTTCTTCATTATAAAAGTTGTTGATCTCGTCAAAGCTTTGCGCATCAATATGACGGATGATAATTTTTTTATTATATTCCTCCATTGTTGCCATTGGACTCAAAACCTCTTCTTTGATTATTTTGCAATATCCACAGTCAGGGATGGAAAACATTATTAAAATAGGTATCTTTTGTTTCCAAACTTTTTGAGCATCCATTAAGAAGTCTTTTGCAACTGGCAGGTTGAGCTCTTCAGCTATACTGACATTTGTAAACAATAGTAAAATAAGTAAACCGTATCGAATCATTTGTCCTATTTTAATACAAAGCATGAATAAAACTTTAAAAATTGCAACACGTAAAAGTCCACTAGCCTTATGGCAAGCTGAGCATGTTAAAGCCAGGTTAGAACACCACCACCCCGGTCTAAAGGTTGAGTTAGTTAAGATGACCACAAAAGGTGATCAGATACTCAATTCCCCGCTGTCTAAAATTGGCGGTAAAGGTCTATTTATTAAAGAACTTGAAGTCGGGATGATGGAAGGTGTTGCAGATATTGCTGTGCATTCAATGAAAGACGTGCCCTATGAAATCCCACCAGGATTTGAACTCGGTGCGATACTTAAACGTGAAAATCCATTTGATGCTTTTGTTTCTAATCATTATGAAAGTGTTAATGATTTACCTCAAGGTGCCAAGGTTGGTACTTGTTCTATGCGTCGTATTGTGCAGCTTAAAGCCATTCGACCTGATTTAGAAATATTGGATTTACGTGGCAACGTGAATACGCGACTACAAAAACTCGACAATGATGAATATGATGCGATTATTTTGGCTTGTGCTGGCTTAATTCGCCTAAAGTTTGAAGACCGTATTAAGCAACAAATTTCAGCTGAGCAGTCATTGCCAGCTGTTGGCCAAGGTGCAGTTGGTATTGAAATTCGTGAAAACGATCAAGAAATTCTAGATTTAATCGCCCCTTTAATTGACACCGAAACCTCTTATAGAATTACCTGTGAACGCGCTATGAATGCACGTCTTGAAGGCGGGTGTTCGGTGCCAATCGCAGGTTTTTCTACCATTGAAAATGACCAAATCACTCTAACGGGTTTGGTGGGTAATGTAGACACTGGCGTTATTTTAAAAGAACACGTTAGTGGGTCTATTAATGAGGCAGAACAGCTTGGTATAACATTGGCTGATAAGTTAATTTCATTAGGCGCTAAGGATATTTTAAAAGGATAGTGATGCCAACACCAATTGACCAGAAAGCTTTAAAACAATTACAAGATTGGACAATCCTTGATGAAAAACTACATAGAGTTTTTATCTTGGATAATTTTGTTCAAGCCTTTGGTTTTATGACACAAGCTGCAATTGTGGCTGAAAAAATGAATCATCATCCTGAGTGGTCTAATGTTTACAAAACTGTTACTGTTGATTTGACCACCCATAGCGAAGGCTGCATTACCCAACTAGATGCTGAATTAGCAGCGAAGATGGATGATATTTTTAATAAAATGAATAACAAAGGATAGTTAAATATGTTGAGATCAATCGAAAAAAACTTTTTTAAAATTGTACAACGTCTAGGCTTGTTATTTGCAATACTTTCATTTGCTGCTGTTGTGATATTAGGTATTACCAGTTATCAAAAAATTAACATTGAGGCGACTGACCAAATTGACACACCTGTGATTCATTTTGCAGATTATCAAAACCCTATTAGCGCTCAAGAGGTGGAAATCACCACAGACTTAAAAGAAAACGATGTTTTCAATCAAGAATTCGATGCACAGGTGGCAGACATTGTAGCTGCATTAGATACGTTGCCCGACACCTCGATTGATAAAACAGATTTAGCACAGAAAGTTAAAATTTTGGTCAAAATTAAGTCAAACGATTACCCGAAAAATTTACAATTGACTTACGCAAAATCTTTAGCCAAGCTCACCAAACAAATGGTTAATGTAGGTGGTGAAAAAACCAATGTTGATGAGTTTATTAGGTGGCATGATCAAGAATTTGTTAAGCAAGTTAACGCACAAACGCAAAACAACTTTTTACGTATGGGCTCTCTAAAAGCAGAGAAAGCAACTGGATTTGCCATGCTAGCAGCGGCAGCTGCTGCTTTAGGAATTTTCATTATGTTTGTGATGATGTTGGTGATGTTACGAATTGAGCGCAATACTCGACAATAATTCATATGCAAGCAATCGGATTTAATGGTGTTGAATTTATTGAGTTTGAGAAAGAAACAGCCACACCTCAAGGTCGAGATTTAATCGTAGAAATCCAGGCCATTTCTATTAATCCGATTGATACCAAAGTTAAGCAAACAGTTACTAAAGACAGCCCTCTAAAAATTTTAGGTTATGACGCAGCAGGTGTTGTCATCTCTGCGGGTGACCAAACCTCTCTTTTTAAAGTGGGCGATGAAGTTTTTTATGCCGGTGACATGACTAGAGACGGTTCTAACGCCACCCATCAACTGGTGGATGAGCGACTTGTTGGTCGCAAACCAAGCTCTCTTAGTTATGAGCAAGCGGCAGCTTTGCCACTCACCAGTATTGCTGCTTGGGAATCGTTATTCGATCGTTTAAAAATCACCAAAATAGACCATGATAAAACTTTATTATTAATTGGTGCTGCTGGTGGCGTGGGCTCTATGGCGATCCAATTTGCTAAACAAGTGGTTGGCATAAAGGTTATTGCTACAGCTTCTCGTGCTGAATCTAAAGACTGGTGTAAACAAATGGGCGCCGACATAGTGATTGATCACCATGACCTTATAGAGCAGTTTAAAGATAGCCATCTTGATGCACCTGACTTTATCCTGTGTATGGGCGATCCAGATGAATATTTTGAAACCATGGCTGAGTTGATTGCACCACAAGGCAGTATTTGTTTGTTGGCCAATGCGGGCAAAGACTACAACATTAATTTACTCAAAGCTAAAAGTATTACCTTAGTTTGGGAGATGATGTTTACCCGTTCTATGTTTACAACAAAAGACCTTGTAAAGCAGCATGAATTGTTAAATGAAGTGGCAGACTTGGTCGATAGTGGAAAAGTGGTAACCACAGTAACACGTCAGCTGAGCCCAATCAATTTAGAAAATATTGTCAAAGCACACACAATGATTGAAAAGCGTGACATGATTGGTAAGTTAGTAATTACTCAAATTACTCACTAAATAAGGCATCAACAAATTCATTAGCATTAAACGGCTTAAGATCATCAATGCCTTCGCCGACACCAATATAACGAATGGGTAAATTTAACTCATCAGAGATGGCAAACAACACACCACCCTTAGCAGTACCATCAAGCTTGGTGATACTGATACCACTAAGCTTGATAGCTTTGTTAAATTCGATTGCTTGATTAACTGCATTTTGCCCAGAGCCACCATCAATTACCAGCATGGTTTCATGCGGTGCATTTTCATTGTGTTTTTTCAAAACGCGCTTGATTTTCTCTAATTCTTGCATGAGATTGCCTTGCGTGTGTAATCTTCCGGCAGTATCAGCAATCAAAATATCAATATTTTTGGCTTTGGCTGACTCATAAGCATCATAAATTACAGAGGCAGCATCAGCGCCTGTGGCTTGGGCAATAACCGGTATTTTGTTGCGCTCACCCCAAACCTTGAGTTGCTCGACTGCTGCTGCACGAAAGGTATCGCCTGCTGCAAGCATCACAGATTTTCCTTGATTTTGGAATGACTTGGCCAACTTACCAATGGTGGTGGTTTTTCCTGCGCCGTTAATACCTACTACTAAAATCACAAACGTTTCTTTAATGTCAGTATCTAGTTGATTGTCTTCAATCAGTAGTTTGGATAATTCATCTTTTAAAAATTGATACAAATTGTTTGAGTCTTTCAGTATTTTTCGTGAGGCATTTTTGCGTACACTTTCTAGCACCTTGTCGGTGGTATTAATGCCAATATCAGCAGTAATGAGCAAAGTTTCTAACTCATCGAGTAGGCCATCATTAATTTCTTTTTTGCCTAATAATAACGCAGACAAGCCAGACCCAAGTTTTTGTCTTGATTTGACTAAGCGCTCTTTCAGTGAAACAGACTTTTCTTTTGTTTGAGATTTATCTTTTTTTAAAAAATTAAACAAGGCTTGTGGCTATAATGATTGAAATATGAAAGCGTTAATTTTACTATTCTTTGGTTTGTTTCATTCTTTATTTGCATTGGCAAATAATCACTTATCTAATCAAGGCATTACTCAGGCTACTCTAGGCAATGGGTTAAAGATTGTGGTCAAGGTGGATCAACGCGCACCGGTGTTTATCTCCCAGCTTTGGTATAAAGTCGGTGCTAGTGATGAATCACGCCCTACAACAGGTGTTTCTCATATGTTAGAACACATGATGTTTAAAGGTACTCGCACTTATAAATCAGGTGAGTTTTCACAAATTATTGCCAGGAATGGTGGCGATGAAAATGCCTTTACCTCAAAAGACTTTACCGCTTATTATCAAAAAATGCACAAATCTAAGCTTGAGTTAGCTATCAAGATGGAAGCAGATCGTATGCGCAATCTAACTTTTTCTAATCGTGAACTCACTAAAGAACGACAAGTGGTGATTGAAGAGCGACGCATGCGTGTAGAAGACAAGCCTAATTCAAAAGTTTATGAAAACCTACGTTTGATCTCGTTTGACAAAAAAGGCGCGTATCACTCACCGGTGATTGGTTTTCAACAAGACATAGAAACCTATAGCTTAAATGACCTTAGAGTTTGGTATGAGAAATATTACGCCCCTAATAACGCCACACTGGTTGTTGTAGGTGATGTGAATCCTGTCGAGGTTGTTGCTTTGGCCAAACAATATTTTGGAGATTATGCCTTTAATCCAAACATCAAGCCGTCAGACCGAACAGCGACTACACTGAAGGGGAATTCTAAAGTATTAAAACTTAAAGCCGAGTTGCCGTTTTACGTGTTGTCGTTCCCTGCACCGAGTTTAAAAACTGCCACAGATAAAAGCACCCCTTACAAGCTCGAAATGCTGGCGTATGTTCTGGATAATGGCTTATCTAAGTCGCTCATTAGAAATCAACAAATCGCCTCAAGTATCGGCGTAGGCTATCGTTTGTATGATAAGTATGACACCTTATTTACGCTTAGCTTTATTCCGGCTAATGGTGTGAGTAATGACACGGTGCTCAAAGCCATTAAAACCCAAGTGGCTGAGTTAATCAATAACCCTGATTTTATTCAAGGGGAGTTGTCTCGTACTAAGGCACAGCTCGAGGCTGATTTTATCTTTGAGCAAGATCAAATATCCACCCAATCGTACTATTTAGGTATGCTTTCAACAGTGGGTTTAGGTATTGATAAGATGTTTACTTATGTGGACAACATGAACAGCATTAGTGCAACTGAAGTTTCAGCAATTGCCAAACACTATCTTAATTTTGATGATGCCAATTCGGTTGAGCTAATCCCACAGGGGGTGAAATGAGATTTTTAGTTTTATTGCTATTATTTGCAAGTTCTGCTCAAGCCAAGCTTGATATTCAACACTGGATAACCCCTGAAGGTGCTAAAGTATTTTTTGCACAAACCAAAGGTTTGCCGATACTCGATATTGCACTTAATTTTGATGCCGCCGCCTCTAGAGATGGTGATCAATTTGGTTTGGCATCGCTTAGCAGTACGCTACTCGGTACAGCGACTAAATATCACAATGAAGAGCAAATCATCAATGCGTTTGAAGCAGTCGGTGCACAGTTCTCGACCAGTTCACTTAAAGATATGTCGATTGTGTCATTGCGTACATTAACGCGACAACCGATTTTAAAAAAATCGCTTGATACTTTTACCGAGGTGATTACCCAGCCAAGTTTTAAACAAAAATATCTCACGCGTGAAAAACGCCAAACTTTACGATCCATTGAGGCTGGCAAACAATCACCTGCCAATATTGCATCGCTTGCTTTTGATAAAGCAGTATTTGTCGACCATCCTTATGCACATCCCAAAATTGGCACACAAAAAAGCATTAACCAAATTTCATTGCAAGATTTAGAGCAGTATTATCAACAGTTTTATGTGGCTAAAAATCTCACCATTGCTTTGGTGGGTGATATTAGTAAAGTCAAGGCCAAGCAAATTGCACGACAGATCTCACATGGACTAAATGTTGGACAAAAAGCCAAAGCCAATTCAATCGTGCTACCACTCGATCAACCACAAACCATTCATATCGAATTCCCATCAAAACAAACGCACTTACTCATCGGTCAAGCCGGTATTAATCGCTCGCATCCTGATTATTATCCTTTGTACTTAGGTAATCATATTTTTGGCGGTAGCGGACTTACTTCAATCCTCAGCGATGAAATTCGTGAGAAAAAAGGCTTGGCTTATTCGGCTTATAGTTATTTCACCAAAATGCAATCGAATGGTTTTTTTATGATGCGCATGCAAACCAAAAATGATCAAACTAATGAAGCCAAAAATATTGCCATTGAGACGCTCAAAAGTTTTAGAAATAATACGATTGACACCCAAAAACTGCAAGATGGCAAGGACAATATCATTGGTGGCTTTGCTCTAGAGACCGCGAGCAATGCCAATATCCTCACTTATTTGTCCATTATTGGCTTTTATGATCTACCACTGGATTATTTAAGTAGTTTTACCGACAAAATCAAAGATATTAGTGCCGAAGACATCCAAAAATCCTATGAAAGACTGATTGATATGGACAAACTTATTGTTTTGAGTGTTGGTGCAAAAAAGTAGTAAAAATAAGCCATTTCTGTTATTTTCTAAATTTTAGTTAGACCTCAAGACAAGGGTGTATTTCTGTAAATATTTAGACACTATAATAAGCCATAATAAATTATTAAATTACTATGGAGTTGTATTATGTTTGCCCCGATTGAAGTGCCCTTTGGATGTAAGATGTTGTTTAATGTTGTTGATCTTAAAGATGAATACACCATTGAAGATGTTGAGTTGTTACTTGGCGAGATGTGTAATATTGTTAAGAATAATTATGGCGATGATAATGGTGGCTTTATTGGTGGCCAAGTTTTTAAAAATGATGGCTTTATTTCAGCAGAGGGTTCGGTTCAAGATCCGAGCAAAGCTGATAACAAGCGAGTAGATCAAAAAACCGGTGATTTGGTTATTGTTACCTATTGGCAGTCGTTTGAACAACATGAAGCCTCTCATGCCGATCAATTATTTAATGATAAATTTTCTCAATTAGCACAGTACTGTGATAATACTTATGAGGTGGGATATAGCATGTTGTGGCAGGGCACACCAGAGCATTAGTAAAAGACTTTGATTTGGTTAAAAGTAAGAAAAATCAGTTATTCTGAAAATTCCCGAAATTTTTAAAATTAGATGGTATATTTGCACAAGCTCTCAAGAGGGTGGTGAATTATATCAATAAAATCAAAAGGAGAAAATAATGAAATCAATTATAAAAAAATGGGCCGTTGCTGCAGCTTTAGTTAGTGCAATATTCGGTATTAGTATAAGTGCACAGGCGGGCTACGGATTCCAAAAAGTTGCATATCATGTTAATTATGATGATGCTAAAAGACAAGCAGGTGCATTAAGAAATATTCAAAATCACATCAATGCGGTGGGTGCAAAAAATATGGATATCAGAGTTGTAATGCATGGCAAAGGCTTGTCGTTATTACTATTACCTGAAGAGGCAGAAAATACAAAATTACCTAAAGGTAATGCAACAGATACAATGCAAGCAAAAATTGCTGGATTGAAAGATCAAGGTGTGACTTTTAAAGTATGCGCCAATACAGTAAGAGGTAAGAAAATTAATGTGAGTGATCATTTGTATGACGTTGAAAGCTTAGACATTGTGCCAAGCGGTGTGGCAGAATTATCTGAACTTCAGATTCAGGGATTTACTTACTTAAGACCATAATTTAGCATTATTATTTATCATTGAAGAGCCTAAAATAGGCTCTTTTTTGTTTTTGAGTAGCGATATTTATGATGCTTACGAAAGGCTAATTGATATGGAACAACTTTTTTCTTACGGCACTTTACAAAATGTAGAAGTTCAATTAGAGACATTTGGTCGAGAATTAACAGGCTCCAAAGATCATCTGTTAGGTTATCAGCTTGAAATGGTTGAGATTAAAGATCAGGGCGTAGTGGAACTTAGTGGTGAAACACACCATCCTATTGCGATAGCAACTTGTAATCACACTGACGAAATACCAGGTATGGTATTTGAGATTACTACACAAGAATTGGCTCAATCAGACGAATATGAAGTTGATGAATATCAACGAGTATTGGGTAAACTAAAATCAGGCAAACAAGCCTGGGTGTATGTCAGTGCTAGCGATAATGCCAGCACCTAAACAACTTAATTAGTCTTGGATATTTTTACCAATATTAATTAAGAAAGAAGCGAATGGACCCATGTTGTTCATGGCTTCTCCCATTGGACCTTCAAAAGATAAACCGCCGAATGTCATGTGATACATTGGGCCAGACTCACCGGTACCCATTGATGCCCAATCTTCCATTGTGGCTGTCATTTGGTAGTCGACATCTGCGTTTAGCTTAGCGGTTTTGGCACTATCAAAAGCTGCTGCTGCTTTACCATTGTTATCAATGTGTAATTCTGCTGCTTTGTTTGAGCCTTTTACAATTACTTGTAGTATTTTGTAGCCTTTGCCGCCATCGTTGCCAGCCCAGCCTGATTTGACCAGTTCAGCAGGGGTGTTTGACGCGTTGAATGCGTCAGCAATATTTTGCGCATTGCCTGCAAAGGCGTTGATTGAAAATAACGCAAAAAGCGTGATAAGTAGTTTTTTCATAATA
>Ga0207991_1000821_pt1 | contig 20236 bp, 15 predicted proteins | sample ETN07SmetaG_FD_185786 | JGI IMG/M metagenome (GOLD analysis project Ga0207991, IMG submission 185786) | Marine microbial and viral communities from oxygen minimum zone, Eastern Pacific Ocean - ETNP2014F14-07SV275 (SPAdes) (version 2) | ecosystem: Environmental > Aquatic > Marine > Oceanic ... | reverse complement strand
AAAAGGTGTGGTTGGAAAAACAATTGTGGCAGGAGAAACTGCTTCTATTGTTCAATTAATAACAGACGTGAACTACCGGTTAAGTGTTAGAATCTTACCTAGTGGAGCAACAGGCATTTTAAGATGGCTTGGAAAATCTGGAGGTCAGATTAGGGAAGTACAAAAAAATGTAGAGATTAATATTGGCGATAAGGTTATCACATCAGGATTCAGTGACATATATCCGTCAGGTCTCCCTGTTGGTAAGGTTGTCGCTGTCAATGATGAACGAGGTAGTTTTCAAAAAGTTATCAATGTCAATTCACCCAATGATTTGAGTGCCTTTCAATTTGTTTTTGTGATTATCGAGGATTCATATGAAATGGACTGATTTTATTTTCTCGGGTTTATTAATTTGGCTCGCTCAATTATTGCTTGCAGATTTTTTATCTATAGGAACAATTAGACCGGATTTCCTTGTTATTCTAGTATTGTATTGGTCTATTAAATACGGTCGTACTATCGGAACAATTTCAGGTTTTTTGATAGGTTTATTAATTGATCTCTCAGGGACAGCTTCATATTTCGGATTATCACCGTTGATTTATTCTGTTACTGGATATCTTGGTGGTTATCTCATGGGTACTTATTCACGATTAAATCCGATTTATTTTTCGATATCCTGGGTTGCAATTCTTATATTTCACTTTCTGATCTTTTGTGTGGTGCAATACCAAGATATTTGGATGATCAATCCGCAACTATTTTGGGCAAAATGGCTCGGTACAACAATTTATACTTTAAGTTTTGCGGGCATCCTCCAAGTGATATACCCTTTACATAAAATCAACTGATGTTAAAGGCTGAAAATATTGTTTCCTTCCGTCAATATTTGATTGCTATTGGAATAACTTGGTTTCTAATAATTGTTCTTTTGGCTCGATTTTTCCAGATACAGATTGTTGGTCATGATCGGTATCGAAAAAAGGCAAATACGAATCGTATCAGGAAAATTACGACCACCGCACCACGTGGTCTTATTCTTGATAGGAATGGGCAAATTCTGGTAGATAATCTTCCAACATATGTTTTAACTGCAATCCCCGGCGAACTCTCACAAAAAGGAGAAAAATTTGGACTAATTTCAAAAACTATTGGATTGGATTCAATAATAGTATCAAAAAATTATAAAAAATACTACCGTGGAAGATTTATCTCGACTCGATTAGCAAAAGACCTGACATTCCATCAGATTTCAAAACTAGAAGAAAACAAACTCAATCTTAAAGGGATCTATTATCAGCAGTTTCCTGAACGATATTTTCCATCGGCAGTTCGAGCTTCTCATATTTTGGGGTATGTCAAGGAAGTGGATAAGTCGATTCGGGCAACCCTTAAAGATAAAAGTGAATACGAATTAGGGGACATGATTGGATGGAATGGATTGGAAAAAAAATATGAATCCTATTTAAAAGGGAAGCGAGGTGTCTATTTTTATGAAGTGGATGCATTGGGCAGGGAAGTGGGCTATGTTGAAGATTTACCGCCCAAAAGACCGGAACCTGGACAAAATATTATAACGACAATTGATATTAATATCCAAAAAAAACTTGAAAATATCATGGAGGGAAGCCGGGGTGTTATTCTGGTGGGAATCCCTGAAACTGGTGAAATATTGGGCGCGGTGAGTGCACCGGATTTTAAACCAGATCTATTTACGGGGCTTATGCTAGAACAAGATTGGCAAAATATCCTTAAACACCCTGATAAACCTTTAATCAACCGGTTTAACCAGGGATTGTATCCTCCAGGATCCATTGTAAAAATGATTACAGCAGTAACTTTATTAAACAATCAAGAATTTGACCCGGAAGTCGAACAAATATGCGAAGGATCTTATCAGTTTGGAGATAGAGTTTTTGGATGTTGGTTAAATCGTGGACACGGTGGAATGAATTTGACATCCGCTATGTTAAATTCATGTGATGTATATTTTTATAAATCCACCCATTATTTTGATCTCGATATGCTTTCCAATTCGTTTCGTAAATTTGGGTTTGGACAGCCAAGTCAAATTGATATTTCAGGTGAATCTAGTGGCCTTGTTCCCACCGCCAGTTTTATGAATAAACGTTATGGAAGATACGGTTGGAGTAAGGGTGCACTTTTAAATATTTCTATTGGGCAAGGTGAATTATTGGTGACACCTATCCAAGTTTTTAATTATGTGAATTTGCTTGCAACAAGAGGAATAGCACAAACTCCACATTTTGTGAGAGTTGATCAATTACCTGAAAATATTCATCCAAATTTAGAATCAAACATATGGGACAGAATTGTTTCAGATATGAGGGCTGTAATAGTAGATGAAAAAGGTACCGGTAAAAGCGCTCAACCTAATGTACCCGGTTTTAAAGTTTTTGGAAAAACGGGCACCGCAGAAAATTCACATGGTGAAAGTCATGCATGGTTTTTAGGTTGGGCCGAGTATTACGATAAAAAATATTCAATTGTTGTGCTCGTGGAAAATGGTGGGTCTGGAGGAACTATCGCTGCTCCTATAGCACACCAAGTATTCTCACAAATAATCAATTATAATGATATGGCTGCAAGATGATACGGTCTCAATCATTTGAATTGAAAGATCTTCCCATCAAGATCATTTGGGCTGTTGTATTCCTGTCAACGATTGGTCTCATAGTTTTAAAGAGTATTTCACAGCATCATATCGGTGGTGTTTTTCAAAATCCATTCTCAAAACAATTATTATTTATGGTTCCATCGGTCTTAGGTGCCATAACCATTATATTTATTCCCCGGTACACTATTCATAAATATGCTTATGCGCTCTATGCCATTAGTATTATTTTTGTGATTTTACCATTTTTTGGCAGTCCCCATGCTGGCACATATCGGTGGTTGAATATTGGGTTGCCATTTGCCATTCAACCCAGTGAATTTGCAAAAATTTTCACAGCAATTGCTTTGGCACGTTATTTATCCGATCATAATCTCGAAATGAAACATTTTATATCTATCATTATTCCTATTATTTTGGTTTTAATTCCCACATCTATTGTAATGAATCAACCTGATTTAGGAACTGCCATTGTAATATTGGCGCCTGTTTTGCCTATGTTATATTGGTCCGGCGCACGTCCTTTTTATCTTTTTCTCTTGTTGGCCCCGTTATTCAGTATGTTGATGGCTTTTCACAATATGGCATTTACAATTTGGGCAATTGTTTTGGGTGTCACCATTTTTATTGCAAGGCCCAAAACAATTATGTCATTTGGACTCTTTTTTGGAAATATTTTTATCGGACTTTTATCACCTTTTTTATGGAATTCATTAACAAGGTATCAACAAAATCGAGTTTTGACCTTTATAAATCCAGAAAAGGACCCGCTGGGTGCAGCTTATCAGATCATTCAAAGTAAAACAGCTATCGGTTCTGGAGGATTATTTGGCAAAGGCTGGGGAGATGGAACCCAGACCCATTTAAAATTTTTACCTGTGCAGGAGTCAGATTTCATATTGTCTGTGATAGGGGAAGAGTTGGGGTTTATAACGATATTTATCGTTCTTATAGTATGTGGATATTTAATAGTACAGGTTATGAAACAATCTTACTTATCAAAGGATCGATTTTCCAGCCTTGCGTTGATTGGTTTCGCAACAATATTTTTATCACATGTTTTCGTGAATACAGCCATGACGGTTGGGCTGATTCCAGTGAAAGGGTTGCCTTTTCCCTTTATTTCTGCTGGGGGATCTTTTCTGATTGCATGCTACCTAATGTTTGGCTTGATTTTAAAACTTAGTGTGAACTATTCAGACTGATAAACTTATTTGAAGGATGGTTAACAAATGGTAAATTCACCGTCGGTTTGGCGAACAAAAAGGGCTGAAATATGACAAATCGTTCCACATACGAACAAATAATACTCTTTTCTTTCATATTACTAACATCTTTTGCCTTTGGGCAAAGCGATTCGGGCAGAGAACTTCGACGATTAAATGCGAAGATTGACCGAGTTCGTGTTCAAGTAGATTCTTTGCAATTGGACAATCAGATTCTGTTACCTGAACTGATGTCTGCCTTTAAACAGGCAGTTAAAAGTAAGGCACAACAAGACTCTATTACATTGGTAATCTTGAAGAGAATCAATACCTTGAGCAATAAAATATCCAATCTCGAAAATCAATCACGCTATATGGATAGTACTGCACTAGAAATATTTAACAAACTGGTTCTTATAGAAAACAAGATTGTAACATTAACGAATAGTTATAGTGAAATGGCTCAACTAAAATCAGGGTTCCCTTTATCGGATGAACCAAAATTCAATGCTGCACAATACAAACAGACCTATATGACAAGTCTGGGGCATTTTCAAAACCAGGAATTTGAGGATGCCATTGTCGGATTTAGAGAATTAGTGTCTTCTGATGCAACAAATAATTTAGCAGATAATAGTCAATATTGGTTGGCTGAATGCTATTATTCACAAAAAGCATTCAAAAGAGCAATTGCTGAGTTTGAAAAGGTTTTTACTTATTCTGGGACAGATAAGGATGATGATGCACAATTAAAGATTGGTTTGTCCTATCAGAGTATGGGTAATGTAAATAAAGCTCGTGAAGAGTTTCAGCGTATGATAGATTATTTCCCTGGAAGTGAATATTATCCAAAAGCCAAAGACGCACTAAAACAGTTATCCATCAATTAAAATCTTAATTAATACCGAATGCCAAAAAAACTTTATTATTTGACAACGGAGATTACTCCGTTTGCTAACGTCTCTGGTTTAGGAGAATTTTCAGCAAAAGTGCCACTTGCTCTTCAAGCGAAGGGGCATGATATTCGAACCATTATTCCAAAATATGGTTATGTAAGTGAACGAAAATATATTTTAAGAGAAGTGATTCGGCTGAGAGAGATTCCCTTTCAATTTAATGGTGAAGAAATTAGTGCTAGTGCAAAGAGTGCTTTCATTCCTAAAACCAGAGTTCAAGTTTATTTTCTAGAAGATGACTTTTGGTTTAAGCCTCTTACAAATTTGGTTTATAAATCAAAAAATGGCCGTGTATTAGCAGATAATGGAGAACGGTATGGCTTTTTTGCAAAAGCTGTCCTAAGTACTCTGCCCCATCTATTTTGGGCACCGGATATATTCATTTGTAATGGATGGCAAAGTGCAATGGTTCCGGGAATGTATAAGAAACATTTTGAGGGAATAAATGAATTTTATGAAAATATTAAAACAGTCATGGTGATCCACGATCTTAATGAATATTCTAAGGTATCTCGTGCTGACTTTAAAAAAGCAGATGTGCCAATTGATTCATCTCTAAAGGGTAAAATGCTTAGTGTATATGATGTAGCATCCTTTGAAGCTGATGCAATCATTATTTTTGATAAACCATCCTCAGAAATCTCTAAAAAATTATTAAATCAACCAGGTTTAAAAGCTAATAAGAAAAAAATCTCTGTAATCCAGTGGTCTGATGATGAAATGCCTGACTATAATGCGATTGCAAAGAAAATGGATAAAGTTTTAGAGAAACTTTCCCACTGATTTATCATATAAGTAGTCTTAAATGAAATCACTATTTTTTAATATGAACCTCCTAGGGGTTTTTATTCTCGGCATTTCGTCTTGGCAGTGCGAGGATAACCGAATTGAAGCTGATTTGTCTCATTTACTATTTTTGGATACAGTCTCGATTGATTTAATTTCTTTCAGTTCTTATAGGGTTGCACCAAATCTTGGCTCTAATGATAGATTGTATTTAGGCACAAAGAATTCCTTGGATGTGCCTTTATCTTTTATTGGGATTAAAGACCATTATTATTGGAGCAATTCTTTAGATTCAACAGTTACCGTTGACAGTCTTCATTTTATATTATATTCCAGTGATAGTTTGTTGACACAATCATCCACTCCAAATCTCTTTTTTAACTCTGATTCTCAGTTTAATGAATCTAAAAGTACCTACCTTGATTTTGTAGGATATTCTATAGCCGATTGGGAAAGCATAGGTCAGCCAAACGTAATTGTTAACACAGATACCAGCGGCATATTTACATATACAGAATTGGTCTGGGATATTATGAGCATTGATTCAATGTTAACTGATACAGTTGATTCAAATCTTATTCGGAATTTCGCCATCCAAATGACTAACAGTGATACAAACTTTATTGAATTATTTAGTCGGGAAGCCACATCGGGTGATGGGCCAATGGATCCCAAAGTGAAAATGTATTATCGACAAAATATTGAGATCGACGAGGATTCTACTTTCCTCGACACGGCTAATGTTACAATCTACTCTTTCGGGGATATTTCAATTATTGACCCAGGACCTATTGATACGGAATCAATTAATCTTGGATTAAGCAATGGCATTGGACTACGATCTTTAGTATCAATTTCTTTTGATTCTGCTTCCATTCCGGAAGGATCTTTGATTCGTAAAGCACTACTCAGCCTGCCAATCGATACATCAGGTAGTAGCGATGGCTATAATATTATTGTCGATCCTATTGATGAATCAGTCGATACTGCAGAAGTTGTATTTGAAACCGATCCATACCTCGGCATTGGGTACCCTTACCGTATTTCATCAGATATTGAAAATGGTATGTTTATCATTTCATTAAAATCATTTTTACAAAATATTACTTTGGGAAATGAAACAAATTTGGGTTTTAAAGTAGTTGCAAATGAAAAGAATGATCCGTTTGAGTCGATTAATTTTGACATTGAAAATGAGTCTGCTAAACCTATTCTGGAAATAATTTATGTGCCCAATTAAAAAAATTATTCCATTAATACTTTGTTTGTCTTTGTTGGTGGGCCAAGGGACCATGAATGGTTTTGGTTTAGGCCATTTTTATGAGAATCAGGGAATCACAAGTGCAGGGAATGGCTTGAATAGCCTTGTTCCAGGATTTCAAAGCAATGTATCTTTATCCAACCCTTCAACCTGGCATCATCTAAAATACACCCATTTGTCTTTATCTTATAGTGGAGATGAAAATACGATTTCGGATTTACCTCTTCTGAACAGATACTCTGGACTTTCTTATGCGAGTTGGATCATACCTATTAAATCAAAAGGGTCCTTCGGGTTGGCCTTAGTTCCATATGCAGACCAACGTATTACCCTTACAGATACTGATACAACATCTTTCATTGCTTTTGATGATACTTTGAACTTGTTGAATTCCTTTGACCGGTCGGGTGGAATTATGGCTTTCAAGGTAGGAACATCCTATTTAATCCGTGAAAATTTAAGTGTCGGATTATCCGTAGATATGCTGTTTGGTTCATCCAGACAAAATGAATCTATCTTTTTTGATGGGAGTTCCATTATTCAAACATCACGTACAAGGTATTTCGGCGTTTTAGGTGAAGTATTTATTTCCTTGGCGCGCCAAGAAAAGATCAATTTTTTTGCCAGTGTCAAGCAAACCTTAAGAGGCTTGGACGGGATATACACAGAAAAACATTTATTCGACGATGCAAATGGTAATGGATATCATGATTATGGTAATCCCTTAGATTTTCCGTTGCCTGATAGCGTTTCTGCTAAAAATGAAATTCGTTTAACCGGAATCCACAAGCCTAAACAATTTTCATTTGGAGTTCAATCTAAATTAAATAAGCAGACGTCGATCTCATTTGAAATTTCTTCCATCAAAGATAAAGGAACGATACCAGCATCCTTGACATTGCCGATAAATGATTGGATCGAATATTCAAATGATTTCAAATTATCTTTGGTAAGATTTCCCAATGATATTTCTCTAGACATAATAGATAAAATATCATTTAGAACGGGATTAATGTATAAAAGCCACACACTCGCTCATTCAGGAACAATTGTAAGCGAGGTTGGTGGCTCATTGGGATTTGGATTTAAATTCAAGGCTGTCGGAAATCAAGTTGATCTTAATTATTATCTTGGGAAAAGAAACTATTCTGACATTTTTTATAAAACAGAAATTATTCAACAAATGCAAGTTGGTGTAAGTCTGGGTGACTTATGGTTTGTAAAAAGGAGACAAAAATAATAATGAAAAAAATTAAAATGATTTCCATGGCAATGGGAGTATTATTGTTGACCATGTGTATGCCACCAGAAGGCAGTGATAAAGGTCGTGGAAAAGATAAAGCAAAATTAGATTCATTAAGACAATTTAAATGTCCGCGATTAATGAGTAGTGCAGCAGAATATTATCGCAATCGTGATTGGAAACAAACTGTTCGTATTTATAAAGAAATTACATCATTGGATTGTGACGAATGGAACCCAGTTTATGCTCCACCAAAGGAGATTTATCAATATTATGCTATTGCATATGAACAACTAGGGAAATTCGACAGTTCTGAATTTGTCTTATTGGATGGATTACAAAAATTGCCTGATAATATTGATCTGAGAAAAAGATTAGCATATTCTTATAAAAAGCAGGGTAAAAAAGATAAAGAGATTATCGAGTATGAAAGGTTGGTAGATATGGCTCCGGATGATATTTTCATCATGAATAACCTTTCTAAGTTGTATAAGGATGGAGAGCGTTTTGATGACCAAATCATTATTCTGGAAAAAATACTGGACATAGATGGAAATAATGAAATTGCTCAAAGTGAATTGGCTTTGGCATTTGAGAGTAGTGGCCGTGATCCGATAGATGTTTACCGTAAGCGATATGATGCTAACCCAGAAAATATAAGTTATGGTTTAGATTATGTGGACAGATTAGGTCAAGTTGATCGTTATGAAGAAGTTATACCTATATTAAAAAGTATAATTAGTCAAGATCCTAGCAGCAAGTTAGCTTATCGGAAATTAGCAGATGCCAATAAAGCTATCGATGATCTTAAGGGCGCCGTATATGCTTACAAGGAATTATTTAGAATTGACCCTAGGGACGGTCGCATTCCAATCGATATTTCCGATCTTTATCTTGAGTCCAACGATTTTGGTAAAGCACTCCGCTGGGCAGATAAAGTTGTGAGTTTGAATAATGACATAGGTGATGGCTTTGGCCAAAAAGGGAAAGTATATTATTATGGTTGGGATAATTTTCGTAAAAATCCTTTCACCACGGATGATCGCATTATAGCGAAATTGTCTTATGATTATTTTGTAAAAGCTGAATCGAAAGGATACCGTGGTTTTTCTAAAAGAGCATGGTTAGAAGAGAATTCGAAAGATATTTTATATGGTAAAGCTCAATGGTTCATGGCAGATGAAAAAATGAGACGGAAAAAAAGTATTTCTACAATGTCATCAGATTATGATTGGGTCACAGAATCATTAGAACCAGAAGCTAACTGGAATTAGCATGTCTCATCTTTCTGATCAGGATCCGGAATTATTTAAAATTCTTGAAAGAGAGATAAACAGGGAAGAATCAACACTTGAGCTAATTGCATCCGAAAATTTCACCAGCCAGGCCGTCATGGAAATGGCCGGGAGTGTCATGACCAATAAATATGCGGAAGGTTATCCGGGGAAACGATATTATGGCGGGTGTGATTTTGTTGATGAAGCTGAAAACCTTGCCCGGAATCGATTGGGTGAATTATTTGGGGCAGAGTATACAAATGTTCAACCTCATTCAGGTTCGCAAGCTAACATGGCAGCTTTGATGACTTTTATCAAGCCCGGTGATAGTGTCATGGGACTTGATTTGTCACATGGAGGTCATTTGACTCATGGTAGCTCAGTCAATTTTTCTGGACAACTTTATAACTTTGTTTCCTATCATGTTTCAAAAGAAACGGGCCGAGTCGATTTTGAAGAGGTTGCAAGATTAGCAAAAGAGCACCAGCCTAAACTCATAATTTGTGGTGGAAGTGCTTATCCAAGGTTTATTGAGTTTGAACAATTCAAGGAAATTGCTGATACTATTAATGCATTTCTTATGGCTGATATTGCACATCCAAGTGGTCTTGTTGCAGCTGGTTTACACCCCACACCTATTCCTTACTGTGATGTTGTGACGAGCACGACACACAAAACACTTCGAGGACCTCGTGGTGGAATAATTATGATGGGGAAAGATTTTGAAAATCCATGGGGAAAAATTGCGCCAAAGTCAGGCAGAGTTAAAAAGGTGTCAGAATTAATTGATTCCACAGTTATGCCTGGAATCCAAGGCGGTCCACTGATGCATATTATAGCAGCAAAAGCAGTTGCTTTTAGGGAAGCATTGCAACCTGAATTTAAAACATACGCTCAACAAATTTTGGACAATGCCCAATCAATGGTTGATGGATTTTTAAAATTAGATTATCATCTTGTGTCAGGTGGTACAGATACACATGTCATGTTAATCGATTTATCGAATAAGGATATTACAGGGAAAAAAGCCGAGATTACTCTTGGAAAGGCCGGTATAACTGTCAATAAAAACATGGTGCCCTTTGATGAAAGAAGCCCATTTGTCACGAGTGGGATCCGTGTGGGAACACCGGCGATTACAACTCGGGGAATAGGAAATTCCGAAATCCGGCAGATTGTTCATTGGATAGATGAAGCTATATCTGATCCTGAAAATGAAGTAGGATTAGCACGTATTAAATCAAATGTGAACGAACTTTGTTCAAATTTTCCTATTTACATTCATTAACCTAAGGTGTAAGGCCAATGGGTCGAATTTTAATTCATCTATCTGTCATTTTATTTTGTTCCAGTTGCGTTCCGCGAACATTAATTGTAGACCATCCGAAGGTCGTTTCCCTGTATTTTGAAAAAAAAATTAAGTCTTTGGAAAGAAAAAAAAGCTTGTCCCCCAAGCAGAAAAGACTTCTTCTAAAAACAAAAGTAGAATATGGCTTTGGTGTTCTTTTGGAAGAAAGTGATCGCATCTTAGATTATGACTACAATTTAGGTGTGAAAAAGTCACAGGAAGCTTATATCGTTTTTAGTGATGCGATAAAGGTAGGTAATTCCATTTTAATCATATCATATCCAAAATTAGATTCCTGGCTTTCCGGCAAAACCAATTTACAATTTAAAATTAATGATGTTAGTGATCTATATTGGTTAGCGGCTGCTTACGGAGGCGCTATAAAATCCAGCCGTGGTAACCCCTTTGATGTTGTAAAATTACCAGTAGTAAAAAAATTGCTGATGACAGCCATTGCCTTAGATCCAAAATGGGGAAAAGGTGCTCTCTATTCAGCCATGATGAGTTATACATCTTCACGGCCGGATCTATTTGGTGATGCTTTAATTGATTCTGTTTCTTCTTTTTATGCAAAGGCATTAATCGCGTCAGACAGCCTTGATGCAAGCCTTTTTGTCTCATATGCTGAATTAATTGATAAAAAATTTCAAGATAGAGATGCGTTTGAGCAAAAGCTCGATTTAGCCCTAAATATGGACGTAGAAAAAGATAAAGATTTTAGATTAAGTAATATTATAGCACAGGAACGGGCGAAATGGTTATTATCCAAGACAGACGAGTTTTTCTTCGAATGAAACGATATTTACTAATTTTAGTTTTATCAGTCTCGCTGATGTACGGGAGAAAAATTGTAGTAAAAATGGCAACCTTGGCACCAGAAGGTACGGATTGGCACGGAATGCTAATCGAAATGGGTCAAGAATGGAAAAAAGCAACAGATGGTAATGTACAACTTAGAATTTATCCTGGTGGCGTTTTAGGGGACGAAAGGGATATGGTTCGTAAAATGAGAATTGGGCAGATCCATTCAGCTGGTATCACTACGGAAGGATTAACAGAGATCGTTCCAGATTTTTCTGCATTCTATGTACCATTAGCTTTTAAAGATAATGCGGATATTCAAGCCGTGCTCGATGATATGTATCCAAGCCTTGAAAAGAAATTAGAAGAAAAAGGGTTTAAACTTCTTTATTTGGCGGACCTTGGATGGGCATACTGGTTTTCCACCACAAAAGTTACTTCACCAGCAGATTTAAAGGACAAAAGGATCTTTACTTGGGCTGGTGACTTCAAGTGGGCTGAAGTCTATAAAAAAGCGGGCTATAATCCAGTACCGCTTGCTTCAACAGATATTTTATCAGGACTTCAGACTGGGCTAATTGATGCCATGTCAACAATGCCACTTTATGCACTAGCTCAACAAGCTTTCGGAATAACAAACCATATGCTTGATCTAAAATGGGGAACCCTTTTAGCTGGCATAATTATTGATATAAAAACGTGGAATCGTATTCCTGAAAAATATCATGAAGATATAATTTCAATTGCGAATTCCGTACGGGAAAAACATCAACAGAATAATAAAAACGCTGAAAGGCAGGCAATAGATGCCATGAAACAATATGGATTAGTCATTCATCAACCGACCCCTGATGAAGTCATTCTCTGGCAGGAAGAAGTAAATAAAATGGAACCATACCTGAGAGGTAATATTATTCCAGCAGATGTATTTGATCGCGTTATAGAACTCACCCGGGATAAATAAACTATCCGTATGAAATCTCAGTCAAAGATTAATCATGTTGTCAACCGACTCAAATGGGGAGAAGATACCTTAGCTTTCGTTATTTTCGCTGCGATGACACTTTTGCCAGTTCTTGAAACAGGAGCGAGGTTGTTTAACACAAATGGTATTCCAGCTTCTCAAGTTCTTGTCCAGCATTTTACCCTGTGGATTGGATTCTTGGGAGCTGTTTTAGCAACAAGACAAAATAAATTGCTCGCTCTCACGAGAGAACCTTTGTTTGATGAGGCTGAAAAACCTCATTTAGGAAAATGGATCGCAAAAGTCACTACCTTTCTTGTTTTGGTAGCACTGACATGGGGAAGTTGGGAATTATTAAAAGTTGAGATGCAATATCCAATAGACATTGCACCCAATATTCCACGATGGTTGGCCCAAATCATTATGCCTATCGGCTTTGGTCTCATGGCAGTCCAAGTTTATTTTAAGAGTTACAAAAAACATATACACAGGATTTCTTTGGTCGTTGTTGGTCTTCTTTTTTCAATCAGTGCTATCACTGATGCGATTTTTGATGTATTCCCGGTCGTCGGGATTGGGTTAATTCTTCTTCTTATTGCATTGCGCTATGGCGCTCCTATATTTGTGGGATTAGGTGGTGCAGCAGCTTTATTCTTTTGGGCGGATTTTATTCCTATTGCAGCGATTCCAACGGAAACATATAGAATAGTTGTATCCCCGACCTTGCCTACAATTCCTCTGTTTACACTTGCGGGGTATTTGCTTGCCGAAAGTAAAGCATCAGAAAGGCTTGTGAATGTCTTTAGGGCATTATTTGGATGGATTCCCGGTGGAACTCCCATTATTATTGTCATTCTATGCGCATTTTTTACAGCATTAACGGGTGGCTCTGGTGTTACAATCCTAGCTTTGGGAGGGCTTCTCTTACCCCTTTTATTGAAGGAAGGTTATAGTCGATCGTTCTCGATTGGATTGATCACAGTGTCCGGGTCTCTAGGATTATTGTTTCCTCCAAGTTTACCAGCTATTATTTATGGTGTTACCGCTGGCGTGTCTGTAAAAGATATATTTATCGCGGGTCTAATACCTGGGGTTTTACTCTTGGTCATGATGTCTGGCTGGTCTTTGTACCAAGGAAAGAAAGAAAGGATTGCACCCAAGCCATTTAATTTCAAAAAAGCTGTCAAAGCTTGCATTGATACGAAATGGGAATTAGTAATCCCTGTCCTGATCCTTTTTGGTGTTTTTGGCGGATTTACCACATTGGTGGAAACAGCTGCCCTGACTGTGGTTTATATCTTTTTGGTGGAAGTGTACCTATACAAGGATATTCGATTACGGGACCTACCAAGGATCGTGATTGACTGCGCCACACTCATTGGTGGGGTATTGATCATCCTTGGAGTAGCCATGGGACTGACCAGCTATCTTATAGACGCACAAATCCCAATGCTTATTTTAACATGGGCGAAGAGCACCATCGCATCAAAATATGCATTTTTATTAATGCTCAACGTATTTCTGCTTTTAGTTGGGTGTTTAATGGATATTTTTTCAGCGATAATTGTGATCGTACCGCTTATTGCACCTTTAGGGATATATTTTGGTATAGATCCAGTTCATTTAGCCATAATTTTTATTGCAAACCTTGAACTTGGATTTTTAACGCCACCCGTAGGAATGAATCTTTTCTTGGCCGCATATCGGTTTGATGAAGATATGCCTAAGATCTATCAGGCCACCTTGCCGTTCTTCCTTGTAAGATTGTTGGCTGTAGGGTTAATCACATATATACCCATTTTAACTTTAGGATTATTACAATGATTTGGAACATTTTACCCAAAGATTCATTTCTTGATTATGAGAGGAAGAGAAAGATATATTCCCCGTCCAAAAAACAGGAACAAATCAATACCTTAAACGCTATCAATTCGCTCGCAAAGAGTGCATTCAATATCAATCAATATTTAGGAGACGATCAATGAAGCGTTTAGGGATAACTCTGTCTTTACTGACAGTACTAATAAATCCCATCTTCGCCCAGAGCGAAGCTGGAGCAATTTTTCTCTTAATTGCACCGGGTGCTCGTGCAGGTGGCATGGGTGAGGCCCAGGTAGCTGTGGCTAATGATGCATATGCAAGTTATTGGAACCCAGCTGGATTGGGTTTCCTTGAAGGGCAGGAATTAGCCATGATGCATGTGAATTGGCTTCCCGGTCTTGCGGATGACCTTTATTATGAGTTCTTCGGTTTTAGGAAGTCTTATCCAACGCTTGGAACTATCGGTGGACATTTAATATTTTTGAATTTGGGTGAACAGATCCGTACCAGCGAAACTGGAGATGAGTTGGGGACATTTACAAGTTATATGACTTCTTTTGCTATGTCTTATAGTGCCTTGATATCTCCGACGAAATCCTTTGGTTTAAATGCAAGAGTGTTCTACCAACATTTGGTTGAAATGGGTGCTGGGAGCGAGAAGGGAAAAGGTACATCAATGGATTTCGGTTTTGATTTTGGTTATATGCAAAAGGAATGGTTATTACCCAATTTGACTCTAGGTTTAAACTTGTCAAATATAGGACCTAAAGTTGCTTTTATAGACCCTGACCAAGCAGATCCACAGCCGACTAATTTAACTTTGGGATTAAATTATGATCTTGTAAAAAGTGAATTTAATAAACTCAGCATTGTTTATGATGTTGATAAACTTCTTGTTTCATCATATCCGGATATGGATTGGGATAGCGATGGATATATCGGTGGCTTTGACGAAGATGGTAAAATAAGTCCCGGAAATGATTATAATAAAGATGGAAATTTAGAAATCGCCCATACGGATCCGATCTATAAGGCGATTTTTACGTCCTGGGTGAATGATTGGCTTCTTGGTGGAGATTTGGATTATGGGTCCGATGGTGCCGGAAATGGTGATAAAATCATTGGTGGATATGAATGGGATGATCTAGATGGTGATGGCAAAATAGATTTAGCAGATAACGAAATAGTAAAAACAATTGGTAAGCCAGGTGATGCAGGTTGGGGCGATTATAATGAATTTGGTCATAAAGAAGTGGGAAATTCCAAAGAAAGAACCATTTCAAATGAAATTGATAGATTAGTTCACAATATGGGGATGGAATATTGGTATGGAGAATATTTTGCTATACGTTCTGGATTTTATTATGACAAAACAGGGAAGATCAGCAATCCTACATTCGGAATCGGTTTACGATTCGCTGGATACGGATTTGATTTCGGATATACTTATGGTGAAACGGGACATCCTTTGACCAACACCATGCGCTTTTCCCTGAATATGGAATTCTAAAAGCCTCTCCCTATTATGTGGCTTTCATCTATTTGCAGATCAATCCCTTTGGTCTGTTTTTTTTCCTTATTGTTTTCTGAAATTACAGGCGATTTACGCGTGTGTGCTTTACGAATATCTTTCCAAGTTGATAACGATGAAAGTACCACTGGAAATGGTCAGTATTTATTAGAGTCTAATGGTATCGACTGTGATCGCTATACTATCGATCCGGTACCGCATGATCGGTCGTATTTTGAGTCTCAATTAAAAGCTGTTGATGGGTACTTCAATGATGTATCATATGGCAAATTTGGAATTGATTTAGCCCTATCATCTGTCTACCCCATAGGCGATAATGAATCTTATTCTCTTTCAAATTCCATGAATTATTACAATCCTTACAACCAAGATGAGATTCAAGATGAACGCATTACAAATTTATTTTATGATGCGGTTTCTAAAGCATACGAAGAGGATCAAATTGATTTTTCATCTTATGATCTTGTAGTGGTTTTTCATCCAGGCATCGGGCAGGATTTTTCACTACCTTTTTTAGATCCAACTCCGGAAGATATTCCTTCAACCTATGTTGATAATAAAATGGTATTAGAACATTTAGGGGTACCCTCTATCACTGTTGGAAACCATGAAATTTCTCATGGGATCATTTTGCCGGAATCACAAAACCATCTTTTATTTGACATTGCTGAAACCATGTTCTCCGATGCATCGGAACCCTGCGAATACCAGTTTGGACTCACAGGTACATTTGCGCTCATGATCGGCTTTGCGGTAGGCATACCACCATTATGGAATATAGAAACAGGAGAAAGTGGTATTGGTGTTTTTGGACTCATGGACCAAGGTTCAAACAATGGACGCGGCATATCTCCATCTCCGCCAACAGTTTGGACTCGAATATTTGCAGGATGGGAATATCCATCTGAAGTGAATTTTGGATCCGTTGTCGATTTGCCCTCTAGAGGAGAAGGGGCAGCAATAAAGGTTCCTATAAATAATTCAGAATACTATTTGATCGAAAATCGTGATAACTCAATCCATGATGGTATCAGTCTCGATTCCATGCGTTATGTTATTTGGGAAAATAATGGTGAAACAGATTACCCGCCCTTGGTTGAAATCCTACAGGATTCTTCGGGAATCATAAAAGATGAAAATGGTGTTGTTATTTCTGTACCTAATTATGATATTGGTCTCCCCGCATCGGGGCTATTGATTTGGCATATTGATGAAACAGTAATTAATGCAGGATTAAGTGATTTTTCTGTTAATGGTAATCTTTCCAGGCTTGGCGTTGATTTGGAAGAAGCAGATGGCGCTCAGGATATTGGTTACCCATCCATCCACATTTTTAATGATCCTTCTGCCGGCTATTTTGGAGATATGTGGTTTAAAGGTAATGCCCAATACGAATTAGCCAATTTCGGCATGGATGGAATGAAACCGGAATTTGGTCCTTTTACCCACCCATCCACAAATGCAAATGATGGATCGTCTACCTTCATAACAATAGGTGATATAAGTAAGGCAAGCGATACGATGTCTTTTTCAGTGTCTAATTCGCTAATATTAAATGGTTTTCCTGATTCGACAGCATTTATTAGGACAGTATACGATTTAGATAATGATGGCGTCAATGAGATATTTGGTGGTAAAGATTCTTTATGGTTTGCCACTGCGGATAGTTTTCCAACTAAACAGAATTTTCTACAATTAGTTATTTTCGATAACCAGGAAGTTGAATTTGATTTCCAAAGGCAATCTGATAAAACAATCATCTCAATTATTGAACGCATTGATGATTATACATTATTCTCTCAAGTACATTTTAGATTTAGTGATGGTTCATTATCGAATATGCAAGAGCAAATAATTGATTCTCTGATATTTAGTATTTGTGAGAATGACATAGAAAATAGAAACCTATATATCGAAAGTGAATGGAATATTCATTCAAAAAGAATCTTTACATCTTCCTTCAATTATGGAATTGATTTGGGGAATTCGGGTATTTCAATCACAGATTTTGATGGCACCATTATAAAATGGGAAGATTTATCATTTCAAACAATTGCCGGCATTGATTTAGACCTTGATGCATCTTTGGATGTTTTAGCTTTGGATTCATTGGGGATATTATATGCTTTTAATTCAGATCTAACTATTATGGCTGGGTTTCAATTAAAAATGGAATTGCAATCCCCTATACTAGCGAGGGATCTGTTTAATGACGAGCATCCGGAAATTGTGGCGAAATCTGCAGATTCAGCTTCGATTTATATTTTTGACTATCAGGGGAATGTTCATTACAAAATTTCATCTAATAAAGGTGATGAATTGGTGGCGCTGGAAAATATCAATGAAAAGAATTCAATTTTGACCCGGTCTGCCATTTATCAATTTGGAGATGCAACAGAAACAAATGGGAATGAATGGGCTTTTGAACATGGGAATTGGGGCAGAAGCCGAAAAGTAAAACTGAATTATACGTTTGATGATTCTAATAAAAAAAGCTTAGCCCGTTCCTACTGTTATCCAAATCCAATCCGAGAAAATACAGGTACAATTCGTATAGAAACTATTGGTGCTGAAAGGGTAGAAGTAAACCTGTATGATTTAGCGGGTTATTACATTAAAACTTGGACTGAAGATCTCTCCCATTTCGGAAACCAAATCACAGAATGGGTTTGGGACGTATCTGATGTGGAATCCGGTGTGTATTTTGCGCATGTTGCCGTGATTGGAGATATTGAGACAGAGACGAATATCATTAAGATTGCTGTCATTCACTGATGAAAAATATTATTTATTTTACTATTTTGGCTTCCTTTGGTTTTGCCGAGGTAGAGTATAACCACCCAGAATTAAACTGGCAAACTTTTGAGACAGAGCATTTCCAAATTCATTTCCATGATGAAACAGAAATGACGGCACGTGAAGCGGCTACTGTTGCAGAGAATATATATCCAAAAATCACTGGATTTTATGAATTCAAACCCAAAGAAAAAACACATCTCATTTTGATTGATCCTGATGATTACTCCAATGGCGCAGCCTATTATTATGATAATAAAATCATGATCTGGGCATCGCCTTTAGAATTTGAATTACGTGGCAGCCATCGTTGGTTACAAAATGTGATCACACACGAATTCGCTCATATTGTATCTCTACAAAAGGCAATGAAAGCAGGGACGAAGTTTCCAGGCGCTTATCTTCAATTCATGAATTACGAAGAAGAAAAACGCCCCGATGTGTTGTATGGATATCCCAACACGCTTATTAGCTACCCTATACCGGGAACTGTGGTCCCACCCTGGCTTGCTGAAGGTGTTGCCCAATATATGTACGAAAATGCGGATTGGGATCATTGGGATACCCACCGTGATATGATCCTTCGAGATAGGGCAATCCATGGGAAGTTATTATCTTTTACAGAAATGAATACCTTTGGAAAAAAAGGAATTGGGAATGAATCGACCTATAATTCTGGTTTTGCACTTTCAACTTTTATTGCAAATGAATATGGGCCTGAAAAATTGAAAGAGATTATGATTGAACTTTCATCTCCAACTCAGTTCTCGATTGGAGATGCCATGGAGAATGTTTTGGGGGATCATGGGAATGATGTCTATGATTCGTTTAAAACATCACTGGAATTAAAATATAATATGCTTGTATCACCCATTGAGATAAATCCAGTTGAAGGAATACAGGTCCAGAAAGAAGGGACGACCAACATATTTCCGAAATGGCATCCAGAAAAAAATGGATTTGCATATCTTTCAAATAAGAAGAATGATTATTTTGGGCAAACTGACTTATTCTATTACGATATTGATATGGGAGAAGAAATAAAACTTATGGGCAGTGTACATTCTGCACCGACATGGCATTCAAATGGCAAAATCATCTATTATAGTAAAAAGCCAAAATTCCCCAACAAGCATGGCTCAAGGTTTTATGATATTTATTCTTACAGTATTGAGACAGAAAAAGAAGAAAGGTTGACATTTGATGCCCGTGCTTTTAATCCAGTTTTCATTGATAAAGACAGTACCATCGCTTATTTGGCCACTTACGATGGTGGTCAGGATATATTCATCTTAGATTTAAAGTCAAGTCAATCAAGAAAGATGAGTAATCTCACTGATCGTCCCATTCTAAGCCATTTAAACTATGATAAATCATCTTATTCCTTATTTTTCGATATCACGTCCCACCATTACAGAAATATTGGGTATTTTGATTTAAAAACGGAGGAAATTAGCTTTGATAAAAACCATCCACATTTTGATGAAAGGAATATATCCATTTCCGAGAATGGAGTGCAAATTTATTCCCAAGATAAGAGTGGGATATATAATTTGTTTATGGTGAATCCAATAGATACAATATCTGGATATATTACCAATCTAACCGGTGGAGCATTTATGCCGGATAT
>Ga0207991_1000820_pt1 | contig 20256 bp, 18 predicted proteins | sample ETN07SmetaG_FD_185786 | JGI IMG/M metagenome (GOLD analysis project Ga0207991, IMG submission 185786) | Marine microbial and viral communities from oxygen minimum zone, Eastern Pacific Ocean - ETNP2014F14-07SV275 (SPAdes) (version 2) | ecosystem: Environmental > Aquatic > Marine > Oceanic ... | reverse complement strand
GTAACAAGAAAAAATAAATTATTAGATAAACAAAAAAAGGGTAAAAAAAGAATGAAGCAATTTGGAAAAGTAGATATTCCACAGAACGCTTTTTTAAATGCCTTGAAAATGCACGATAACTAGTTAAATTACTTTATAGGAGAGATGTGAGAGCGGTTTAATCAGCACGCTTGGAAAGCGTGTGTAGCAGCAATACTATCGAGGGTTCGAATCTCTCTCTCCGCCAAAAACTAGATTTTTCTTTTACGATTTTTCAATAAGAATGTGTTTTGCGTCACATACGCCACACTTGGGAACTTATTAATGATTTATAATATTAATTAATTTAAATATAATAACATTATGTATGAAAACGATTACGGTTCTCGCGCTGAAAAAGGGCACTATTGGGATGTCTGCAATGAAGATAAAAATTTATGATGAAAACTACCAAAAAAATTCCTATGCAAATTGTTTTTGGAGATATATTTTTAGTGATCCTAATCTTTTTAAAGATTTTGGTGTTTTGATACGAAGGATGAATAGTAATTAATTAAAGATATATAATTAAATGAATAAAGATAATGCTTTAAATGATTTGATGCACTTCCTATCTATCGAGGGAATTACAGGACAAGAAAAAAATATTGCTCTTGCTGTGAAGCAATCTTTAATTGAAGCAAAAGTACCTGAGGAATATGTTTTTTTTGATAAGGTTAATCTAAAAATTCCTTTACCAACTGAAACTGGTAATTTAATTGTTAAATTACCTGGCAAAATAGAAGGTGATCGAAGATTATTTATTACTCATCTTGACACAGTTTCTTTATGTGCTGGAGCAGTACCAGAAATTTCAAAAGATAAAATTACAGCAAAGGGAAATACTGCTTTGGGAGGGGATAACAGAGCCGGGGTTGCTTGTCTCGTCACAATGATAAAAACAATATTTGAAAATAATTTATCCTACAGTCCAATGACTGTATTATTTACAGTGAGAGAAGAAAGTGGTCTATGGGGCGCTCGTTTTGTGGAGAAAGAAGATTTAGGTAATCCTGTTTATGGGTTTAACTGTGATGGACCTTCTCCATATGAAATTATAATAGGAGCTGTTGGAGCAGAGAGATGGGAAGTTGAAATCATAGGAAAAGGATCCCATGCAGGAGTTTCTCCTGAAAAAGGAATATCCTCAACTATGATCGCATCTATTGCTTTAGCAAATGTTCAAAAAAATGAATGGTTTGGTAAGATTTCAAAAAACAAATTTTCTGGCACTTCTAATATTGGATATTATGGAAACATTGATGGAAGTTGTGCGGGAGGTACGTCAACAAATCAAGTAACTGACTATGTAAAAATTAAAGGTGAATCTAGGAGTAAAGATGAAAGGTTTGTTTCAATTATTACCAATGAATATAATAAAGCATTTAATGATTCTGCAAATTTTCTTAAAAACATTGATAATGAGATTGCTAAAGTTAAATTTAAAACAAACTTAGATTATTACCCTTTTTTATTAGATGCAAGTTCTGATGTGGTTAAGATTTCGCAGCAAATATCAAAATCAGAAAAATTCAATGGGAAAGTTGTAACATGTAACGGCGGTTTAGATGCTAATTGGCTAGTTAGAAAAAATATTCCTACGATTACATTTGGCAATGGCCATTATAAACCTCATAGTCTCGATGAATATGTTTTAATTGATGAATTTTATGATGCTTGTAAATATGCTATTTCACTAGCATTATATAATAATTAAAATGATTATAATAAATAATGCCAGAATATTTGATGGTGAGAAAGAGCTAGAAGAAAACTCGATTATCATTGATAATAATATTATTAAGGAAGTGGGCTGTAATTTAAAATCATCTAATAGTATTAATATTATTAATGCAAAAGGGAATTTTTTGATGCCCGGTCTAATAGATGCACATTTTCATGCAAACACACCAAGTTATGATTTTTATACATCAGATAGAATGCCTCCATCATTAATAGCTGCGCATGCAGCACAGATATTAACTGGAGTTTTGAAGAGAGGATATACCACAATTAGAGATGCAGGAGGAGGAGATATAGGACTTAAACTTGCATTAGATGCAAAACTAATCGAAGGACCACGTTTTTTTTATCCTGGCAAAGCAATTACTCAAACAGGTGGACATGGAGATATGAGAAGAAAAGATTTTTTTGAACCTTGTGGATGTGCTTATTCTGGAAATATTACTCAAGTAGTTGATGGTCCAACAGAAATGCGAAAAGCAATAAGAGAAGAATTTAGAAAAGGTGCAAACCATATAAAGATTTTTTTATCAGGTGGTGTTTCGACTAATCTAGCTCCGCTAGAGATGCCACATTTTTCAGATGATGAAATATTAGCGGCTGTTGATGAGGCAAAAAGGCGTAATTCCTATGTTATGGCGCATTGTCATACAGATGAAGGTTCTAGCAGATGTGTTGATTTGGGAGTAAGATCAATAGAACATGGCAGTCTTATTAAAGAAAAAACTGCAAAAAAAATTAAAGAAAATAATGTTTATGTGGTTCCTACTTTATCAGCAGGTGAACTGATAGAAGAACGTGCAAAAGAATTAGGATTAAATGATGAAACTATTAAAAAAGTAAAAGAAATCAATAATGAAAGAGATAAAGCTGTTGAATATTGTTCTAATGCCGGAGTAAAATTGGGGTTAGGATGTGATTTACATGGTCATAATAATTTAATAACGCAAGGTAGAGAATTATGGTTGCGTGGTCAAATTCAAACACCAATAGAAGTTATGAAATCTGCTACATCAATTAATGCAGAAATAATTCAAATGAAGGGCAAGCTTGGAGTAATCAAAGAAAATGCATTTGCAGATTTGCTTATTATTAAAGGAGATCCATTAAAAGATTTATCAATTTTTATTGAGTCAGAAAAAAATATAATGCTATTAATTAAAGATGGTGAAATTAAAAGCTCTACTTTTAATTAACCCCATAAATCTGAAGATGGTGGATATACGTGATGATCTTTACATATAATAGCATGCTCACGATCTTTTGCCATAGATTTTGGAACTTCTATATTAATAAAGTCAGCACCTCCTTGAGCAATAACATAAGCAGGAGCAACAGCAAGTGAGGATCCAAACATACAAACGATCATTGTCATTAAATTATTTTCTTCTGCTACTTTTTTAACTTTTAATGATTCTGTTAAACCTCCACATTTACCAGGTTTGATTATAACACATTCATATCTATTTTTAAGATTTATAACATCGTGTGAAACATGACAGGATTCATCAGCGCCAATAGGTATTGGGTGTTTAAAAGTACTTAGAATTTCATCTTGATTAGCATGTAGTGGTTGTTCTAATAAAACTACATTTAAGTTTTTTAATTCATTAGATATTTTTTCCACGTCACTTGGGAAGAGGCCTTCATTAAAATCAACTATAAATTTAGTTTCAGGCGATGTTTGGTGAGCTGTTTTAACTATTGTTAATACTCTTTCTCTTGTAGCTTTTAATTTCATTAAAGGTGCATTTTTATATTTTTCAATATCACTTGCTAGCTTATCTAGAGGGCTAATTCCAAAAGATTCTGCAGATAATAATGGCTTTGGTTCAACTTTAATCTTTGCTAATTCCCAAACTTTTTTACCTGTCAATTTAGCTTCTAAATCCCATAAGGCACAGTCAAGCGCACATCTAGCACTGGTAGGAGGCATTGCATCTTGCAATTCTTCTTTCGATAAACCTTGCTCTATTAATGGTTTAATTTTTTCGAGTTGATATAGTGAGTTTTCTACACTTTCACCATATCTTAGGAAAGGTGTACTCTCTCCTCTGCCTACTACATTGTTTATTGAAATATTTGCTACAATAGTTTCAGCAATTGATAAATCTAAAGAACGATTAGAGGTGCGAAAGCTTTGTTTAAGAGGCCAGTTTTCTTTTTGAAAACTTACTTTAATTTGATCATTCCTAGTATTCATAAAAACATTCTATATTAATATTAATTTTTAAAAGTAAAATCAAATCTTTTTGCTATGATTTTTTTATCTAAGCTAATGATTATTATTCCTATAAATATTATTAATGAGCCTAAGTAAGTACTAAGATGAGGTATCTCACTAAAAAAAATAACTGCAAGAAAAGTAATTAACACAAAACGCAAATATTCAAAAGGTGTAACAAACGAAACATCTTTGTGTTTTAAAGCTTGAAAATAAAATAACTGAGAGAGATTACCAAATATAGCCATCAATAAAATCCACAAAAATTCTTTTTGATTTAATAATTCAATTTCATTAAAGAAAAATAACCCAAAAAATAAAAAGAGGAACAATTGAAAGTAAAAAATTACTGAATAGAAATTTTCTGTTTTGCTTAGATCTTTTAAAAAAACTACTAATATGCCCCATAAGATAGATGCTAGTAAAGCATAATTATAACCTGTGCTAATATCAGTAAAACCTGGTTGCATAATTACTAAAACTCCAGCAAAGCCTAAGATTATCGCAAACAATCTACTCAAAAATATTTTTTCTTTTAAGAAAATAATCGCTAGTAAAGTAGCAAATATTGGGGCAGTGTTTCCAATTGCAGCAACTTCAGATAACGTAGAAGTAGAAAGAGCACTAAACCAAAAGAATAAAGCGAAAGCATTTATTACTGATCTAACAAAATGTATATGTATACGTTTTGTACGTAGTTGTTGTTTATTAATTTTAAATAAAAAAAGTGCAACAAGTATAAAACCAAAGAACCCTCTATAAAATAGTATACTTTGAATGTTGACGGTTTCTGAAAGAAATCTTACAACTATAACCATTAAGGAAGCGCATAAAACTGATATTAAAGTATAAAAAAGACCAATATTCTTATTTAAAATAAACATAAGTAAGTAAATTTATTTAGTTAGATTTATTTTAGATAACTAATTGAATTGCTTGATCAATTGCTGAAATAAATCTATTTTGACCACGAACTAATTGGTTTTTAGCAAATCCAACTAGGTTAGAAGGTATTTCATTAAATTCATCACATAAAGATAAGGTAGGTAAAGGAGGTATTGGTACTGCAGAATCATGAGTAAATCTTGGATTTCTTGCAAAATTTAAAGGAATCAAAATACGTGCTAGTTCCATGATAATTCTATTAGCATTAGAAGGTTCAATTTTATGATCGTCAATATTACTATAAAAATCATTTAACAATTTTTCAAACTGATTAAGTTTTTCAATAGAAATTTTTAAATCAAAATGATCCCCACTGTTTTTTTGATAGTTGTTTAAAGTATTATTAAATTCTTTAACTGTATTTCTCCAATCAAATGGTAAAATATTGCAGTTACATAGCTCGATAATACTAGCAGCATAAATCTTTATATCTCGTTCTAGATTATTTTTATCTGCAATTTCCATCTGATCATTTTCAGTATGCCAAGCTATATTGCCCCCACAACCACCTACTGCATAATAATTTTTTTCTTTTCTTAATTCATCTGACATAGTTGAACTAAGCATAAAGAAACTACTAAGTCCGATATTATTAAATGCATAATCTCCTGCACGATGTGGTCTTTCACAAACTGGAGTTATGTTTGAGATATCTTTAATAATTTTGTGCACAAAACTTTCTGCTTCTGTCATACAAGAAAGATGATTAAAGGTATCAGCCCATCTACAACCTGGAGAATCACAATCAATTTGTGCTATACAATTTTTATCTAAATCAATAGCATAAGTATCAGCAAACCAAGTACTACCTGCATACCTCCCAGTTGAGTGTCCCGGCCACCAAGCAATTTTTACTGATCTTTTTAATTTTGATTTATGTGCAGTGAGTAAGCGAGCTATTTCAAGCATGCAAGCATTACCTGTTGCATTATCTCCTACTCCTACATCCCAGGAATCATAATGACCATGGAGTAAAGTATATTTTTCCTTATCCTCTGTTCCTTTAATTGTAACAACAGGTATTTTTTGTATATACCAGTCTTCTTCCATCTTAGTAAACAATGTTGCACTCTTATTATTTTTCGATAGTTCAATTAGTTTATCACCGTCTTGTTTATTAACTGCTACAACTGGAATACTAGGTATTCTACTTAGGTCATCATATTCTGGAATTCCCCATATAGAAGTACAAATTCCCCAATGTGCATCTTTTCCAGGATTAACAGCAATCACACCTACTGCACCTGCTTGTTCAAAATCCTGTATTTTTCCTGGGAACGAGAAACCCTCTGATATTATAATTTTACCACGAACTTTATCCGGGCTAGATGCTTCTTTGTCTTGTGATCTATCAAAAAGATTGTCAATATCTTTAGAATAGTGAGCAGGAACATAATGTAAAGGAGCAGTTAAGCCTTCACGACAATTTATACTATAAGATGGAGGTTTCGCATGCATAATCGTTCCATCTTCAAGCTTAACACTCGCATTAAAAGGTATGCTTAAGTATAGACTTGGAGTCAATACTTCATGATTTACTTCATATTCTTTAAGTTTACTTATGATTAAATCTGCACCTTTATTGACATCTTCAGGCTTCCATCTTGGCATAACGGAAAATTTTTCTACTAAATCCCATGCTACATTAACATCTACATTGTCTAAAATTGATTTATCCATAAATGCCATATAAACATAAACTGAATTAAAAGAATAGATAAAAAATTAAAATTACGATGATTAAATGTTATTATATTTTTTACTGTAATATTTTTATTAATTATTTATCATATATTTTTTAAGTAAGAATGATGAAAGCTATTTACTATACACAAACTGGATCAGCATCAAAAGTATTAAAAGTAGGTGATTTCGAAATACCTAAGTTAGCTAAAAACGATATCTTATTGCAAATGCAATATTCGAGTGTTAACCCGGCAGACACTAAAAAAAGGTCTGGGTGGTTAGGTGCTTCTTTAGATAAGGAATTCATTATTCCACACACAGACGGCACAGGTCAAATTGTAGAAATAGGGCAAGCAGTTGATAAAAATTTTCTTAATAAAAAGGTTTGGGTTTTTGGTGGTTCTAAAGATACACAGTTTGGTACTTGTGCAGAGTATTTTTCTACTACTTTAGAAAATGTAGTCGAGCTACAAGAAGAAACATCAACATTAGTTGCATCATGTTTAGGTGTTCCAGTAGCTACTGCATATTATGCAGTGTTCTCAAATAATAATCCAGCCGGTCAAATTATTTTTATTAGTGGTGGAGCTGGAGCAGTAAGTCATTATGCAATTCAATTTGCAAAACTTTCAGGAGCACAAGTTATCACTACAGTTAGCAATGATATAAAAAGAGAAATTTGTAAAACTATTGGGGCAGATCTAATATTAAATTATAAACAACTTTCTGAAGATGAAGTTTTAAAACAAATCATAGAGTTTACAAAGGGTGACTTGGTTGATCGCTGTATAGAGGTTGATTTTGGTTTTAATGTAAACCTAATTCCTAAATTATTAAAACCCAATGGAACTTTGTCTACTTATTCAAGCTCATCTAATCCAAACCCAGTTTTTCCTTATTATATGTACGCCCCCAAAGGTATAAATATAAAGATTGTGCAGGCTTTTCTGCAAAAAAATAGTTATTCAAAAAAATGTAGTGATTTTGTTAATAAACTATTAAAACAGAAAACCCTTATTCACCCAGGCATTAATTCTTTTGATTTTAGTGATACATTTAAAGCTCATGAAGCACAAGAAAATGTAGCAATAATTAAAAAATCAACCATCAAAATTGAAAATTAAACATATTTATAAATTTATTTAAGTAAGAACAATTTATCAACACAAACATGCTATTTTTTATCTGTTAGTAGATGATTATATATGCTTAACTATATAGGCTATAAAAATAGAATTAAAATAATAAACAATATTGGAGGAATAAAATGTTTTTAAAAAATATAAAGTTTTTTGCAGCAAGTCTTCTATATGTCCTTATGTTAGTTTTTTACCCTACTTTTTCATCAGCAGAAGAAGTTAGAAAATTAACATTGTGGGCTAGAGAACAAGGAGCAGCGCCAGCTGCGCATACAGCTGCACTGTTAATTGCACAAACTTGGAAGGACCTTGGATTAGAAGTTGAAGTTAAGGCAGTTCCTTGGCCCCAAATGGCTGACCAAATTTGGTACAAGCGTGGAGGTGAAAGTAGTGACGAAGATAGTTGGGATGTTACCATGTGGCAAATGGTAAGTAGGCCTGAAAGAAGTGATCCTGATGAATTTACTGTAAATTTATTTCATTCTACTACAGCACCTAAAGGTTATAACTTTATAGGTTATCTTGACCCAGCTTATGATGCAATTGCAGATGAGTCGCGTCGAACCATGGATCCTGTGAAACGAAAAGTTCTCATTGATCAAGCTCAGCAGCATCTTGCTGATGCAGCGGTTAGCGCTTATTTAGTCCATCCATTAATGAATTATGCTTATGATAATACACAATTTAAAGATGGAACAGCTGTTGAACAAGCTGGCATGGGTATAAAAAATATTTGGACTTACTTAAATATTGAACCAATTGGAGGTAATAAGGACCTCATTGCTCAAAGTCCTGATGAAATTCAAGCAATTAATCCTTTCTTTATTTCAGGAGGAACTGATTCATGGATTACTGAGAATATTTGGGACAGAATGCTAAGAATTGGATCTGATGGTACACCACAACCATGGGCTGCTGAAAGTTATCAATGGATTGATAATACAACCATTGATGTAACACTTAGACAAGGCATGAAGTGGCATGATGGAAATCCTGTAACTACTGAGGATGTTATTTTCTCTTTTTCAGCTCCGGCTGATATAGAAATTGTTCCTATGTATGCTAGATTTGTACAAAATATAGAATCAATGGAAGATTTAGGAGGTGGTACTGTTAGATTCCATTTAGATTCAGCTAATGCTGCTTTTTTAACTTCTACTTTAGCAAAGTTAAACCTTGTTCCAAAACATTATTACGGACCTCTTTTGGATGCTCTTAAAGGAACCGGTAATAATGCTGAAACTATTCTTGAAGAAAAGAGAATTGGCTCCGGACCTTTTAAATTTGTAGATTGGCGCCCACGTGAACAAGTTGTTCTAGCTGCTAATACAGATCATTTCCATCCACCTAAAATAGAAAGATGGATAGTGAAAGAGATACCGAATGTTGAAGCTATGTTAGGAATGTTTCGTAAAGGTGAAATCAATTTTATTAGTTACTATACGGGGGATCCAACGGTACTTGAGGATATTGTTGCTAAAGATGGAGACATAACTCTTATGAAATCTGTTGATATAGGATTCCAATATTTAGCCTTTAATCATCGTAGGGCTCCTTTTAATGATGTGTATCTTAGAAGAGCTTTGTCATTATCAATTGATAGAGATATGATGGTTAATGCCGCATGGAATGGTAATGCTGTAAGAGCGGGCTCACATGTTTCGCCTGCCTTGAGCTACTATCACAAAGAAGGTATTGAAAACTTTGATACTGGAATTGATCTTGCAAAACAAATTCTTGAAGAAGGTGGTTATAAAATTAAGAATGGAAAATTGCATTATCCTGATGGTGTAAAAGAACAGTATCCTAACTAACTTTATAAATTGTAAGCGGCGTTGTTCGATATATGGTCAATTATAAGAAGATTTGCTTATATGCTTTTTGTTTTAGGGGCTGTAGCAACAATAATTTTCTTTATGTTCAGACTAATGCCTGGATCGCCGCTTACTGCATTCATTGGAACAACGTTTACTGAAGAACAACATGACTTACTTGTCAAAAAATTTGGTTTAGATAAATCATTATTTGAACAATACCTACTTTTCATAAGTAATACTTTGCAGGGTAATTTGGGTCTATCATTTACCTATAACAAACCTGTAATGGGTATGATTTTGGAAGTACTTCCTAATTCAATTATTCTAACTATGTTTTCTTTAATGATTGCATATATTTTTGGAATTATTGTGGGAGCGTACTTAGCTTGGAAAAGAGCTACTTGGGTAGAAGGAATAGGAATTCCAGTTGTATTAATTACACGCTCCGCACCTGAATTTTGGCTTGGTATGATTGCATTAGCTTTGTTTAGTTTCCAATTAGATATATTCCCTGCTGGAGGAACAAGTGCGCCTGGTGACATATACTACAATACATTAGATAAATTATTAGATCCCCAGTTTTATCATCATTTAATTTTACCTTCTTTAGTTCTAGCGGTTTACCTTCAGGGTTTGCCATTATTGTTAATGAGATCAAACATGCTCGAAGTGATGCAAGAAGATTTTATTTTTATGTCTAAAATGAAGGGACTATCAAGCTGGACGATAGTAATCAAACATGCTGCAAGAAATGCTTTGTTACCTGTTGCAACTGCTTTTACCCTTGGCGTTGGTTTTGCTTTTGGAGGTAATGTAGTTATAGAAACAGTCTTTAGTTGGCCTGGTTTAGGCAGAATGTTGGTTTTTGCAGTATCATCAAGTGACTACCCATTAGCGCAAGGAACCTTTCTTTTTTTAGCAGCAATTTTAATTTTTATGAATTTTGTAGCTGATATTTTGTATTTATTTCTAGATCCAAGAGTTAGTTATAAAACGAGAAATTAGTTATACTATGGTAAAAAATTTATTTAATGTTTTAAAGAAAGATCCATATGCTTTAACTGGAGTATTAATATATTTATTTTTTATTCTTGTTGCTATTTTTGCTGATTTGATCGCACCTAATGACCCTCTTAGAATTTTATTTAATAGTGGTGGACTTGCTCGAAACATAGATCCAGGCCGTGAATTTCTGTTAGGTACAACATCCAATGGAAGGGATATTTTTTCTCAGTTAGTTTATGGCTCAAGGAATGCATTATATGTGGGCTTAACAGCTGCTTTAGCAGTAGCTTTAGTTGGAACAATTGTAGGGTTAATATCTGGTTATTTTGGGGGATGGTTAGACAACTTAATTATGAGATGTGCAGATATTACTTTAGGCATTCCATTTTTACCATTCGTGATTGTTCTTGCAGCCTTTTTAGGCCCAAGTTCGTGGAATGTTGTTATTGCAATTTCAATATTACTTTGGCCTAATTCAGGAAGAGTTATAAGAAGTCAGGTTTTAAGTTTGCGTGAAAGAGCTTATATAGAATCAGCAAAGGTTTCTGGCTGTAGTAACTTTCGTATTATTTTTATACATATTGGTCCAAATATCCTACCTCTTTCTTTTTTATACGGTTCAATAGCTATTGGTTGGGCAATACTTACTGAAGCTAGTATTAGTTTTTTAGGATTTGGTCCCTCGGATGTAATTTCATGGGGTTTCATGTTACAAGATGCATATAGCTCACAAGCACTTTCTTTAGGGGCATATTTTTGGTTTATTCCACCAGGTATTTGCATTGTGTTAATGGTTGTAGCAGGTTTTTTTATTTGCCGTGGTTATGAAGAAATATTATTTCCAAGAATAAAAAATTAAATGAATCTTCTATCTATCCATAATTTAAGCGTGCATTATATTGGGTCACAAGGAACAACTAAAGCAGTAGATGATGTTTCTTTAAATTTAAAAGAAGGGGAATTACTTGGAATAGTCGGAGAATCTGGTTGTGGTAAGACAACGTTGGCTAGATCGATTACCGGAGTAATTGCACCGTCAGCAAAAATTATTTCTGGAGAAATTTTTTTTCAAAACACTGACATTTTAAATCCTACTAATAGTACTATAGCTCATAATGTTAAATGGAAAAAAATTTCCTTCATACCTCAAAGTGCAATGAATTCACTAGATCCAGTTTATAAAATTAGAAATCAAATGAGAGAAATCTTAATGGTACGAGGCGGTTTTAATAAAAAACAAGCAGATGAAAAATCAAACTATCTTTTTGATCTTGTAGGTATTGATGTTAAAAGATTAAGAGATTATCCTCATCAATTTAGCGGAGGAATGAAGCAAAGAGTAGCTATAGCTATGGCTATAGCTTTAGATCCAAAAATTATTATTGCCGATGAACCTGTGACAGCATTAGATGTTATAGTACAAAGACAGATATTAGATTTGTTTGATAAACTTAAGAAGAGCTTAAACTTATCAATTATATTAGTTACCCACGATATTTCTGTAATCGCTTACTCATGCCAGAAAGTTGCTGTAATGTATGCGGGTGAAATTATTGAAATGGGAAGTGTAAAGTCAGTTTTAGAAAAGCCACTTCATCCTTATACTATGGGTTTAAATAATGCATTTCCAGATTTGTTATCTAAAAAAAGTGATTATTTAGTTCCTATTGAAGGATCTCCGCCTAATTTATTAAATCCACCTATTGGTTGTAGATTTAAAATGAGATGCCCATTTTCTCAAGATCAATGTAACAATAAACCAGAAAAAATTAATAATTCTGATCGGCATGTTGCTTCTTGTTGGAGAGAAAGTGAATCTGATCAATTAAGAATAAGAGCAAATGAACCTTCGACTTGGATAAACAATGGCTAATTTAAAACCAATACTTGAGTTAAAAAATGTTAGTAAATTTTATGATATTTCAAGAAATGTAAAAGAATATTTTACTGGAATAAAGCCAATAGTAAAAGCAGTTGACAATATATCTTTTAAAATATTTTCAGGAGAAACAGTTGGTATTCTAGGTGAATCTGGTTGTGGCAAGACAACTTTAGGAAAATTAATTTTAAATCTTCTTCAACCATCAAAAGGGAGTATTTATTTTTTATCAAATGATATAAATAATTATAAAGGAGAACAAATAAAAGAATTTAAAAAAAATGTTCAATTAATTTTTCAAAATCCTTATGATGCCTTAAATCCTAGGTTTACAATAAAAAATATTCTTTTAGAGCCTTTGAAATCCCTGGATTTTCCAATTGATCAACACCAGTCTTTATTAGAAAATGTTATGAATTTAGTTAAGTTAGGCAATCTTGATGAATATTTAGATAAATATCCCCATGAATTATCTGGTGGTCAACTTCAAAGAGTAGTTCTAGCTAGAGCATTGATTATTAATCCTCTTTTTGTTGTTGCTGATGAACCAGTATCTATGTTGGATGTTAGTGTAAGAGCAGGAATTTTAAATGCTTTTAATGAAGCAAAAAAGAAAATAAATTTTAGTGCAATATATATTTCACACGATCTTGCGCTTGTTAAATATGTTTGTGAAAGAACGATTGTTATGTATTTAGGTACTATTGTTGAGGATGGTTCAACTGATGAAGTAGTTAGAAATCCACTGCATCCTTATACAAAAGCTTTGGTTTCTGCTGTTCCAATACCACACGTAAATCAATCTCATGAACCCCTTCCAATCAAAGGTCATGTTCCTGATGCAACGGCAAATTATATTGGCTGTAAATTCGCAGAAAGATGCCCAATGGCTCAAACAATATGTTTTGAAAAAAATCCTGATCTTGAATTAAAAAATCATAATGACCACTTTGCAGCTTGTCATTTTATTTAATTTATTTAATCAATTTATTTTTTTTGAGATAGGTTTTTTTCTTACTATTAAGCTTAACAGGATAAGGGTAAGCAATTTCACTATGTTTTAAGCCCATAGATAGCATTGATTCTAAGGTTTTTAAAGCAACTCTACCCGCATTCAGTACCGGAATCTCTAATTCTTTTTCAAGTTTCTTTTCTAAACCTGCAAATGACATCGTCATGCATCCAAATAAAATACAGTCAGCTCTGTCTTCTTTAACGATTTGTTTTCCAAGTTTTTGTAGTTTATTAAAAGTTAAGTCTAAATCATTCAACAATTCAAGAACTGGAATGTTTATTGCTCTAACAGAGGCTAAATGATGAGAAAGTCCATACTCATGGACTTGTTTGTAACCCATTGATATCATTGAATCAAAAATTGTCACAAGAGAAAATTTGTGACCTAGTTGACATGCAGTATGCATTGTTGATTGAGCTGGTCCAATAATAGGAAACTTGAACATTTCACGAAATACATCTAAACCTGGATCACCAAAGCAACCAATGATTGCTCCATCAATTTTTTCAAAATTTGTTAGTTCTTGAAGCCTATCAACTGCTGGTATGATGGAAGCAACTTCTTCATAGCTTGATTCAATTGAACTTCCTCCTTTAGGAACATCAAAAACTCTAATTTTTGATGGTTGTTCAGACCATTTTTTTAATAATTTTTCACGTCGCTTAATTTCTTTTACACCGTAATTAGTTGAAGATAAATTACCCGGAATTAAATAAACTATAGACATGTTTTTAATTCTATAACTTTTATTGTAAAAATGAAACAAAAATAATTATAATTAGGGCTGACAATTTTGAAAAAACTAATAAATCTTTTTTGAAAGTGGTTTAGGATAAGTAATTTTGCTATGAAAAATATTCATTTTTACTAACGCTTCAGCAGTAAGCAAGCTTGCTTTAACAGGATTAATTACAGGTACTTTTAATTTTTTTTGAATAACTGGTGCGATATCATGAAATGCCATACTCATACAACCTAGAATCAAAACATCCGCACCATCTTTATTAATAGCAGCTTTGCCAATAGAAAGTATTTTGTTCAATGTTTTTTTTCTATCTTTTGCTAAGTCCAAAACTGACATACCTATTCCTCTCGTGCTGCAGTATTTTTTCTCTAAGCCCATTGAAAAAATTCTCTTGTTAAAACTAAATGAGTTACTGTGAAGAGGAGATAATATAGAAAATTTGTTTCCAAGTTGTGCAGATAGAAGTATAGCATTTTCTCCTGAACCAACAATTGGTATATTAACCTTTTCTCTACATGCTTCTAATCCAGGATCGGAAAAGCAACTTATAATTGCAACATCATACCCTTTTTTTTCTGCTGCAATTATAGATTCAATTACATTTGGAGTAGCCATAGCTTCATCAAAATCTGATTCTATTGTTCCAGGACCTTTATTTGGAATAGAAAGTTTTATAGTAGTATTTGTACCTATATTTTTTTCAAGAAATTTCTTTCTTTTTAAAACTTCCTTATCTCCATTTGGTGTTTTTAATTTTGCGGTTGCAAATTGGTATAAAATTTTAATTTTTTTTCCCATTTTTTACGGTTTTTCTTTTTAGCATCGTACACAATATAATTTTTTGATCAATTAAAATTGTTTAAACAAAATCAAGTAGCTCATATTTTAGAGAGCTTAAACACAACCAAGATTAAGGTGGTATTTTTGGAGATCTTAATCTTTTTAAAAATTTCAGTAGATTTGATTAATGAATAATAATACGTGAAAATTTTTAATCTAGTGATCGCGTAAATATATCCCTAATTCTACTTTTTTTACTAACAAGCGGTCTAATTTTGAGTTTATTTTCATGGTATATAGCAAAGAAACCACTGCAAACAATGATGAGGAGCAACTGACGTTTCATCTTGTGGGTGAAGCATAAATTTATTGTATTTGATCTTTGAGAAAAAATTTTTCTTTCAATACCACAAACAACTGGTAAAGTTGAACAAGCGGGTGAATATGATGGTGAGTGGATGAATGTATCAAAGCAATGTGATACCAGGATTGCCCCTCAACATTCCTCGTGGTTGGTGGCAATAGTTTACTATGACTACTTATGTGGTATGTGACATAGAATTTGACTAGTGAAATTTTATTAGTATACTTTTAGTATACTAGGAAATCATTGATTTATTTATTGTGTTAACCATTTCAGTTTTAAACCCAAACAGCTCAAGTAGAGTAACTCAGGAAATAAAAGACAGTTTCAGAAATTTTAAAAACAATACAAATTACAAAATTTTATGCAATAAGCTAGATAAATCACCTATAGGTATTGAGACAGATGATCATGTTAAGGAAGTTGTTCCAAGAATAAAGGAGTTTGTATTAGAAAATAAAGCAGATATTTATATTATAGCTTGCTTCTCTGATCCTGGACTTGATCAAATTAAAAAAATGACCAGCTCAAAGGTAATCGGGATAGCTGAAGCAAGTTATAAAAAATCAATAGATCTTAATTCAAAATTTGGCATTATTTCAATTCTTGAAAATTCTATAATTCGTCATGAAAAATACTTAAAGAAATTGGGTCTTTTTCATTGGCTAGCTGGAGATCGTTCTATTGGTCTTGGTGTGAATGATTTAGATAATATAGGCGCGTATGATTCTATTCTTGAAACTGCTAATAATTTAAAAAACAAAGATCATGCAAAATCAATAATACTTGGCTGTGCAGGAATGGGAAAATATAAACATAGATTAGAAAAAGATATAAAGATAACAGTTTTGGATCCTGTTGAAACAGCAATTTTAGAGGCATTTAAAAATTAACTACTGAGATAGAGATGATTTAAATGCAATTTGATAAAACAATATCAGGAAGAGTCGTAACTCCATTAAAAGTTATAGATAATGGGTGTATAGGAATTAAATCAGGAAAAATTGCTAAAGTTGATAAAATTAAAAATTTTTCTTTGTCTATTAATCATTCAGATTTTGGCAATTCATTTATATTCCCTGGTATAATTGATGGCCAAACTCATTCAGGTAGTTATTTAGGCTTCAAGGGCATAGAATCTACTTCTAGGTCGGCAATTTGTGGAGGTATAACCACCATTGTTGATATGCCTTATGATAATCCCTTTCCAATCACTAACATTGATTTATTGAGAGAAAAAATTAGAGCTATAAAAGAATTTGCAATTTGTGATATTGCTTTATATGGGACAGTACTCCCAGGAGAAGGAATCTCTAAAGTAGGCAGAATGATAGATTCGGGTATAGTTGCTATCAAAGTTTCTTCAATAGAAAATCATCCAACTAGATTTCCTAGAATACCATTAAATGAAATTTTGTCTTTGTTTGATTTTCTTTCTTCAATGAATATTCCTCTAGGTTTGCATAATGAAGATCAAGAAATTGTTGATGATCGGTTATCATATTATAGAGAAAAAAAAGAAAATAACATTTTTGTTCATTCAAAAAGTAGGCCTTTAACAGCTGAATTAGGAGTTACAGCTCACTTTTTAGAATTAGGGGCTTTATCAAATGCTCATGCACACATAGTTCATCTATCTCACAGTAGGGGTTTTAAGATAGTTAATAATTATAGAAATGAGGGATTTAAAGCTACTGGTGAGCTGTGTGTACATTACTTATGGTTTGATCCAAAAATAGATGGGGGAAAGCTTGGTTCTCTAATGAAAGTTAATCCACCTATTAGAGACGGAGAAAAAAATGCTTTATGGAAAGCGTTAACTGATGGTAAAGTATCATTTGTAAGTTCTGATCATTCAAGTTGGCCTTTAGAAAATAAAAACACCAGTTCGATTTTAGATGCAGGACCAGGGATACCAGGTTTAGAAACACTGTTACCTTGTTTTTATACTGTAGCAAAGAAAAACAAACACCCTAAACCGGAGTTAATAACTTCTGAATTTCTTTCTGAACGTCCTGCTAAATTTTTTGGTTTATGGCCACAAAAGGGTTCTTTAAATGTTGGATCAGATGCCGATTTTTGTGTTTTTTTACCAAAAGAACAAGTTTGGGACTCAAAAAATGCAAATGACGGACTTAATTGGAGCCCTTTTGATGGTTATAAATTTAATGGTCAGGTTTCAAAAACATTCTTAAGAGGGGAGTGTGTTTGGGATGGAAAAAAATTTCTCTTAGGAAAAAAAACAGGACAGTTTATACCAAGAAGAAATTCAAACTTTTTTGATTATTATTAAAATGTTATAACTTTAATTGAGAGAAACATGCCCTTGATTTCAAAAGATACAAAAGGTGTTTTTGTAATATCCGCTACACCTTTTGATGAAGTTGGTAATTTAGATATAGATAGTATTGAAACAATGGTTAATTTCTATCTAGACAAAGGCGTTGATGGTTTGACCATATTAGGAATGATGGGTGAACAACAAAAGTTAACTGAAAATGAGTCGATTATATTTGTTAAGGAAGTTCTTAAAAATATCAAAAACAAGCCATGTATTGTTGGCATAAGTGTGAATGGTTATTACAATATTTCTGAGTTATCTAAAAAAGTTATGGATCTAGGAGCTTCTGGAATAATGATAGCTCCTCCTAGTCATTTAAGGACTGATAAGCAGATAATTAGTTATTATCAAAATATTGGTGAAATGGTAGAAGACATTCCAATTGTACTTCAAGATTATCCTTTAGGGACTGGTGTTTCAATTAGCCCTGAAACTGTTTTACAAATTTTTGAATTGGTTCCAAACATAAAAATTTTAAAACACGAGGATTGGCCTGGTTTAGATAAGATTTCATATTTACGCAATGCAGAAATTATCTCAAAACAAAAAATGAGTATTCTATGCGGTAATGGAGGTATGTACTTTACAGAGGAACTTGAAAGGGGAGCTGATGGTTCAATGACAGGTTTTGCTTTTCCGGAAATGTTGGTTTATGTATACAAACTTTTCAAACAAAATAAAAAAAAGTTAGCCAGAAAAGTTTTTAATGCTTATTTGCCTTATGCAAGATATGAATTTCAACCATCATTAGGAATGTCTGTAAGAAAATATACATTAGCTAAAAGAGGAGCTATTAAATGTTCAAAGGTTAGAAAACCATCTATTGAGCTTAATCAGTTTACAATTCATGAAATTGAAAATCTTATTTCTGAACAGGAAGTTGAAATACAAAATTTAAAAGAATTATTTTAAAAATTAAAATTGTAACAAATGAAGGTATTAAATAAATTAATTGAGAACATTTTCTCTTTTAAAGTATCTAATTTTTCTCAACATTCCTCGTGGTTGGTGGTAGGGTAAAATTACGAAGAAATTCAATAAAAGAATGAGCAAATATTTCAATTCAAATATTAAAATTAATAAAAAAAGACTCATTAAATCTATATATAAAATGGCTAAGATTGGACAATTAAATAATGGAGGTTGCAGACGCCTAGCATTTTCTGAAGAAGATTTTAAAGCAAAAAAACTTTTAATAAATTGGTGTACTGAAATTGGCCTAAATGTAAGTATGGATCCAATCGGCAATCTATTTGCTGAACTTAAAGGAAAATTTAAAAAAAATGAATCAATTGGAATAGGAAGTCATTTAGACACGCAACCACACGGAGGCAAGTTTGATGGAGCATATGGAGTACTAGCAGGACTGGAAGTAATTAGAACTTTGGTTGATAATAATATTGTACCACCAAAATCCATTAAATTAATCAATTGGTCTAATGAAGAGGGGTGCCGATTTACCCCACCTCTTATGGGGTCTTCTGTTTATGCAAAAAGTATCAAATTAAATCATGCTTTAAAGACATTAGATAAGAATCACTTAAAAATAGAAAATGAATTACAAAAAAAATTTCCTCAAGATATAAAAAAGATATTTAATCATAAATTAGAATCTTTTATTGAAATACATATAGAGCAAGGACCAATATTAGAAAAATCAAAGAAATGTATTGGAATAGTGACGGGAGCTCAAGGCTCTAGAGGTTTAGATGTCATTATTAAAGGTCAAGATGCACATTCGGGTACTACACCAATGAACTTGAGAAAAGATACTCTTATTGTTGCAGCCAATTTTATTCAATTATTTGATAAAAGAGCGCGTAATTTAAATTGTGATTTAAGAGCAACTGTCGGAAATATTTTAACATCTCCAGGTTCAAGAAATACGATATCTGGGTATACTTTTTTTACTATTGATATCCGTCATCCTAGATCCATTATTTTGGATAAAATGGAAACTTGTATAAATAAGATAGCTTCAGATTTAATTAAAAAATATAAAATAAGTATCAATATTAAAAAAGTTTATAATTTGCCAACTGTGAATTTTAATACCAAGATACAAAATATTATTGAAAATGCATGTAATAAATTAAATTATACTAAAATGAAAATGATTTCAGGGGCTGGACATGATGCAATGTCATTGGCAGAAAAGATTCCAACAGGAATGATTTTTATTCCTTGTCTAAATGGAATAAGTCATAATGAAAAAGAGCATGCATCTGATGATGATTTAGAGGCAGGTTGTAATGTACTTTTGCATACTATTTTAAAATTGAATGATTTTAAAACTATACATACACCACACTTATAAAATTATTTTTGATCAACATTCCTCGTGGTTGGTGATAAGTGGCTGCTCAAAAGAACAAACCACCTAATCACGACGATCACCCCAATCCACCAAAGCGCCGTGGATGATAGCCAACAAATCATGTTACACTTTCTCTTTTAACAACCAGGTAATACCCGTCTCTCTCCAACAAGGCCCATACCGAGAATAGTAGGAGTCCTAAATGCTATTTAGGGGGTGGCTCACTTTTATATATGTA
>Ga0207991_1000819_pt1 | contig 20257 bp, 24 predicted proteins | sample ETN07SmetaG_FD_185786 | JGI IMG/M metagenome (GOLD analysis project Ga0207991, IMG submission 185786) | Marine microbial and viral communities from oxygen minimum zone, Eastern Pacific Ocean - ETNP2014F14-07SV275 (SPAdes) (version 2) | ecosystem: Environmental > Aquatic > Marine > Oceanic ... | reverse complement strand
TTGTCCAACCAATTACTAATATGTTAATGGAATTAAGAATTTTTGCGAATTTTTCAGCAGGATCTAATTCATCTGTGCCCTCAATTAAATTCTCTGCCCCAAATAGCTCAGTAGTTTGTATGTATATGTTAATGGATGATACTAAAGCTATTGCAAAAAATGGTAGCACTGCCTTGCGAACAAATCGAGAAAAATGTGGTCGCGTATAGTTGAATTTTTGAGATGAAATCCAACGAGAAAATTTATGGTAAATTATTCCGATAACTACCATACCAATGATTAAAAAAACAAAGGCTAGTTGAAGAGATTCTGAAGAAGCCAGAAGCTGCGGAATTGTTTCAAATTCTCCTACAGAAATCTCTGTAACTCCTTCCTCAACCATTTCCCCTATTCACTAACGAAAAATAAGCTAAATGTCAGAGTTATATCAATCAGTCAGTAGTTATTCAAGTAACAATCAAAATTTTTTACAGATTCTAGATATTTGATAAATAAAAATTCAAGCCTTTTTTGTCATTTTTAGCCAAGATTTAACAATGGTAAGTGATAAAAAAAGTAATGGTAGAACAGCAAGCAGTTTGGTCAGTTAGCGAAACTACATCGATCAAGACTTACACTTTGGCAAATTTTCGTACTATTCCACAAATTGAGCAAATGTCAGGAGAAGTCCAATTTGAGATGGAAGTTGTTGGCAACGTACTTCCTTTTAAGACGAACAATTATGTTGTTGAGCAACTAATTGATTGGAATAACATTCCAAACGATCCCATGTTTGTTCTTACATTTCCTCAGAAAGGTATGTTGATTCCTGAGCATTATGATAAGATGGCAAGTGTTTTGAGGAGTGGAGCAGATAAAAAAGAGATTCAAAACACAGCAAACAACATTCGCTTACAACTAAATCCCCATCCAGCAGGTCAGATGGAGTTAAATGTTCCCCAATTGAAGGATGGGACAAAACTTTATGGAATGCAACATAAATATCAAGAAACCTGTCTCTTCTTTCCAAGCCAAAGCCAAACATGTCATGCCTACTGCAGTTTTTGTTTTCGATGGCCACAGTTTGTTGGTATGGATGAGATGAAATTTGCAATGAGAGAGGGTGAGCAACTAGTACAATATCTTAAGGAACATCCGGAAATAACAGATGTTTTGTTTACTGGAGGCGACCCCATGATTATGAAGGCTAGTATGTTTTCTGTTTATACTAACATCTTACTTGACTCTAAATTACCCAATCTTAAGACAATCAGAATTGGAACTAAGGCAATCTCTTATTGGCCTTACAAATTTTTAACTGACTCAGATGCTGATGAAACCCTGAAAAATTTCGAAAAAATAGTAAAAAGTGGAATACATCTAGCTATAATGGCTCACTTTAATCACCCTGTTGAACTTTCAACGGATCCAATAAAGGAAGCAATCAAACGTATAAGAAAAACAGGCGCTCAAATTAGAACCCAATCGCCATTATTGGCCCACATAAATGATGATGCAGACTTGTGGGCAAAAATGTGGCAAAAACAGGTTTCTTTGGGTTGTATACCATACTACATGTTTGTTGTTAGGGATACTGGGGCTCAACATTATTTTGGAGTACCTCTAGTAAAAGCTGAAAAGATCTTTCGATCTGCGTTTAAACAGGTTAGTGGTCTTGCAAGAACTGTTAGAGGACCAAGCATGTCAGCTACCCCAGGTAAGGTTCACGTTCTTGGTATATCGGAGATTAATGACCAGAAAGTAATTGTATTACAACTTCTACAAGGAAGAAATCCCGATTGGGTGGGCATTCCATTTTTTGCAAAATATGATGAAAATGCTATATGGCTTGATGATTTACAGCCTGCCTTTGGAGAAAAATTCTTCTTTGAAGGTCAAAATAACATAAAACGAAGTTAAAATCTTAAGTACATGGTTTATAAAGACTAACGAAATTAGATTTGGATACCTAGTGAATAAAATGGTAGACAAAGCAAAAAATCTAAAAGCAAAATGTCCAAGATGCGCTAAGGGTAAACTACTTACTGATAACGAATCTGGAGAAACGTTTTGCTCCAAATGTGGTTTTGTACTAACTGAAAAAGTGGTAGAATCTGGACCAGAATGGAGATCTTTTACACAAGATGAACATGGTGATAGAGCTAGAGCTGGAGCACCTACGTCGCTTACAATGCACGATATGGGGCTTGCAACTATTATTAGCCCTGCTAACAAGGATGCATCAGGCAGACCACTAACTTCAGCAATGCGAAGTACAATTGAGCGATTACGAACTTGGGACAGCAGAAGTCAAGTTCATGAACCAGTAGACAGAAACTTTAGACAAGCATTCAGTGAACTAAACAGGCTTAAAGACAAACTTGCTATTTCTGACCAAGTAATAGAAAAAGCTGCCTACATCTACAGAAAAGCATTAGATAAAGGCCTGGTTAGGGGGAGATCAATTTCTGCTTTAATGGCATCAGCATTATATGCTGCCTGTCGAGCTGCTGAAACTCCAAGAAATCTGAAAGATGTGGAACAAGCTGCAAACATAAAACGAAAAGACATTGCAAGATGTTATAGACTGCTTGTAAAAGAACTAGATCTAAAAATGCCAGTTACAGATTCAGTCCAATGTGTAGCACGAATAGCAAGCAAAATTGGAATTGAAGAAAAAACAAAACGATATGCAGTTAAAGTTTTAAGACTTGCACAAAAAAATGAGGTTTCTGCCGGCAAAGATCCTATGGGTCTAGCAGCAGCAGCATTATATCTTGCATGTGTCAAAAACGACGAAGATAAAACACAAAGAGATATTGCGGAAGCAGCTAATGTGACAGAGGTAACAATTAGAAATCGCTACAAAGGACTGAAAGATACAGTCTCTTAATATTTTTTTTATTTTTCTTCTTCATTTTTAACAAAACTTCCATCTTGACTTTCAGGTGGTTTTTCTTTTTCACTTTTAACAAAACCTCCATCTTGACTTTCTGGTTGCGGGATTTTTTTTGCACCACCTAAACCAAGTGTGGTAATAATGACAGATGTTATGATTACAAAAAAGATAATTTGTGGATACACTTCCGCATTTGGAAGACCCATTGATAATGGATATGTAGCTAATACTGCAGCGGCTAAACCACGTGGAATCATAACAGAAGTTACTTTTCTATCAAGTTTAGAAAAACCTCTAACTAAAACTGATTTTGTAATAATTATCCTTCCGATGTAAATTGCGATTGCAGCTACAACGCCAAAGATAACATATTCTATTTGAGCAAAGCTTGCGAGCAAGCCTACAAAAACAAAGAAAAACGCTCTTACCAAAAAGGTAACTTGATTGTGTAAAGAATCATCAATGACGTCTTCTGGAAACTTTACCTTGAGAATCCGTGTAAAGTAGTTCTTCTTTCCAAGCATTATCCCAAATACAAGTGCTGTTAATGCCCCTGACTCACCAAAGGAGGTAGCTAGGAAAAACAGCATAAACACCATACCAATTGTTAGCATATAGCTATGCTGAGCATTTTTCAGCTTTGAAATTACAAACATCCAAGGAATGCCAACTCCAAGACCTAGCACAAGGCCAACCACAACAGCCTTTCCTATAGTTGCGCCCAACATATCAAGACTAAATTCACCAGTTAATACTGCCTCGAACAAAACGAACGCGATTATTACAGCAAAAATATCAGTTAGCGCAGATTCAAAGCTAAGCATAGACTTTGCTTCTTCAGATATGTGGATCTTTTTGACAAGACCGAAAACAATGATAGAACTGCTGCCACCAAGTATTGTACCAAGCAAAACACTATCTATCCATTCCCATCCCAAGCCATAATGTGCAAATGCTGCAACAATACCAACCGAAACCGTAAATCCTACAATTACTAGAATCACAGCAAAGTGCGCAGTCTTCAAGACCTTGCCAATGTGAAGATTCAACCCACCGTCAAACATGATAATAATCAAAGCAACGGCTGCAAAGTAGGGAACAATTTGCACCACTGCTTCCGGCTGAATTATTCCAAGAACTGGCCCAATAATTACTCCTAATATCATCAAAAACAAAATGTCTGGAATGCCTGTTTTTTTGAAAAATGCTTCTCCTAAGACACCCAGTATTATCACCACACTGGCGGCAAGAAGCAAAATTGGCGCTGATGCTACCAGAGAATCCCCAAATGATAGATTAGCAAAAGTGTTTTGCAAATTCGCAATTCCCTCTAGAAGGAAATTATAACCAGAACCATTAGGATCTGGTTCAGGAATAGGATTTTCTTCGAAATATGATTTCAGAACATCTCTTACATTTTTACCTGCAAATCCACTAGTATCAATGTTAGAGAAAACCCCATCCCTGAAAAAAGAAACAAAACTATCCAATATAGCTAAAAACGTTAAATTCACTATAGACAACTTGGTTCTAATCTTTAAAATAAGAATTTGTCAAGCTACCTTGATTTAATGATACGACTACTTCAAAACCATGAATGAATTATGCATAAATTTAGGCTGGTTAACTAAATTTTAACCATGAGCGCTACAGAGACACTCAGAAATGATCATAAGCAAATCAAAAGATTGGGCAAAATTATTTCAAAATGCTCTTCTGATATTTCTGCTGGAAAAACCATTCCATTTTCTGATTTAGAGAAGCTCACTCTTATTATTTCTGAATTTCTGGATTCTATCCATTATTCTAGAGAAGAGGATTCATACTTTCCATGTGTTGCCAGCTATGATCATCTCAAAAAAGAAATTCGGGAATTATTAATCGAGCATGAATTTAGTAGAACAATTGCCTCCAAGATAACATTTCATTTAAAACGATGGAAAAATGGAGATGATTCTAGCGAGCCTGTTGCACGGTTCTTACGAACATATTCAATTTATCTAAATGAGCATATGTCTAGGGAGGAGGATTTTTTTGAACGAGCAGAAAAAGAGGTTCTTTCTAAAGAGGAAGAAAAGGACATGTTTGAAGATTTTCAATCCGCTATGGCAATTACCAAAAAAATGGAATCCATTCTAAAAGAGATAGATTATTTAGAAAACCAGCAATGGTTCAAAAATTAATCTAAGTTGTTAAATCTGGTTTCAGAGTCCAAGCAATACCAAGTGCCACGAAAGGTATCGATATGAAGCCAATAATGGGCAAAAGTGTGGACAGTTGATCTTGACCAATATCACCAGTAAATAGCCAAGGCAAAGGCAGTGTAACTACAAACCAGATTGATGCCAGTAGGATAATCATATCACGTTTTTTCTTTTCCAATTCATTCACCAATTATTTTAATCTAATTTAATCAGATCGATAGATACTGGATAGCACCACCGAAAACATTCAGTAAGCCCATCATAATTTCTGTTTGGATTTATAACAATCTCCATGGTATATGATTCGTCAAAGCTAATTCTTTTCTCACCTAAATAATCCCAAACATACCATGATGATAATCCATCTTCAACTAAATTTCCCCGTAATTCAAAATCTTCTGAAAAATGACGCCATTTTTCCTTTCCCGCTCCGATAGCCCATAATTCTATAGACAGCTTGTTTGGGCTATCGCCATTTGGCACAAATCTAAATTCGTACCATCCTTCTTCAAGGGAGAAATAATCAACATAAAATCCATTTTCATCATATAATGCAGGGTCAGCTAAAGTAACATGAAAAACAACATTGGTGTTTTCAGGATTATCTGGGTTTATCTGTGCTCCAACAAATACCACCCCTACGATGGCTGCTAGAATAATACCTCCAATTATTGGCTTTTTACTCACAGAATCTGTGACGTTTACTAGTAAATTTAGTCATCGAAATTTAATTAACTGTTAACCATAATTCACACCTGAAATTAAAAATCAATTATAAGAGTGAAAACATGGGTTCGCTTTCAAACAGATGGTCAAAACCACAAAAGCCTGGTATATCTGAAAGATTAAACAGTGTACTAAAACCACAAGGTGCTTTAAAACCACGTGTAGAAACAGGGATTAAAAAATTACAGGTACAAATTTCAAAATTAGATAACATGCTTTCATCATTAAATGCTAGAGACGAGAAAATTTTTCATAGGATAGTAACGTCCACACAGCAACATGATACCCACACTGCTAACACCTTATCGAAGGAGCTAGCTGAGGTTCGCAAAGTACGCCGTGTTCTAGGAAATGCCCGAATGGCTATAGAACAAATAGAATTACGTTTAACAACTTTCCATGACTTGGGAGATACTGTAGTAACTGTAATGCCTACCATCGGTCTTATGAAAAACATGAAATCATCACTAGCCAAGTTTATGCCAGGAGCAGATCAGGAGCTTAACAACATGGCAGAGATGTTAGGCGGATTAATGACCGAAACATTCCATAGTAGTGATGCTTCATTTGGAGTTGATGCGGTTATGGATGCAGAATCAGAAAAGATCTTGCAAGAGGCATCTGCTGTCGCAGAACAGCAAGCTGGCGACAAGTTTCCTTCTATGCCAACACAAACTTCAGAACCCTCAACATCACGTTTTATGTGAGTAAGTGATTTTAGGAAGATCCAGACCTTGAATCTTTAAAACTTTTAATTTTACTAGCTTCGTCAGCTACTATCTTATCAATCTCTGAAATTTTATCACGTAGACCGTAAACAATATTGCCTACATCATCCGCATCTTTTTCTACTTGGGATCTTTTTGAAGTTAGTTGCTGCAACCCATCACTTTCCTCCTGGATAAACTGATTTATCTTAGTGAGTTTTTCTTTCAAATTTCTAATATCAACAGATTCATCTTCAATATTTTTTACAAGTTTTGTCCGCTTGTCTTTAAGGTTTTTAATCATTAATCCTACATAATCTATGGCCTCTTCTAATTTGACACGTTTATCCATTAAAGCTTCTATTCCAATCTGGCTTGTTGTTTGGGAAGAAGAGTATGATGGTGTTTCTTCGGTAGGGGGTGAGTATGATGGCGTTTCTTGTTCAGGTTCCTGTTCTGTTCCAGATGAACTGTCCTGATTTTTGAGAGATTCAAAATTAATCTCCTCCGTTGCCTCTCCTTTGTCATCTTCGTCATCCTTATCCTTGAAAACGTCAAATAGACCCATTGTTTGAATAAACTAATCCAACAAGATAAAAGTTATGGAAACTTATCATGATTTATACCACCTGATCGCAACTGTATAAAAGCACATTTTTCACCCATTCAACAAATCTTACCAGTCTGGTATTTTCAAATCACAATCAAATCTTTTGTATTTTCGCCCCCGCGCAAGAAAAGGCAATTTTGAGGTAATTTTGAGGTAAAAAAAGGCGTTCCGCTATGCGTTCCGCTGTGGCGTTTCAGAATGTTCCTCATAAAGCTCATGATTCTATACCATACCATGTCAAAACAACAATACAGATCCGAAATGGGAATCATGGGAGATATCCTAGATGTAACCATGGACGGGGGTCAAAAAGGGGTTATTGTGTCTGCAATATCCCGAAAAGCGAACCTTTCTCACTATGCCGTACTAGACAAATGTGAGAAGCTAATCAACGCTGGTTTGATGGAATCAGCAAGAACTGATAGAAATAGACTGTTCATGATTACTGAAAAAGGACTTGGATTTATCCAAGAATTTCAAAGGTTCCAATCCCTGATTGAATCCATGAATCTAAGGTATTAGGCTATGAAGTTGCAACAAATCGTTGCACAAAAACATCAATCCTTAGAGAAGGAAATCCTTTTTGTAAGGAGTGCTGATATCCTCTCAGCGATGGTAAGATTACCAATAGTTGTGATGGGCTTGGTATTGGTGGCATTATGTGCACCGATCCAGCAGTCGTTAGCTTCTAGTCGAACCCTTGATTTTACAATTTATTCGGATGGCTCAACTCATATTTTTTATGAATTGGAGGCTAACCCACTCGAGCCAGAATTTACGGTTGAACTTTTTGGGCAAGCGATAGAAAATGTTACGATTATCGATGAGGAAGGTTTTCTATTATCTTATGAGATTAATGCTAATGTAGCTCTGATAGAAACATTCGGCGCTTCTCATATCACTATTGATTATGACACACAGGATTTGGTTTCTAAAACTGGAAAGATATGGAAATTCTCTGTTGACGCACCAATACAATATTCGTTGTTGATACCAAAAGATTCGGTTATTGTCGAAATGAGTAATTTTCCAATTAGCATGCAGGTAGACAATGATCAATCATATCTAATTTTACCTGGAGGCCTAACAAACATTAGCTATTACTTTAGTACGTTAGCCTCTACCAAACCAGTACAAGCAATCCCTGAAGAAGACACAACTGATAACTCTTTGGCAATGTATGCAGTAGTTATTGCAGCTGCTGCTGGAATTGCAGCCTTAGTAGCAATCAAAAAAAGCAAGCCATCAAAAGTGGTTGAACCATCAGTAGTGATCAAGAAAGAGGAAGCTGAATCACAACATCTTGATTCTGAAACTATTTTCCAGGCAAAACCAGATCTAAGAGATGATGATAAGGAAATAATCAATTTTCTATCAGCAAACGGAGGACAAGCTTACGAAAGCGAATTACGGAAAAAGTTTCTTCTACCTAGAACTACTATGTGGAGGGCTGTTAAGCGACTTGAAAGACAAGGAATCATAGAAATTGTGAAGAAAGACTTGCAGAATATTGTAAAACTAAAAAGCAAATTGGAGGATAGTTAATGAACAAAATACCAATCTTTTTCTTATTATTTTTGGTTACAAGTATGGCTTTTGTCACAACTCCAAACGTAGCTCATGCAGATTCCCAACTTGATATCCTCATAAAAATAGCATTAAACACAAAGGAACACATCAAGGCTGATATTGATAAAGTGATTGATGTTACAAAAGAAGCCCGTGAGCAATTTGACGAAGGTGTGAAAGAAACTGATCTATTAATAAAAACTACGGAAGAAGGCGATGTTGTTTCAGCTAGACAACATTTCATTAGTGCTATGATTGCCTTCAAGAAAGCTAGTATTGCTACAGACACCACATCAGATGAATCACAAAAGGCACTGATTCCAGATCGAAGCCAAACAATCAAGAAATATGAAACTAACATTAAAAAATTAAAAGTAATATCAGACAGGTTAAAGGCAAATATTGATTTTGAGCAAATTGATCAACTACTTGCTTTGGCAAAAACGAATCATGCTCAAGGCAACTTTGTGCAAAACGAACAAACACTTAGTAATATTGCAACCGATGGACGCGAAATTCACAAATTATTATACGAAATAAGCGAACAGAATAAAATTTACAGGGCACAGCATTTTGCGAAAAAGCACGTTGAAAGAATTGACGATCTCATTCTTCAAGCGAAAGAAATTGGTCTGTACGAAACTGTTAATGTGTTGGAACAATCCAGAGTGCAACTTTTACAGGCAAATAGCACCCAGATTATAAAACAACAATTTAAAATTACTATCGTTTACATGCTAAAAGTTGATCATGCAAAAGAAGCTCAGCAAAATAAATTTCTGAAATTAAAAGTAATCATAGACTCTCTTGAAAACAATGCTAAAAAACTATCTAACGATGTGGAAGTAAATAGTGCAGCAAGTTCTTTCCTAGATAGGGCTTTCAATCTAATTGAAGATGTCAGAAGTGACCTAAAGGATTTAGAATACGCTCCCACCACTTTGCGTGATTACTCCAAGTATATTGATCTGACAATCGGAAACAAGATTGAATCAATTAAGGAAATGCTCATAAAAGTTGAAAGACTGATTTATACCTCATCATAAACTTCATATAATTTTCATTAAGTACTCAGGGCATGGCTTCAAAACAAATTGTAGTTGGTGTAGGAATTCCAATGATCATTACGGGCTTTCTTATTGCAATTTTTTGGGCGCCTCTTGTTGGGGATGTCAAAGAAACAGTTGAATTTGTTGGAAGTTTAATTGGCATTATTGGCGTAATCTTTTTCATAGCTGGCTTATTTTATACAAAAGAACCAGTAATGGCTTAACCTAATTCATTTTCAATTTATCAGATTAAATAAATAACCAGCACTTTAAGAAAAAACGTTTGAAAACTAGACTCTTTGAAATTTTTACTTCTATTGAGGGAGAAGGAATACTTTACGGTACCAAAACATTATTCGTTAGACTTGCCGGGTGCCCTTATTCTTGTTTTTATTGTGATACACTAGATGCACTTCCATTAGATTCTGGAAAAGAATATTCAATTAATGAGGCATGTGATCTAATAGACAAAAATCTTCAGAAGAACACCTACAAGGTTAACTTTACTGGAGGTGAACCGCTCATTCAACACGAGGCTGTAAGCGAGCTTGCAAAACATGTAAAATCAAAAGGTGTTCCTACATATCTTGAATCTGCATGCTTTGACTCGAAAAAATTCTTGCATGTTTTACCATCAATAGATTTTGTTAAAATTGAGTTCAAGACCATTGACTCTAAATTCATTGATGCAAAACACTATCCTAATCTTATTAAAAACACGCTTGAGTGTCTTAAGGCATCTATCAATGCAAATAAAATAACTTATATCAAAATAGTTGTTAGTTCAAACACGGAATTTAGTTCCTTTAATGAACTTGTAGACAAAATTTTTAAAAATGCGTCGAAGGAAAATATTTCCGGATTCATAATACAACCAACTACTAGTATTTCTGAACCATCTTTAGAAAAATTAATTGAATTTTATGATAGTGTTTATCCGTATTATGACCAGGTACGGATAGTACCACAATTACATAAAATAATCAATGCGCCATAAGTTTCTAAAATTTTTCTAGCGCTAAAGCAAGGATGAACTATAAATATTGAACTAGTTTTCCATTATTCGTATTCTTATGGATGAGGACAGAGTAAAGAAACTGATTAGGGAACTAATCATCGAAATTGGTGAGGATCCTACTAGGGAGGGACTAAAAGACACACCAAGACGTATAGCATCTGCCTATAAGGAAATCTTTGCTGGATATGATTCTGATTCTGAACTCTCTGTGCAATTTTCAGAAGACTCGGAGACCGTAGTGATAAGAGACATTCAATTTTATTCCATGTGTGAACATCACATGCTGCCATTTTATGGAAAAATCATGCTGGCATATTCCCCAAACGGAAGAGTTTTTGGAATATCAAAGTTGGTTCGATTGGTTGAAAAACATTCCAAAAGATTACAAATTCAGGAAAGAATGACAAAAAATATCGCAGACGAATTATATTCTCAGGGTGTCAAAGGGGTAGCTGTCATAGCAGAAGCTGAACATCTTTGTATGAAGATGAGAGGAGTTAGAAATGACGCAAATGTTATTTCTGCCGCATTTAGAGGAATTTTTGAAACAAAGGAAGAAAAAGCAAATATCATCAAGCTGATAAAAAATCCCTCTAAAACATCTTTTATATAAAATTTCTGAAAAGATAAATAATCAATTTATCAGATTGGGTTTATGGTAGGACGCGATAACGCCCATATTCCAAAGAACTCTTGGCCAAGTTTTAGTTGGTATGTTATAGAATTCGCGATAGTCTTTGCTGCTGCAAATCTAATCGCATTTCAAATAATACCTGCAGTTGATGAAATGATAGGCCAACAGAATCTTTTGCTTTGTGAACAGGTATCATGGATATCTAAATGTGCTCTATCAGAGGAAAAAATGTCTGATATGGGATTACTAAATTGGGTATGGTGGAGCATCGTAGGTGGTGTGTTTATTGGATGGTATATGATCATTCGAGGGTTTGTCCTTAAAAAACCAATTCTAGGAAATCGCTAATCATAATCACAGAAGATAGACCGTTTTATCTTCAATATCAGCTTCTAAAAATGCCGCTTTACGGTTATTGCATGATTCACATTTACCGCACTGCACTTTTCCATTCTTATAACAACTCCAAGTATTGAAAATATTATCTCCTAAAACACTATAGCCTTTTTTTAATAACTGCTTTTTTGATAATTTTGCCTTATACGGTGACCAAATTTCTATCCTTTTCCGAATTTTTGATTTAATACCATCAATTTCTCCCTGATTAAACGAAGATTCGATTTTTTTTGAAAAGGCTGGTCGACAATCCGGATAATTTTTGTCGCCTGTATGTGCACCATACGCAACTAAAGAGGCATTTATTGAAAAAGCCCAAGCGGACGCAATCGATAAGAAAATTCCGTTTCTAATTGGTACTACAATTGAATAGTTAAATTTACCAGGAATCTTTTTTTTCGAACTTGTAAGGACATTTGTGTTCCCATACAACTCTTTCATGAAACTAATGTTTACAATTTTATGGTCTTTTAATCTAAGTATTTTTGCGAACTCTTTTGCTTTTTTTATTTCTTGATTTGCTTTTTGACCATAGAGAAAAGAAATCCCATGCAGCTCATATTTTGGCTTCAAGTATACGCATGTACTGACAGAATCAATCCCGCCGCTAAAAACTACTACTGCTTTTTTCAAAACTCCACCCTATTTAGATAGATGATGCTCCTTTGCTTGATTTGCATATAACAATTTGGCAGTCGGTTTTTGCGGAAGCAAATCCCCTTTTCATTGCCATACCAATCTTCTTTAGATTTGAAGATTTTCCAGCAAATGCAATTACTGATGGTCCTGCACCACTAATTGTAACACCTAGTGCACCTGCTGATAATGCATTTTCCTTAACCCTGGAAAAACCAGGTATCATATGTTTTCTTGCAGGTTCTACAATCACATCTTTTATTGATTTTCCAATTAAAACAGAGTCTTTATTCATAAATCCCATAACAATTGCAGCCGCATTTGACAAATTTGCTACACTGTCAGCAAAACTCACTTTTTTAGGAATCACACTTCTTGATATTTTTGTTTTTTTCTGTGGAACCTTCAGCTTTGGTATTGCCAGACTAAAAGCCAAGTCTTTTGGAGGTTCGATTCTAATAACATCTAACGGATTTGTGCGCACGATGACAAACCCTCCTAAAATAGATGCAGCTACATTATCATAATGAACAGATCCTGCACTTGCTTTTTCTCCAACCCCTGCAAATTTTACAAGAGAGTTACTATCAAGATTTAATCTAAACAATTTATTGAATGCCACAGCTGCAGCAGCGGCAGATCCCGCACTGCTTCCCATTCCAAACCCAACTGGAATTCCTTTTTTAATCACAATCTCAACTCCGTCATTAATCTTGAATTTTTTTTTCATCTCTTTTACAACAAGACCAGCCGTGTTTTTTTGAGGGTCGACAGGAATATTATCTGAGGATACTATCTTTATACCATGTTCTTTTTTTGTCATCTCAACTTTGTCATAGAATGCATCCAAAGCCAAGCCGAATACATCAAATCCTGGACCCAAATTTGCTGTAGATGATGGTGCACGCACCTTAACACATGTAACCATTAATCTTCTACCTCTTCACCCAAGTTAATTACTCTGCTTAAAGCGATTTCCAAATTAACCATTCCCTCATCAGTTGCGTTTGATATAGGGATTAATTTCTCAGTCAACTCACCAAGGTTTAAGGATCTTAGAATATCGGTAGTCAGAGAATATGTTTCCCCGTTCGAATCTTTTCCAACTGACTCTTCCAGCGATGTGGGATCTGAAGACCATTTTATTACTTGATCAATCTTATCAGGTATAAGATCGGTCTTTGTCATAACATTAATTGTTGGTAATCCCAGCCGCAGTTTAATTGATGCCGCAAGTAAGGAAACTGAGACAAAATTGCTAGGCGAAGTGATCATAGTTGCATCATACAAGAACACATTCACCTTATCATCTGCGTTAATGTTTTGTATGAAGAAAGGTCCACTAGCTCTGTATGCAAACAATTCCATTTGACCAGGTGTATCTATTATCAAATAATCTGGGTTTACTTTACTAACTTCGTTTTCTATTTGATCGATCTTTGATGCAATAAGATCACTTGCCATAATCATAGAACCATTTGGTCCCAAGTCATAATGTTTCATCAGTGCTACAATGTCAACATAATCTCTGACATCAACATCCGGCGTATATGGAAGAGATTCAACACCTGGATCCAAGTTTAGGACTGATGCAAACGCACTATTTTTTTCATAATATTGTAAGATTCTTGAAGTTAGCGTTGATTTACCAGAACCCGCTGTACCAATAATAAAAATTGCTTTCAACCTGACACCAGAGTATAACTTCTTATTGGCTTATATTTGAATTCGTAAAAAATTTAGCGATGAATTGGAGAATTGCGGTTATCCCTGTAACTATGATTCCTATTATCATAATTACGATTCAATTTGACATAAAATTAGAAGATGTATTTGCCATAGGTGTGTTACCATTCATTGCAGCCATTTTGGCAATGATGGTTAAACTTGTATTGCAAGGACTGAAACTAAGTTATATTGCAAGATCATTTCTAGGCAATTTTGATTCTATCAAGAGATTAACCGCTATGAGGATGGGCAGTGAGTTCATCAAATTTACAACACCAATGTTCGTCGGTGCTGAGTTTGTGGTAATTTATTACATGACTAAAAAGGGAATTTCACCATCAAAGGCATCTTGGGTTGCAATGCTTGACATTGTAACTGAAGTTTTTGCCGGCGGGCTTTTGTCAATTCTTGCTGGAATTTTTGCACTACTTAATGGCGCATATGTTGTTGCTACTATAATTCTAGCAACCAGCATATCTGTTACTACGCTATGGGTTGTCCTGTTTTTCCTTTCAGCAAAACACACTTTTCATTTACCAAGTGGAATAGCAATGTTACTTACAAAATTTGGTGGAGAACGTGGTAAAAAATATGCAAAGCAAACTAATGAATGGATTGAAGAAGTTTGTATGATGAGCCGACAAAATCTTGGCTCAAGTAAATCAAGGAAGGTTTTTTGCGTTGGTTTTCTTATGTCCCTTGTTTCGTGGATATTTTATGGTATTTCATTTTTGGTAATCGCGGTTAGTGTTGGTTTTGCTGTAGGATTTTTCGAGGCCATAATGGCAGTAATGGGCGCAAATGCAATAGGAAACCTACCAATTACAATAGGTGGTTCTGGCTTAGCGGAATTTGGCATTGTAGCCTACCTTAACAACCTAAATCCCTTCAATTTGGTAATTCCAGATGAAGGCCTTGAATGGAACGCTGTGATAGGTTGGAGAATTGCAACGTATTATGTTCCAATTGCGATAACTTGGATTCTCTTAGTCAAGCTTGCTTTAAGCAGATATACGAAACCGGAGACCATTCGTGATAAATGTCCAGTTTGCGGAGATGTAATTAATGACAATGAATTTGCCGGTCATATGCAAAACAAGCATTCAACGGAATAGAAACCACTTTATTTTTCCTACATAATTCTAAATCATGAATTTCAGGAATAAGGTAGTTTTAATCACGGGTGCCTCTAGTGGAATTGGCGAAGCGTCAGCTATAAAATTTGCTAAAAAAAACGCCAAGGTTGTTCTAGTAGCAAGAAGAAAAGAAAAACTACTTCAACTGCAAAAAAAAATTTCAAAATACACAGACTCAATATTAGTTTGTCAATGTGACGTTTCTAACAAATTACAAGTTAAGGAAATGTGTGATATTGTACTAGATACGTTTGGCCGAATTGATGTTTTGGTAAATAATGCGGGATTCGTTATTTATGGAAGGGTTTTAGAGCTTAGCATTGAAGAGATAGAATCACAGATGGAAACAAACTATTTTGGCATGATATACTGTACAAAGAATTTTCTTCCACATATGATTGAACAGGGAACAGGTCACATCGTAAATATTGCATCAGTCGGTGCTAGTTTCGGGATTCCTGGAGTTGCTTCATACTGCGCAACTAAATTTGCCATGTTAGGTTTTTCAGAGGGGTTAAAACACGAGCTCTATGGAACAGGTGTGGGTATTACGGTAGTTAGTCCAATAGGGGTAAACACACCTCTGTTTGATCATCCATCTTTTGAAAATTATACACGTCCTACGATGGTTACCTTGAGTCCAGAAACAGTCGCAAATGCGGTTCTCAAAGCTGCAAATTCTTCAAGACTAGAGATTGTTGTGCCTTCAGTTGCTAGGGTTGGAATTTGGGCAAAACAAAATTTTCCATATTTTATTAATCCAATAATTGGTAATTCGTTTAGAAAAAAACTAGACAAAAGAAACAAATCAGATTAGTTTATTCTTCACTGCTGGGTTTGTTTGTCTTTCTTACTTTTTTGCCACCATTCTAAATAATCATACTGTTTGTCTTCTTTGGTTGATTCTCTACGATTAAGTCTGTGGCGTATATCAGAAACTTGTTCTCTTGTTGCATACAATCCACATCTCTTACAGATAAAATGTTTAGTTGAAGGATCTATTTTCATAGGAAATTCAATATCATTTTCTATGTCCCTATCATTAGGAATCATATAGTCTCTGCCATCTTCATTTGCCTTTTCAGCTTCGGCCTCAAATTTTTTTTTGAGATTTTTTTTCTCTCGAAAAACACATTCAGGGCAATTAGGCAATATTGACTAGGCAAGATTTTTTCCATAAAAGCGTTCGCAAATTGGATTGATTGTTAAAAAAGACTACAAAGACGTCCAGTACGTGGATTAAATCTTCATCCCGTTAGGTCAGTTCGCCCATCGAACATACCACGTACCGGACTAAAGATCAGTATTTCAAGACCACTATTTGTTTTTTTCAAGAGATTCTGAAACAATTCTTGAAGTATTTTTAGCGCCATTTCCATCAAAATTTTTAGAAAACTCCTGAAGGCTTTCTTGATATTTATTGTAATCTTGTTTTATCTTTTTGATTGCATTAATCACTTGTTTTTTGTTTTCAGCTAGTACTCCAAGATTTTTTTCTTCCGCCCACTTTATTTGGTTTGTATGCTCATCATATATCGGCATTCCAATTATCGGTTTTGCTCCAGCACCCATTATTTCTCCCATTACCGTATGAGAACCATTGATTACTGCATATTGACATTCATTTAACACAGTAAGCCTTTCACACTCTGTCAAAAAACCAATGTCGATTTGAAGCCATTCTATATTTTTTTCATATGCTTCAGTAACGGAATAGTAATTTCCGTCTTTGCCAAAAACCTGATCAATAGATTTGTCATTCTTAGCATGAGAAATAATCCTACATTCACGATTCATCCCTGCATCATGAAAAACATCTTCATATTTTTTACCAGTTATATCATTTGTAGATTTATTTCCGGTTCTCATCCAATATCCAAAATCAACTCCTTTTACTATTTTTTCTAAATCCGTTTGTGGTTTAGAATCTCTTGGTTTTGTATCTGAGAAATGACCAACATATGTTACCTTGTCTTTTACATTACTTGGAAAATTCAAATTATATTCACAGATCGTATATGGGGGGGCTGAGTCAGCTACTAATATTCTGGTTGCCTTAGCAATTTGTTTTGAAACAAAATACACTCCAGGGTAGAAATAACTACGAGATTTCCATAATCTAGGCAAGTATTGGTTTGTGACAAAGAGACTTGTAATTCCTCTATTCTTAGCTAGTACATTAGAACCCATGTCCCCATCATTTATGACCAAATCAAACTTTTCCCTATTATACACCTCTCTCTCTTTTTTCATGTAATTTTTCACCTGGTTCACCAACGATTGATTTGTTCCTACTGGAAAAAACATGTTAAGTATTGATAGCGAAACACTCGGTCCATACTTGCCATCTATCGGAGTTGGCATTAAAATCTCATGGATGTTATTTTTTTTGCCAGGTAATTTTTTCAGCAGTTTTTTGTAAATCTCTCCCTTGCTGTAATAAAACATTTCACACTGTTCTTTGAGATATTTTGGTAACATCTCGTCAAGCTTCATCATACGTGAGTAATGACCATTTCCCCAAGGATAGATAAATTCGCCTATCTTTTTCATATTTAAAATCTAATTCCTCCGCTTAAATTTTCAACGCCAAGACTCAATTTTATCTAAAATATCATGGACGTTATTCTGTGCCACTTTAATCGAGATAACTTTTCTATCCCTAGCAGATATCTCGGCAATTTTCTTAATTTCTTTCAGAGGTTTCTTTGAATTATAAAACTTAGTGTTGCCATATTTTTTAATCTTGGGCAGATATTTTTCTAACCCAATTTCTCTCGCACTAGTTAGCACATTACTATCTAATCCAGATAAGGGAAGATATGGCACTAAGTTTTTTTTGTAAACTCGTCTCACCATATTCTCAAGAAAATCTATAGGATAAATAAGCGGAGACAAACTTAGAGAAATTCGTTTTATATTGTTAGATATCGCTATCATTGAAAGTAATTCGATTGTAATTTCTGTTAGTAGTAAGGATGCTGGCTTTTTATCAATTGGCACTTTATAAAACTCTAAATCTATTTTTGGTTTAACCATTCTATGTATTAATTGATTTAGCATCTTTGCTATATGTAATAATTCAGACTCTTTGACAAAGCAAATTATGATCTTTACGTCAAATCCATGCTTGATGGTTTCAATACATGATATTGCAGATAACTCATCAAAAACACAACAGATTGTTTTCTTATTTTGTGAATTGTTAGGAATTCCCTCAAGACCTTCATCTGAATAAATGCAGATGTAAGCATGTGATTTTGTCAGGTAGACATAAAGACGCTTGTCATATTTTTCATCTGTGCCGGGTTTGATTCTCTTTTTAGCAGTTTTTTCAATCAGGGAAGAAGTAGCAGCGACTTCAACATCCTTTGTCATAAAACCCCTGGCATGTCCCTCTACACGTATCAGAAATCTTTCGCTTTCAAGAAAAAGATCTACACCAACTTTTGAAATACCATTTACGATTGAATCAAAACTATTCGTAACTTGTTTTGCTATAGCAACTCTTTTGATTCCAAATAAAGTATTGATAGCAGATGATGTAAAAACTGGGTCATCTGTTTCAACTATTATTATATCTCCCTCTTGTCTTATTTTATGAAATTTTTGATTCTCAATCTTTAGGATTTTCTTGATATTTGTTATAAGCGGCTTGATCTTATTTAGGGAAAAAATCGACGGAAACACTATAACTAAAACTTTGTCTTCCAATATGGATCCCTAACATGTTTGTAATTTTAGAATTGTTATTGACTAATCTTAGTAATGATTATAAAACGAAATTTGGGAACATGTGTTATGTCGCAATTTACGCAGGAACAAGTCTCTGAATTAAATAATAAATTAAAAACACCTGAGGAGGTTTTGCAATGGGGCTTGGAAAACATCCATCCTAAACTTGCCTTAGCGTCAAGCTTTGGGGCGGAAGATGTTTGTGTCATTCACATGTTATCAAAAATAAATCCAGAGGCCAGAGTTTTTTCATTAGACACAGGGAGACTAAATCAGGAAACATACGACGTTATGGACGAAATAAGAAAAAAATACAATACTAAAATTGAAATTACTTTTCCTGATGCAACCGAGGTAATTGAGATGGTACAAACTCATGGAATGAATCTGTTCTATGAGAGTGCCGAAAACAGAAAACTGTGCTGTGGTGTTAGAAAAGTACATCCTTTGAACAAAAAGTTAGCTACATTGGATGGTTGGATTACCGGTCTTAGAGGTGATCAAACTCAAAACAGACAATCATCTCAAAAAATTGAAATTGATGAACAACATGATAGCATGATAAAACTTAATCCAATTCTTGACTGGAGTTGGGAACAAACGATGAGCTATATCAAAGAAAACGATATTCCTTACAATAAATTAATTGACCAAGGATTTCCTAGTATTGGCTGTGAGCCATGTACAAGAGCAATAAAACCCGGCGAAGATTTACGGGCAGGCCGCTGGTGGTGGGAAAATCAATCCGATAAAGAGTGTGGTCTGCACATGGATCACAGCAAGTAAAAATCTTGTCCGAAGGCACTGCAGTATCTAAACCACACGGCGGAAATCTAGTAAACAGATTTTCAAATATTGATCCTTCTGGTCTTTCATCAATATCAATTAGTGCTGATCTCGCAAACGACGTAGAAAATATTGCTGATGGTATATTCAGTCCATTGGAAGGTTTCTTATCTCAGCAGGATTTTGAAAATGTAGTAGAGAAGGGAAGACTTTCCAATGACGTACCATGGACAATCCCAATTGTGTTGGATGTTGACGAGTCAGCTGCCTCAAAAATAAAAGACTCTGGTAATGTTTTATTAAAAAATCCTGACGGATTAGGAGTTGCGGTATTAAATGTGGAAGAGGTTTTCACTTTTGATAAAGAGAAAACAGTAAAAGGTGTTTACGGCACAACTGACAATTCACATCCTGGCGTGGCAAAAACAATGGCAATGAATGATTT
>Ga0207991_1000810_pt1 | contig 20370 bp, 17 predicted proteins | sample ETN07SmetaG_FD_185786 | JGI IMG/M metagenome (GOLD analysis project Ga0207991, IMG submission 185786) | Marine microbial and viral communities from oxygen minimum zone, Eastern Pacific Ocean - ETNP2014F14-07SV275 (SPAdes) (version 2) | ecosystem: Environmental > Aquatic > Marine > Oceanic ... | reverse complement strand
CTCCAGATACTTAATCCGGAATGATATACTGGTTTTTTAGTTCCCCTTTTGAGGCGAGCGTTCAATGATCATCGTGATGGCTCCGGATGCAACCCCGGAGGAAATAGAAAAGGTTGAAAACACTATCCGGGAACTCGGCTACACCCCGCATGCAATTGTCGGTGTGGAACGCAAAGTGATTGGGGCCGTGGGCGATGAACGAGGGAAAGACCGCCTGCAATCTATTGAAACCATGGGCGGAGTAGAAAGCGTTTTCCCTATTCTCAAGCCTTACAAACTTGCCAGTCGCGAAGTGAAATCCACCAACTCGGTGATTCAAGTCGGTGGGGTTTCCATCGGTGGACCTGCTATCGCCATCATCGCCGGCCCGTGCTCGGTAGAAAGCAAGGAACAGATATGCACGACCGCGAAGCTGGTTAAAAGTTCCGGGGCCAGCTTTCTCAGAGGAGGCGCTTACAAGCCTCGAACTTCGCCTTATAGCTTTCAGGGAATGGAAGAAGACGGGCTCAAGCTACTGGCCGCTGCCAGGGAGGTTTCCGGACTACCCATTGTCACCGAAGTTATGAACCCCCGTGAAATAGATCTGGTTGCAAAATATGCCGATGTCATTCAAGTCGGAGCCAGGAATATGCAGAATTTCTCATTATTGAAAGAGCTGGGGAGGGTAGACAAACCCATTCTTTTGAAACGGGGCATGATGAACACCATTAAGGAGTTTCTCATGTCTGCCGAATATGTTCTTTCCGAAGGCAACCATCAGGTAATTCTTTGCGAACGAGGCATCCGCACCTTTGAAACTGCGACCCGAAACACTCTGGATATCAGCTGTATACCGGTCTTGAAAAAAGAAACTCATCTTCCCATCATCATAGATCCCAGCCATGCGACCGGGCATTGGGATATGGTTGAATCCATGTCACGCGCATCCATTGCCGCCGGTGCCGATGGGCTGATCATCGAGGTTCACCCCGATCCCGTCAAAGCTTTTTCCGACGGACCGCAGTCCCTGAAACCGGAAAAATTTGACCGGCTTATGGAAAACCTGCGACCCTTCGCCGAATTAATGGGACGCACCCTCTAGCGAGGGAGGCAATGTGCCGTCGCTTTATTTGGCGGGCAAAGAGTTGTCTCGGCTCAATAGAGCCAGTGCCGCCTGCCTCTCCCCTGTCAAGAGGAGCTATTAAAGTATTGCGCTTGACGGTGTCGTTTGGTTGACGGGCAATGCAGAACTGGCCTCGCGCCCAGCGGTGGTAAGTTCTTGAATTTTTGGTGTTTTGGGTTTATCCTGAAACGACTTTGATGAGCAGAAATAACCTGTTTAGGATTTATTGATCGGGTTCAATAACTTTTAAGTTTGGCGCTCCCGCATGAGTGATTTATATCAATCCAACCGCAAACTTGTTGCAATATACCGGCAACAACTTCAACAAAAAATAGTTTCGCTTCATCAAGCAGAACAATCTTCCAACAACATCGATCCGCAGAAATTTTACCTGGGTTTTAAAAATCAGGCCATTGAACTGGTGCAGAAAGAAACCGCCCTGCTCCAAAAGGAGTGTGGCAAATCCGACAACTGCCACCTGTTGTTGCTCAAGCAAACTGCACTGGTAGACACTCTCGTGCAAGCCAGTTTTTATTCCGCTGTCTGGTACTTCAATCACCAGAATAACCAGGAGTGGACTACGCAATCCGTGCCCATTGCCATTGTTGCCCGTGGCGGTTATGGCAGGGAGGAAATGTATTTCCGGTCGGATGTGGACATCGAAATCGTTTCAGAATCATCTGTTAGTGAAAGCGACAAAAAAACCGCCGAGCAAATTATCCGACACTTTGAGTACCTGTTCATCTTTCAGGATATTTTTCCCGCCACCATTAATGCTTGCTACACCGAAAACGAAACGTTTGAAAAGGACCAGGACCCCGCCATGGTTTCCGAATTCATGGCTCTTTTGGAACATCGTTTTGTAGCTGGCAACTCTCTGGTTTATAGCGAATTCAAAAGTTCTATTAAAACGGTCAGTTTGCTTTATCGCGAGGAGATTCAAAAACATTGTTTGAGTCATGAAGGATGTTATGAAGTCCAGAATACCGTCTTTCAGCAGGAACCGAATATTAAAGAAGAAATGCGCCGCCTGTACTGGGCATTGGTATCCGTACGATTTCTTCAAAACCTGAAGACCACCAACCAGTTTGAACTGCTCAATGAATTGTTTGCAAAAAATCTGCTAAGTCCATTGGCTTATAAGAGCATGCAAAACGGGTTCCACCTTTTATCCCGGATCCGTTTATTTCTGCATACTTTCCAGAAAGGCACACACCGGGATACCATGAGCTTTGAAGTGCGGGAAAAAATTGCCCGGTCTATGGGATTCGATGTTAAGGCTTTTTTCCAAACTTATTTTTACGATGCTGTTTATCCTCTTAAGCGGTTCAGCCGGAACCTATACTGGGAGAGTATGGCAGCAGACACGAAAAAAAAGAAATGCCTTTCAGAGTTCTTTGCCCTCAATACACAAAATCAAATTTACTTTGAGAAAAATTCTGAAAACCTGTTTAGCCAGGAACCTTTGTGGATGTTCAAGGTTTTTACCTGGGTCGCTGAAAGAAATTATTATCTATCCTATGAAGTGACACGCGCCATTGAGCAGCATGTTGATCAGGCGTATCCTGTTTTCATGGATGAAGAATCCAAACTGGAAACCCAGGACTGCTTCAAACGCATTATCCGGGGAAAATATTTTGCAAAAGCCATCCGCCTGCTCCATGAATTCGGAATATTGGGGGATTATTTCATTCCCGAATTTAATAATCTGAAAGGCATATTGCAGGATATTTATGTGCATAAATTTCCAACGGACATCCATGTGCTTTCCGCTCTGGATGTTTTAAATGGGTTGGAATTTCGCGACACTGCCGACCCCTTTCTTTCCGAACTGTATCACTCGCAAAGGGATAAAACGGCCCTGAAACTTTCCGTTTTGCTGCACGATATCGGTAAAGGCGCAAAGGTTGGCGACCAGAACGAAGAGTTGGTCGGCGCGAAAATGATCCCACAGATTTTGAAAAACCTGGGTTACAACGACAAACCCAAAAGGGTGGACGATGTTTCCTTTTTAGTGGAAAAACATTTGACCATGTACGACCTGATGCTTCTCGATCCGGAAGCCGATGACACCTATGACATGGTACTCGACCTCGTCAACCATGATAAGGAAAGGCTCAAGATGCTGGTTCTGCTTACCCACGCGGATCGCGGTGGAACCAAAATGGATCTGTCCTCCTCGCAAATCGAGCAATTAAAACTATTTTACCAATACACCCTTCACCACAAGAGGCGGGAAAGTGTTCCCAATAACGTTAAACTGGAGTTCCTGAAGATGGTTCGCCTTCCCCGGGAACTGCAAACGCAGTTGGAAATCTATTATAAATTTACCCAGTCGCGGGAACCTTTCATGGCAGAAATGCTTTTTGTGCCTGGGCAACCTTCTGAGCTGATCGTCTGCACCCAGGATATCCGGGGGTTTCTGCACAAGGTTTCCGCGGTTTTGGCATTCAACCAATTGGATATTGTCGAAGCCAATATACAGACCTTTCGCGATAAGGTTTTTGATGTCTTTAAAGTCATCGATTCTACGGGGAAACCCATTGATTACGGAGATTTCTTTTTTATTCAACAACGTGTCCAGGAAGATCTACACCGTATCTTTATAGACCAGGAACCGCTGGCATCAATATTCAAAGGAAGGGCCGTTGGCAACGCTTCAGAAAAACAGCCTTTCAAGGAAGTTAAATTGAAAATGAAAACTATCGGGCGATCTGTTAAATTGTCGACTCACAACCTGCCGGGCACATTCATGATGGAAACCAAAGTATTCTCTGATGCAAATATGGAATGTCAGAAAGCAGTCCTTCACACACATCAAGGTACCGCTTCAAATATTTTCTATCTGCGCCCTGAAGATGTAGAAAAAATTATGAATAATCAGGAACACTTTATTCAAACTTTTAAAAAATCCCTGCAACCTCTGTTAACCGGGGAACCATTATTTTTACAGGAAGCGCTGACACCCAGCTCCTAAGCACCCGCAATGAACTTTAAGTCAAATTCTCCTAGACTGGCAAAAGTCGCTTTCATCCTGCTGGTTTTCCTCTTCTTATCGCCCTCTCTGGCCTTATCTGAGGAAAGTTATAAAAGCTTTCTGGAAAAAGCGCGGAATCTGGATAAGGAAGAATTTTTTGAAGATTCCGTTAAATACTGGCAAAAAACCCTCGATGCCAACCCCCCTCCAAATATTATCCTTTACGCTAATCTTAAACTTGCTAATGCGTATTCACGTCTCGGAAAACTGGATAAAACTGCCGAGATATCCAGAGCCCTAACAGAGTCCAACCCCGGCCACTACGACTCCTGGTTTCACCTTGCCAATGCCCTTGCGGCCTTGCAACAATATTCACAGGCCCTCGAAGCTTTCAAACGAACGGTCATATTAAATCCCAAAGAGGGATTGGGCCGGGTGGGCTTGGCGTTTGCATATTTTGGTGACAGGAAACCGGATTCCGCAATCGAGGAATTTAAAAGGGCCATGAAAATATTCAGGGCCAATAAAAACATTTCCTGGTATCGGGATTGCCGTCTGGCCATCAACCAGATAAAAGGATTCGCCCGCTTCCCCCCCCATTTTGCCGATCTTTGGCTGGAAAAGAACATCAAAAGGGTTCAAGACACCTATTTGAATGCGGTCCTGGACCTGGACAACCTGCTGAATTAACACCCCCGATACTGAACCATCCAATGCTTTTACCTCTCCTGCACCAAGCCCCCTAATGATTAAAGTTTAAACTCACAAGAACCCAATTAAATTGTAAAAACAATATTAATAGATTTTAAAAGAATATTAATGTATAGTAAAGAGAATGCAAGCATCTGACCCGCTTTGTTTTGGGAACAACCTATCTTGTCAAATTTCTGGATTTTGGTGAAAATTTTCCATGTTTGATTCTGTTTTAACAGGTAATGAAGTCGTAGGTTCTTATAATCTGGGCTTGGTTTGTCTTTCTTTCGTTATTGCTGTCGTTGCGTCCTACACTGCTCTAGACTTAGCTCTACGTATTGGCGAAAGTTATGGAATCACCAAGAAGATTTGGATAGGCGGATGCGCTTTTTCAATGGGCGGTGGAATCTGGTCAATGCATTTCACTGCTATGCTGGCTTATCAATTACCCTTTGAGGTTAGCTACGACATTTGGATTACCCTCCTTTCAATCATAATCTCTATTATTGCCTCCGGCACCGAACTTTTCCTGGCTAGTGCAAAGCCCATTTCGATATCGAAAATTGCCCTGGGTGGAATGATTATGGGTATCGGAGTAACATCGATGCATTACACCGGAATGGCGGCGACCATCTTCGTTCCCCACGGCGATGTTTTGTCGGACCTGCAGGTCACCTCGGACATGCGCCTTTTAGCGTTTGGTATCTCAGGAATAACCCTCTTTACTTTGAGTTTCACAATCATTGCCTCGATCACGCAAAAAGAATTTAATCTTTTAAGAGGCGTTAAAAACGAATTAGAAGTTTTGGTTCAAGAAAGAACCAAAGATTTAAAGGCGTTATCTACTTTCCCCTCTGAAAGCCTGGACCCGGTTTTTCGAGTCGATAGTAATAACGTTTTGATTTATTCAAACCAATCAGGATTGTCTGTTTTAAAATATTGGGAAGGTGAAGTCGGCATTGAAATTCCAGTACCCTTTATACAAACCCTCAACGAAGTTCAATTCAATGGTAAACGTAAAAATCTGGAAATTCATCTGGATAACCAGGTGTTTGTTTTTTCCATCGTCAGCATACCTGCGATGAATTACTGCAATATCTATGGTCAGGACATAACCGAACGGAAAAAAGCAGAAAGTAAAATAGAGCAATATGCCAAAGCGTTAGAGCGAAGCAATAATGCACTACAGGAATTTGCCTCGATAGCTTCGCATGATTTGCAAGAGCCCCTCCGTAAAATTATTACTTTTGGAAATCAACTAAAGCATATACCCGGAAATTCAGATAAGCGCAGTGAGGACTATCTTAACCGCATGCAACAAACGGCAGCGAGAATGCAAACATTGATTTTGGATTTGCTGAGATACTCTCAAGTGCATACTGAAGCAAAACCGCCTCGACAAATAAACTTGCGAAATATTGTAGATGAAGTCATAGAAATTTTGGAAAAAAGGATCTCGGAAACCCGAGGAACCATAATCATTGACAGTCTTCCCGCTTTGCATGCCCAAGACTTTCAAATGAGGGAATTATTTCAAAACCTGATTGGCAACGCCCTCAAATATCATAGGGAAGGGGTTTATCCCGTTATCAAAATAAAAAGTTGTCAAATGGAAAACCAACATTGGAAAATTACAGTTGAAGATAATGGTATTGGATTTGATGAAAAGCACAAGAATAAAATTTTTTCTCCGTTTCACCGATTACACGGACGTAGTGCTTATGAAGGAACGGGCATGGGACTTGCCATTTGCAAGAAAATCGTTGACCGTCACCGAGGAACCATCACGGCCCAAAGCACACCGGAGAAAGGTTCCACATTTATTATCATATTGCCGGGAAACGTGGTTGCCAACACAACAAATCACCAAACTCCATAATCAAATAGCCCTAAATATTTCCTCCTGAAAAATTGCAGAGAAGTCTTCAAATAGGGCAATTTCTGATAAAAAATCCTCACACCCAACATTAAAAAATTTTAATGTCAGATTAATACTTCTTTAATATTAATTTCATATAATTTGTATAGTACTTTTATCCTCTTTATTGGGGGAAGCGAGCCCGGTGCCATGATCAGGTCTTTCCCCCATCTCCTCCACATTAGGGGAACAGGCGGTTTGCCAAGATCGCCTGTTCCCCTTTTGCTTTTCTACGACCAGAAATTTTGAAACCCAACATATTTAAAGAAGCATCTAAATGAATACCAAGCCTTCTTGTTCGGAGATGAGCCGTGAAATTTCGATTTCTCATGTGCCCCCCGGATTATTTCGGGGTGGAATACACCATTAATCCCTGGATGACCGGTAATATGGGACGCGTTGACCCTGAAAGGGCCAAAAAACAGTGGCAAAGCCTGTTCGAGTCCTTGTCTAAATTTGCTGAGATAGAACTACTGAAACCTCGGCCCCATTTACCAGATATGGTGTTTACCGCCAATGCGGGTTTGGTCAGGAAAGACGCATTTATTCCCAGCCAATTTAAACATCCGGAACGGCACCGGGAAGAAACCCATTTTAGAAAATGGTTCCTCATGAAAGGTTACCGCCTTGCTGATTTGACCGGTCCTGCCCATTTTGAAGGCGAGGGGGACGCTCTATTTCAGCCGGGGAACAACCTGTTGTGGATGGGTTACGGGTTTCGAACCGATCCACAGTCATGCGACTTGCTCAAAAAGTTATTCCCACTGCGTATTTCAACGTTACAACTTGTTGATCCAAGGTTTTATCATTTAGATACCTGTTTTTGTCCCCTACCAGAAACCAGCCTGGCTCCTGCCAAGGGACGGGTTATGTATTATCCCGGTGCATTCAGCGAGGATTCCCTTCAATCCATTGAAGAATATTTTCCTGCCCTGAATCGTATCGAGATAGACGAAGAAGATGCCATTCATTTTGCATGTAATGCCATCGTAATTGAAAACAACCTGATTTTAAATCATGCCAGCCCCGCACTGGTAATTAGACTGCAGACTTTAGGCTACCGGGTTATCCTTAACCCCGTGGACGAATTTTTAAAAGCTGGTGGTGGCAATAAATGCCTCGCGCTCTCTTTAACCAGCAATTAATGGAATTTTAACAAAACCCATGATACCCAGCATTGACCTAAAGAAGAGTTCATATTTCCATTGATTTAAGATACAATTGGCTGTTAATTCTTATGCATGAACGAAGTAGACCTTTGCGAATAGGGAAACCGTAATTTCTGCCAAACGGCATATTAGGGTTTATGCCTAAACAGGCCGATTCTGATATAAACCAGAAAATTTTCCCGCTTCCGGCGAAACTTCCAGAAAAAACAAAACTAAAATTTATGGCGCGAAAATCGAAATACAATCTGGTTTGGATGGATCTGGAAATGACGGGTCTGAATGCGGAAAAAGAAGTCATCATCGAAATCGCTACTCTGGTTACCGACAGCGAACTGAATATTCTTGAAGAGGGACCCTGTATCGCCATTCATCAAAGGGACGAGATTCTGGGCAAAATGGATGAATGGAACAGAAAGCATCACAATGCATCGGGACTGGTCAAGCGGGTACGTCAATCCTTGATAGATCAAAAGGAAGCTGAAAAAAGGACTTTGGAATTTATCAAGAAATATTGCCCTAAAAGCACATCCCCTTTATGCGGAAATTCCATTGGTCAAGATCGGAAGTTCCTTTCTAAATATATGACTGCGTTGCATGATTATTTCCATTATAGAAGTATTGATGTGACTTCGGTCAAAGAACTCGTAAACCGCTGGTACCCGGACGGCCCCAAATTCCCCAAGAAAAGTAATGAGCATATGGCCCTCACGGATATCCGGGAATCGCTTCAGGAGCTTGTCTTTTATCGACAACATTATTTCATCGGTCGTGAAGCGAACATTGCCCAACCCGTAACCTGAAAATCAACAAATACCCGGAAAAATGAATAAAGGCACTATCATCACCCTGGTATTTCTGGCCTTCGTTGCCAGCATTTCCATTGATCTTCTTTGGACCGGCAATAAATATGAATGTGAAGTCTGCATCAAATACAAAGACCAGATCGTTTGCCAGAAGGTAACAGGCATGGCAAAGGAAGACACCATCATGACGGGTATAAGCACGGCCTGCGCCAAAGTGGCCAACGGCATGACCGAGTCTATAGAATGCCAGGCCCAGCCTCTTGAAAAAATGGAGTGCAAGGAAATTTAAGCCCCTTGGCAGGGGCAGGCGGTGGCCGTGATTTTATCCTAAGCTCTCGTGCCCCGAAGGGGTAAATAGCTTTTTACCGCTAACAACGATGCTCTCGGCCCACCAAATAAACTTATATCCATTTTGCCAACAAAAAAGGAAAAATACCTTTGCAACCTCAAAGTATTTTCTCCCCCTCCTCTTACAAACTCTTCGGTTACAGTTTTTTAATTCTTTTTTTTGAACTGGCATTAATTCGCTTCATTCCCTCCAACGTCAGGATTATCGCCTATTTTATAAACTTGGTACTGGTGGCGGCTTTCCTGGGAATGGGAGTCGGGATGTTACGGGTAAAATGGAAAAGAAATCTCACGCAATTTTTCCCTCCTTTGTTGCTTTTACTGACAGGGGCCTGTGTTTATTTCAGCAATATTATGGTAGCTGCCCCACGCACGGGAGAGGCTATCTATGCCATTTACGCTGATCTATCGCCACACAGCAGGGAATGGGGAATGGTTCCGGTTGTGAGCATCTTTTTCACCCTTTCCACCCTGCCTTTTATAGCATTAGGGTATGCAATGGGTCGGGAGTTTAAAAACTTTCCCGCCCTCCACGCTTATGCCATAAATGCAGCAGGAAGCCTTGCCGGACTCCTGGCCTTTTCTTTATTGAGCTATTTTTCCACTCCGCCTTTGTTTTGGTTTGGTCTGGGCGGCCTCCTTTTTCTTCTCTTGGCCGGGAAGCAACAGAACTTTGTAGTGTCAGTCCTTTGCCTGGGACTGATATTTTATCTGGTGCAAAACCTTCACCAAAAGGACCATGAAATCTGGTCTCCTTATTACAAAATCAATCACTATCAAAACCCGCATTTCACCTCCATCAATGTTAATGGTTCCCTTCACCAGTATATGGTTAACTTCTCCCCGCCTCCCGGTTCCAATAGGACTATAGCCGACCAAGTAAAACAGGATTACCAACTACCTTATCGCTTCGCAAAAAGCTGGGAGGATGTATTGATACTAGGAGCAGGATCCGGAAATGATGTTCATCTGGTCCTCGAGCAGGGAGCAAAAAATATTGACGCGGTCGAAATTGACAGGGCTATCTGGAAACTCGGTAAAGAGTTAAATTATCAAAAACCTTATGATGACCCTCGGGTTCAAGTTTATATCGATGATGCCCGTGCCTTCCTCAAAAAAACCAAAAAGAAATATGATGTCATCATACTGGGGACTCTGGACAGCCAAACCCTCTTGTCCGGCATGTCATCCATCCGTCTCGACAACTATATCTACACCTCGGAAGCCTTTCGATCTGTGCGGGAACATTTAAAACCAGAGGGGATAATCATTTTGTACCACATGTCCATGAACACAGATATTCCCCTCAAATTATCTAAAATCCTGATGGATATTTTTGGCGTTCATCCATTAATCCACTTTGAAAAAGAACATAGGCATTTTAATTTCACCCTGGTCGCCGGATCAAAGGCTGAAGATATTAATGACTTTAGATATTTCTTTGCAGAACTAAAAAGCAACGACCAGATCATCGCAGATCTCGTCACGCCCCCCACTGATGACTGGCCTTACCTGTATCTGGACCGCCCAGAAATTCCTACCCATTATCTTCAAGCCGGCGGCTTTATATTTTTGATTTCCGTAGTTTTGATCATTTTCGCGGCAGGAAGAAAAAACATTAAAAATCCCGACTGGACTTTATTTCTATTGGGAGCGAGCTTTCTATTGCTGGAAACCAAAAGCGTTACCGAAATGTCCTTATTGTTCGGCTCAACCTGGCAAGTCAACGTACTGGTCTTCTCGGCCATCCTGATGTTAATTTTCGGAGCTAATCTATTTATTCTCCGCAAAGGGCCGTTTGATAAAACCAGGATTTTTTTCGGTTTGTTCATCGCCATCGGAATCAGCTACGCCGTCCCCACCCATTCACTCCTGGCCTTGCCATTAGCGGGGCAATGGATTGCAGGTGCCTTGGTCACGGCATTGCCGCTATTTTTTGCGGGAATGTTGTTTTCGCAGATTTTTGAAAAGCGGCAGGAACCCACGACTTCTCTGGGTTATAACCTGATAGGGGCCATTTGCGGGGGATTGTTGGAATACAGTTCCATGGCGCTGGGAACTAAAAACCTATACCTATTAGCCCTGGTTCTGTATATCCTGGCTTTTCTGGTTCATGGGCGGGAGAAAGGAATTACATAGGGAAGGAAATGAAAAGGCAACCCCCCTCAATCCCCCCTTATCAGGGTGGAAGCCTACATTAAGTCAAGACAACTCTTTGTTACCCCTTCGGGGCATGAAGGCTAATGAAGAATATAACGCAGGGGAAACATTAAAAGTATTGCGCTTGAGGGCTTGGCCTGTTTGACGGGCAATGCAGTACCGGCCCCACGCCTGGTGGTTAGTGGCAAATCAAGTCATACACTTCCTGGTATTTTTCCTCCACACTTCCCAGGTTAAAGCGGAATCGGTCCTTATCCATTTTTTCATTGGTTTCCCAATGCCACAGGCGGCATCCATCCGGGCTGATCTCATCCCCCAGAAGAACCCCGCCCTTATGCCGGCCAAATTCCAGTTTGAAATCCACCAGTCGAATGTTTCGTTCCTTAAAAAATTGCATCATCAGGTTATTAATTTTGAATCCTTCTGACTTCAAAATCTCGACCTCTTGCTTAGTGGCCCAGCCGAAAACATCGACATGGCATTCATTGATCATGGGATCGCCCAAGGGATCGCTCTTGTAAAAAAATTCCAGAATCGGCTTATCCAGCACTGTCCCCTCTTCTATGCCGAGCCTTTTGCTCAGGCTCCCGGCGGCAATATTGCGCAACACCACTTCTACAGGAATGATATCCAGCCTTTTCACCAGCATTTCCCGGTCATTGAGAGTTTCAACAAAATGGGTTTTGACTCCTTCGTTTTCCAAGAACTGGAAAATCCGGCTTGAGATGTGGTTGTTCATCACGCCTTTATCAACAATGGTGCCTTTTTTCTTGCCATCGAAAGCCGAAGCATCGTCCTTGAAATACTGAATCACCAAATCAGGATCGGAAGTGGTGTAAATAATTTTGGCTTTGCCTTCATAAATTTTTTCCAAACGTTCCATAATTTATCTCTTATTTTTTAAAGACCCTTTTAAAAATCCGGTCTATATTTTTAAATTGTGTTTTTAATTTAAACGTCTCATCAATCTCTGCGACGGACAAGAGTTTCTTTATGTCCTTATCTTTTTTCAAGAGCTTTAAAAAGTCCTTTCCCGTCGTCCAGCTTTGCATAGCATTTTTCTGCACCAACTTATAAGCTTCTTCCCGGGTAATACCCTTTCGCACCAAGGCGAGCAGAACACTCTGAGAATAAATCAGGCCCCCTGTTTTTTCCAGGTTGCGCATCATATTTTCAGGATAAACTATCAAACCATCCATCAACTTTGTCATTTTCTTCAACATATAATGGATCAAAATCGTGCTGTCGGGCCCAATCACCCGCTCCACGGAAGAATGACTGATATCCCGTTCATGCCAAAGCGGAATATTTTCCATCGCCGCAAAAGCATTTGCCCGCACCACACGGGCCAGACCAGACATCTGCTCAGAAACTATCGGGTTGCGTTTATGCGGCATCGCCGATGACCCTTTTTGGCCCTTAGAGAAAAATTCCTCCGCCTCCAAAACTTCCGTTCTTTGCAGGTGGCGAATTTCGGTGGCGATCTTATCTATCGTCCCGGCAATAATAGCCAGGGTGGAAAAGAATTCAGCATGGCGGTCGCGCTGGATCACCTGACTCGAAACCGGGGCTGGCTTCAAGCCCAGCCTGGAACAAACATATTCTTCAACGTCCGGGTCGATGCAGGCAAAGGTGCCCACGGCACCGGAGATCTGCCCGTAAGATATAGTTTGCCTTGCCCGTTTAAGCCTTTCTATATTACGGTTGACCTCTTCATACCAATTGGCAATTTTTAAGCCAAAAGTTAACGGTTCCGCATGAATGCCATGAGACCGCCCAATTGTGGGTGTCAATTTGTATTTCTTAGCCTGCTTTTCCAGAACACCTTTTAAGGCTTTGAGTTCCTTCAAAATCAGGGTTGCAGATTGTTTCATCTGCACCGCCAAAGCGGTATCCAAAACATCGGAGGACGTCATACCCATGTGCATATACCGCGCCGATTCCCCGATATTTTCCGCCACGCAGGTCAAAAATGCGATCACATCGTGTTTGACTTCCCGTTCAATTTCGTCAATGCGCTCGACATTGAAACATGACTTTGTTTGAATGTCTTTCAGGGCAGATTTTGGGACTTCGCCTTTTTTTGCCAGGGCCTCGCAGGCCAGGATCTCTATTTTCAGCCAGATTTTAAATTTATTCTCCGGCTCCCAAATGACCGCCATTTCAGGCAATGAGTATCGTGGTATCAAGGTTCAGTTTCCTAGCAGAACTAAAGTTGAGGTTGAATAAATGAAGAAAAATTCTTTATTATGGTAAATAACGTTTTCGTAAAGGAACATATCTTAAACGCAATCGCCCGGTAAATCAATAAATGAACTCAACCGTTGAAGTCTGTTTTGTATGTCTTGGAAATATTTGCCGTTCCCCACTTGCCCAAGGTGTTTTTGAGGCCCTGGTCAAACAAGAAGGGTTGCAGGATCGTATTATTATAGGCTCCGCCGGGACTAGCCACTGGCATGTGGGAGGGCCCCCTGACCCTCGAATGCAACAAACCGCACGCCAGCACGGCATTCACCTCAATAGCCGGGCACGCCAGTTTCAGGCAGCAGATTTCAAACGAATGGATCTGGTGCTGGCTATGGACCAAAGCAACCTGAGCGTCCTGCAACAAATGCGGCCTGAAGCGGAACTTCATGACAAACTGTTTCTGTTTCGCTCTTTTGACCCGGAAAATAACGGTGATCTCGAAGTGCCCGATCCCTATTACGGCGGCGACAAAGGTTTTGAAACGGTATTTCAAATGATTGAAAGAACCTGCCCGAAAGTTCTGCAACATTTGCAAACCAAGCTTGCCAAAAAAGCATGAATGAAGAAATCAGTCGCCTCCTCAAACCCGTTTTTGGCCGGGAGGTGGAAGTGCAGTCCTCTTTCCCAAGCGGCGGAGGATGCATCAATCAGACCTCCGTTCTACAATTGACCAATGGGGATCGTGTTTTTCTGAAGTATAACTCCCACCCTCCCGCAGATTTCTTCGCCGTGGAAGCCAAAGGACTTAAACTTCTGGCGCAAACGATAAAAGGACCAAGAATCCCAAAACCTCTGGCAATGCAAGACTCTACAAGGCCCACCTTTCTAATCCTGGAATATATTGAAGCGTCTTCTCCCAGGCATGATTTCCCTGTCCACTTTGCCCTATCACTGGCTGAACTTCACCGGATTACCCATAACAGCTTCGGCCTGGACCACGACAATTATATCGGTAGTACTGTGCAGAAAAACTCTCAGGAAACCAATGGCATCGACTTTTTCCGCGACCATCGTCTAAGGTTCCAGCAGGAACTGGCACGCAAATCCGGCAAGCTCCCCTCGCCCACCGATAAAAATCTCAGCAAACTCTGTGATCGGCTGGAGAACTATCTCGATATTTCAGGAGAACAACCCGCTTTACTGCATGGTGACCTGTGGTCTGGAAATTATTTTCCTGACCGGGAGCAAGTCCCTTGCATTTTCGACCCAGCGATTTATTTTGGTTTGCGCGAGGCCGACCTGGCCATGACCGAACTGTTTGGCAGACTGCCGCAAAGGTTTTACGATGCTTACCACGAGGCTTTCCCGCTGAATCCGGGATATGAGGAAAGAAAAGACTTGTATAACCTGTACCACCTTTTAAACCACCTGAACCTTTTTGGCAACTCCTACCTGGCATCCGTAGAACAGGTGATCCGACGTTATATAGGCTAATAAGAGGCACGCCCCCTAGCGCCTCCAGATCTTTTCAGGGGGAAACTGGGCAAAAGCTCGTTGAGCCGCCAAAGCTACCTGCTAGCCAGAGAGAGTTATTGTACCCCTGCGGGGCATGCGTGATGTCCTCTTCATTAACCTTCATGCCCTGAAAGGGTAAAGGCTGATGAAAAATATAACGCACGCTGGCCCTACGCCTAGCCCACTCCCGTGGGAGGGAATATAGCAAGTACTTTTTAAGCCGAGATAATTCTTTGCCAGCAGATAAAGATATTGCCAGTTACCACCGGCGGTTCGCCGGTTAGAAGCCGCCGCCGATTTTGGCTATGAAGGTGTGCAGTTCTCTTTCGATGGGGCCATCCCAGTTTTTAATTTCAGCGGCTAACGTGGAGAGGACGGCTTTGCCTTCACTTATTTCCATTGCGCTGGCAATGCTGACCAGAATTCTCGAACCATAACGTTCAACCAGGCCATGTTCTTCAGCGGCACGAAAAGCCATATCTGACCCGAGAATCATCGCCCAAGCCTGGATGATGGAAACCTGGGTCGATTCTCTGAACCGCAGGGAATCCAGCCCTTCCATATAGGTTTCCGCATCCATTTCACCCGACTCGAACTTCTCGATCAATTGTTGCAGGTTTTCCTCTTTTGATTCCACCTTTTGGAATATATATTCGAAAAACTTGGCTTCCGATTTTTTCAATTCCGCCATGTTCCAGGGACAAGTAAAATCTACTTCCTTGTCCTTGGGTTTACCGGATCGCCGGATTTCCCTCTCGATCTTATAAAGACATTTGGGGCATCGCTTACCCGCGTCATGATTGAACTCGCCTCCGCACTGGCAGGGAGCCAGAACACTTTGAAAAGCCAGGGCCAGGGCCTCCCCTTTTACTCCCAATACCTCACGCAAGGCAATCCGCACCGGGTTAGTGCCAGCCACCGATATACATCTAACGCATGAGGAGCAATGAATCAGATAGGTATTGTCCCCTTCCTCAGGTTCAATGACAGGCTCAAAAGTCTCCGGGCAGAGAGTACACTGCACTTCTTTCTGAAATGTATCAACCATCCGTTTGTTCCTCAGATTGCATTAAAATTAATAGCTTGATTGTTTAGATGAAGGAAGTTAGCCCCGGTTCTAAAAATATCACGTCTCAAACAGGCAAAAAAAAACCCATGACCCGGGGGCCATGGGTCCAAAACAGTTTCGGGTGTTTAGCTGGAGTAGGCCTGGCCCAAGGCGGCAACTTCGGCTTGTTTACCACCCATAATAACCTTACCCGTTATCACGTCCACAGGATACATGGTAATTGCATTATGCGTACTGCAAACAACCAAGCAAAGATCACAACCCTTGCAACGGGGTTCAATCACTATAGCCTTTTTTGTAGCCTCATCCAGCATAATGGTATCTGCTTCTGGACAATACATGATGCACAGTCGACAACCTTTTTCCGCAATACATTTGTCGTTATCTACATAGGCAATGTTATACACTTCAAAACTCTCCTCAATTAAAAAAGGTTAAAACAAAAAACCGACTGTTTTCACTAAAAACGATTAAACTTCTACCAACTGCAAGTCCTGCGTCTTGGCCCATTCTTCACCCATCTTAACGGACTCAATGATCGTATTCATATTGGCCTCAAGAAGCTGTTCTTTCTTGGCATATTTTTTCTTGATCGCTTCGTCAAGGGTTGCTGTACCTCCGGAAGCCACATATTTCTTACCAAAGCGTTCCTGAAGAGCACCCTCCATAGCCTTAAGGCTTACAATGTTGGTGACCCCCATACAAGCCCCGATCATCGCCATGTTAGTGGAAAGCTCGGTTTTGCCGATTTCCAGAGCCAACTTGGTCGCGTCATGATTGAACACATTGACATTGAGGTCTTCCAACGTTTTATGATCCTCATCGTTAAGGAGATCCGCTGGGGTATTAATAATGACCAGACCATTTTCCTTGATGCCGGAATAAAAGGGCGCCGTATAACTTTTCTGCATGGTAATAACCTGAGCGTGAAACACCATGATGACATCTGGGAATACCAGTTCACCACGGTCATAAATGCGTTCAGTTCCTACTCTGCAATAGCTTTCGGCGGGTGCCATGCGTTTTTCAGCACCGAAAAAGGGATTCGAAATGGAAAACTTACCATCTCGATTGGCGGCCATGGCCAAAAGATGCGCGGCTGTAACTGCCCCCTGCCCTCCCAGGCCTGAAATTCGGATATTCATCCTGCTCATGATTTTTACACTCCTATTTCTTAAGCGTTAACCGTCTTTTTAGCTTCTTTAGCCGCTTTTTTTCTAGCCTTGGTTTCTTCTTTAATGGAATCCAAAAGTTTCTGCGCTTCCTCGGTAATGTACTCCTTCTGGACGAACCGACCGCCAATAGTTTCGGAATCTTTCATTTCATCCAAACCTTCCATGCTCTGCTTACCAATTTCAAGAATACAAGGAGTATAAAGCTGAACAAACGTGGGGCCTATTTCCCGCGCCACATAAATTGCATTTTTAATCACCTGTTCCACCCGATTGGGCTTGCTGACTGTCAACACAGCCACATAAGCACAACCCGCTTCCCGGGCAATTTCCGCCAGACGAACTTTCTCAAAGGCCTTGCCTTTCGGAGCCATCTTGGCAACAAAACCTTTCTGCATCAGGCCACTTTCCTGGCCACCCGTGTTGGCATAGAGTTCATTGTCAAAACAAATGGTGGTGAACTTTTCCAGACGGAACCAGGACTGCATGGTCATGTCCAACCCGATATCAACGGTTGCCCCGTCTCCGGCCAGAACCACGACATCCTTTTCTACGTCCGGAAAACGGCTAGCCAAAGTCCGTTTCAAACCGGAGGCAATGGCATTCTGATTGCCAAACAAAGAATGGATGTTATGCACCGCAACATGCGGGAATACCAGACTGGTACAGCCGGTAGAACCAACAAATACGGTATCTTCCGGAGCCGGCAAACTGGCCAGAATATAACGGAAAGCGATGGACTCGGGACAACCCGCACACAAAGAATGTTGCTCAATCAATTCTTTTGAGGAACCAATGTCCTTCCAGCCGCGATCCTGCTTACCAAAAGTGGCCGTTGCAACCAGTTCCTGATACTCCGGCGGCATGATATCTGCCAGATCTTCACATATTTGGATTTTTTCCTTGCTCATAAATTCCCCTTAAATTAATTTCCCGATTTGGGAAAGATAACTTTATAAAATTAGTCCAGGCAAACTACCGTTACATCCTGAGTTTTTCGGTTTCCATGCCCAAATGAATTTTGATCTGTTCCACAATAACCTCGCAAGGCAAGGTCATGCCACCGCAAACATGCGGCCCCTCATAAACCCTTTCGTTATCCGGGATGATGGCCTTGATTTCACGAGCCAACCAACCGGTCACATTAAATTCTGGAACAAAAATATGTTTCGCATTTTTGGTAACCCGCTTGATCTCTTCAGTGGGGAACGGGCGAATGGTTTTGATTTTAACCAGTCCCACCTTAACACCGTCTTCTTCAAGAAGGCGGATGGCTTCCCGGCTCTGCGATACTGCAGTTCCAGAGGCCACAATCAGAATCTCCCGGTCGGTGTTCATTTCGTCAATCAAACCATCCAGAAGAGGGATGGTGTGCTTGCGGGAACGCTCAACCGCTGACCTGATTTCCTGTTGCCATGAAGCATGGGTAGCATAACTGATGTAATTGGATTTCATGACAAACGGATCGCGCATCATGCGGAACGGAGAGGTTTCCATATCCATAACCGGTTGCGGATTTCTGTACGGATCATAAGGAGTCAGTGTCAGGTCCAACGGAGGAAGCTCTACCGTATCCTTGGTGTGGGTCACGAAAAAACCGTCACAGCATACCGCGATCGGGACATGCACATCCGGTTGTTCAGCAACGATAAAACCTTTCAATATAAAATCAAAAAGGTCTTGCGCCGTTTCAGCATGCCAGACCAGCATTCCCGTCTCAAGCAGGTAATACATTTCCAACGTATCGGGCTGAATGCTCAGCGGAGAGTTGATTCCCCGGCAAGTCACACAAACCTGAATCGGCAATCGCGCCCCGGCCCACATGGGAAAATTTTCCATGGCCCGCAGAGTACCCGGACCCGCAGTGGTAGTAAAAACCCGGTGTCCACCAAAGGCAGCACCTGCACATTGCCCCATAACTGCAAACTCACTCTCACCACGAAAGTATTCGTCCAGATAGCCTTCCGCATAAATTTCGCCGATCAAAGCCGCCGCTTCACTCTGAGGAGTGATGGGATAAGCCACGGAAGTTCCCACACTGGCTCGTTTGATGGCTTCGCGAATGACTTCACTACCGGTCAGGAAACTGGCTGTTTGCTCAGCCTTATAAAAGATGTCATTAACATCCGTATAAGTCTGATTCATTCTGTTTTTCTGACCGAGTTTTTCATGGGTCGAAGCTATGATCCTTTTATTCTTAAGCTCCACTGTTTTATTCATAAAATTTGCTCCCGTATAAAGAGTGCTTTAAAGATTAAAAAATTACTTTCTACAGATTTTCAACCTGGTAATATATTAAGCCGGTTGTTCGATGATGCCGGTCCGGCCCATTTTAAATTGCTGAAACGGAGTGCACTGAGATTCCACACCCTCCGATTTTAATTTTTTAATAGATTCCCTAAGTTTGTGAATCATTGCCACATCCGCATCACGAAATGAGAGACACGCGTCTTCATGCCCGGCCATGGCACACATTGCTATTGTATAACAACTCGTCCCCCCACGGATAATCTTAAGAGATAAATTAGCCATATGGCAATGAACCCCAATAAAAATACAGACATCGATCTTGTTATGCCAGATGGTCAAATTCGGATGATTGGGGTTGATCTCATACGCCGCTTCAATCTTGGGATATTTGGGCCGATAGTCAGCCATGGGGATCAACCGCATCGGGACTTCATTAGCCAGTTCCCGAAGGGCTGTAGCTTTTGCCGCCACGTGAGGGTTGATTTTCCACAGCACCAAAGGTCCTGGAAAAATAGTTGGGACTTTGGCCCCTAAAATCTTTCTGGCAGCAACTTCATAAGCCTCATCCACGGGCACAACCTTACCCTCTATATGCGCTTCCCCAGGATCGGGCAAGACGTTTCCCATTGACGCTGCGGAAGGAGGTAAAAACGCCTCCGGCCCAGGTAAGACCTTATATCGGCTCATTCTGATAATCCTTAGTATGTAAGTTAATTTTGAAGAAAAAGAGACTAATAATAAACCAAGCCAAAAAAGTTGTCAAACCTTAATAGCTAAAATAGCTTAGACCATTCTCAGGTTCCTGAACAGCTAGTATATCCCGGCTCCTGCCCGTATTTAAATTTAATCCTTAAACCCGAAAACCCAGCCGAGCCAGCACATGCCCCGGCCCCGGATCAATGCCCCTGAACAGCCCTTAATAGAGGCTGTAAAAGATAAAAGGCCCTAAGGAGCATCTCTAAAAATTGCTTTTGGCTATGAGTGGCCCTTATCAAATAAGGGCCCGC
>Ga0207991_1000806_pt1 | contig 20509 bp, 12 predicted proteins | sample ETN07SmetaG_FD_185786 | JGI IMG/M metagenome (GOLD analysis project Ga0207991, IMG submission 185786) | Marine microbial and viral communities from oxygen minimum zone, Eastern Pacific Ocean - ETNP2014F14-07SV275 (SPAdes) (version 2) | ecosystem: Environmental > Aquatic > Marine > Oceanic ... | reverse complement strand
AGTGTAGCCGACCAACTTGATTATTATTTAACATCCCTGAATGAATTAGGGGAAGTCCTCATTGATGCAGACCAACCTGGATCAGTAGGAAAGGGAATTCTCCGGCTTACGCTGGGGACAGTGATGGCGTCGAAAGGCGCTATTTTTTTATACCACCAAAAGAAAGATAAGCTTACTATTTTAGCATCACAGGGCCTAAAAGAACGAACCCCATTTTCGCCCCCAAAGAAACTCAAAAGCCAATCTGAAAAATATCGCCACGATCACATCAATATAGATAAAATACCACCATGGCTCACGGGTGAATTAAAAAGCTGTATTAACGAATTAGGGAGTAAAATTCTTGTTCCCTTGTTTCACAAAGATCATTTATTGGGGCTTCTATGTGTGGGGAAAAAATTCATGGGCGAGTCCTACACTGGCGCTGAAATTAAAATATTGGAAATCATTGCCAATCACCTAACCAAAGCCCTGTACAATTACAAATTAATTCAGGATGTTGAAGACAAACAAAACCAACTAAACTTGAAACTTCTTGAGCTGGAAACATTATTTGATATTAGCGTGGCCATTAGCTCTGTTTTGGATGTTGGTGAATTGAGCGATGAAATTCTCTGGCGTTCTGTGGGGATCTTGAACGCATCTAAAGGTATGATGTTAATTCCCAAAGAAAACAGCCCAATTCTTGAACCAAATTCATCTTTTAACTGGGATGATATGGATGCGCTTCTTTCAAAAAAACTGGCAGTATTTAAAAAGGTTGAAGATGAAAAATCAGGACTGATCCTTACCCCAGAAAACAAGAATGCTCTGCAAAAAAAGCTAGGAGAAGACCATGTGATTATTGCGCCGCTCCAAACCAAGGACAACACCCTGGGTTATATGTTACTTTGTAACAAAGAATCTCGCCATGGCGTGGAAGCATTTAATCAAACAGATCTTGACCTTCTTACTGCTCTTTGTAATCAGGGAGCGGTGGCGCTGGACAATGCACGCCTATTTAAAGACATCACCGAAGCCAAACAATTCAATGAAAGCATTTTAGGGAGTATTGCAACTGGCGTGGTTACTTTAGACACATTGGGTGAGATCGATTCTATCAATCAAGCGGGTCAAAATATTCTTAAGATGGGCATGGATGAGATCATCGGCAACCACTACATGTTCCTGTTTGAAAAAGATGAAGAAATCCTGGAATTGATTCAAAAATCGGAAGTGGAAAACACCACACATTCTGAAATTAATATGTCCTTTTTAACGGTATCTCCAGAAACAGTGGTGAATGTTTCTGCCGCGCCGCGCATTGACCCAGATGGAAATATACAGGGCATCGTTATTGCGATTGAAGACATTACAGACGTAAGTAAAATTAAAAACACATTTAAGCGCTATGTATCGAAACAGGTTGTGGATGAGCTTTTGGACGACGATGCTAAATTAAACCTGGGCGGTGAAGAACGGGAAGTCACCATTTTGTTCAGCGATATTCGTGGGTTTACTTCAATGTCGGAAAACATGAACCCGGAAAATGTTGTAGCCACTTTGAATGAATATTTTTCCGATATGATTGATATAGTATTTAAACACAACGGAACCCTAGATAAGATAATTGGCGATGAACTTATGATTGTTTATGGCGCGCCCATTTCTGCCGATAACGACACACAAAGAGCCGTAGTAACAGCCGTGGAAATGCAAAAACAAATTGAACGCCTTAATGAACAAAGAAAAAAAAGAAACGAAGAACCCATTATGGTGGGAATAGGTATTAATCGAGGTATTGTTGTGTCGGGAAATATTGGGTCCCGCGATATGATGGATTATACAGTAATTGGTGACGCAGTAAATCTCGGTGCGCGACTTTGTTCTGCTGCGGGCCCCGGAGAAATTTATGTTTCTCCAACCGTATGGAAGGAAACCAAAAGGAAGTTCCACTACGAAAAATTAAACCCCATAAAGGTTAAAGGAAAAAAGGAAAAGGTTGGAGTCTATCGAATTGATTGGAGCGCTTAAAAAGCAATAAAACAAACATGAATAAAATCCAAAAAAACATAAGCGCCAAAATGACAAATTGGTTTTTATTCAAAATGTTTTCAATTAAAAAATTGCCTTTGGCATTTTTAACCGGATTCAAAATAATAGAACTCAATGAGTCCAAATGTGTTACCCGCGTAAAATATAAATACCTAAACAAAAATCCATTTCGATCCACATTTTGGGCAGTGCTTGGTATGGCAGCAGAATTAAGCACCGGCGCATATGCACTCATAGCGACAAAAGGAAAAGATGAAAGTGTTGCTGTAATTTTGGTTTCAACCCGAGCGGAGTTTTTGAAAAAAGCCACAGGAACAAGCACATTCACCTGTACAGATTGGAATGAGTTTGATAATGCCGCCACAAATGCGATTAAAACAAACGAAGCCCAAACTGTTACGGGAAAATCAATTGGGGTCAATAATGAGGGAGAAGAAATTGCTCGTTTTGAATTTACCTGGTCTTTTAAAAAACGCAACAAGACATAGAGTGTTGTTTTATTGGGCCAACCAGTGGGCCTAAACCACACCACCTCTTTGTAAAAAGACTTTAAACAACCTGCAAAAACCCTTTTTAAAAAAAGAGCTATTTAAGTAGTTTTACAGGTTGTTTTACCTTTGTAAAAACCATTTCATTCATCATTGATTTTTTAATTAGGACTCAAATGAAATTTTCCACATCCAAAACCGAACTACAACGAGCTTTACAAAAACTTTCCAAGGCTGCGCCGACTCGATCCACACTACCAATCCTAGGTTGTGTTTTGATTGAATCTTCAGAAGAAAAAACGTCATTTCGTGCCACAGATTTAGAAATTACGATTCAGGCAGAGATTCCCGTCAGCCTAGAACAAGCCGGGTCAGCTGCCCTTCCACTCAAAACATTGTTTGATATAACAAACGAACTTCCAGACACTCGTATCACCCTACAGGTTGACGATAGTAATCGCGCTAAAATCATTACCGAGAATGGCGAATATGACCTTATGGCCAAGCCGGCCGATGAATTTCCTGCCGCACCAGACACAGCTGGCTCTCAGTCTGTTGTCGTTTCCGGAGACATGTTAAAAAACATTATAGATGCAACATCATTTGCTGTAAGTAAAGATGAATTAAAGCCGGCGTTAACAGGCGTTTTGTTTCGGTTTGGCGAATCAGGCATTACGGCAGTTTCAACAGATGGACACAGGCTTGTAAAGTATACCCGCAATGATTTTAATACCAACGGGTTTACGGGCGACCTGATTGTCCCAAGAAAATTCTTATCATTCATGTCGTCACACCTTTCAAATCAGGAAGTAGAAATTTTGATTGGAGAAAACCACATTACAGCCAAAATGGGTAAAGACACGGTGCTAACCCGAATAATTGATGAGCGCTTCCCGGATTATGAAAGCGTCATTCCAAAAGATAACAATAAAACATTAAAGGTTGATAAAGATGTTCTTTTGGGCGCCATAAGACGCGTATCAATTTTTTCAAATAAATCGACACACCAAGTAGCTATCAACCTGGATGGCGCTTCCTGTAAAATCACGACGGAAGACCCGGAAAAATCTTCAAAAGCACAAGAACAAATTCCAGCAGAATACGACGGCGAAAGCTTAGTAATAGGATATAATGCTGAATACTTAAAAGATGTAATTAATCACGTGAGTGGAGAAAAAGTTATAGCAGAGTTTAACACCTCGATCAGTGCCGCATTATTTAATCCAGAATCAACAGAAGAAAATACTGACTGTTTAATGCTCCTTATGCCCATTCGCCTGAATGATTAACCACTCGGGTTCTGGCAGTCGATGGCAATTCTACATCTTGAACTGGTTTCTTTTCGAAACCACAACAAGCAAGAATTTAATTTTATCCCAGGGCTCACTGTGATTTGGGGCGAGAACGGTTCAGGGAAAACAGCCATATTGGAAGCAATCCACGTTTTGTCTTTTGGCCGAAGCTTTAGAACGCATAAATATCGAGAATTAATTAAAAACAAAAGTTCCCAACTGCTTGTCCGTGGAAACTTTGAAAACAAAGACACTCAAGACCAAGTGGCAGTACAGATGGAAAAACCATCTGGAATAAAACTAAGGCTAAATGGAAAACCACTGAGCAGTCGAAAAGAACTCATTGGGCGAAACAACGTAGTGGTTCTGTCGCCGGAAGAACAATCTGTAACGAAAGGCGCACCGATTGAACGGCGTAAGTTTTTTGATAAAATGTTTTCAGTTACGTCACGGGAATATGTGGACACTCTACAAAACTATAACCGTGTTTTAAAACAAAGAAACGCTGTAATTCAAAATGCAAAAGACGGGTCTGTGCCAACAAAAGATATCCAAAGTTGGGACGACCAACTTATTAGCACTGGGCAAAAGCTCTGGTTACTTCGGTTCGAATTTATTTCAACGTTTAAAACAAGGCTATCATCAGTCGTGAATCGTTACGATAATAAAATCCTTTTTGAACTCACCTATTTGAAGGAAGCGCCTACTCAGGGGCTATATAAATCCGAAATAACAAACGCATTAAAAAAAGATCTTCGTTTAGGGAGAACCACATACGGTCCCCACAGAGACGATATTTCATTCGTTTGGGACAGAAGAGACCTTCGAAGCCTAGGCTCCCAAGGCGAACACAAACTTTCTTTGGTTTTGTTAAAATTAACTGAAATGGTATTTATCCGCGAAAAAACAGGAAACCATCCAACGCTTTTATTAGATGATCTTTTTGCAAAACTGGACCTAGGTAGAAGCAAAAAAATTGTTTCTCTTCTACAGGGACTTGAAACAGAATCCGGTGACCCGGTCCAAACAATTGTAACAACGACAGATTTGTTGAATGTGGAAAAAAGCGGACTCATGAGTGGGGAAATAGAAAACAAAACATATAACCTAAAACGATAATGCAGCATATTGGTGCCCCACTTAAAAAATTTTTAAAATCGGCAGGACTGGAAAAAGGTATCGCCCAACAGGGAGCTATGGATATATGGGCAGATGTTGTTGGTGAGTCCGTTTCCAAAAAAACCGAAACTGTTGGAGTGGAACATGGAACGCTAACTGTGAAAACAGACACACCGGCCTGGCGGCAAGAACTTCAATTTCAAAAAAAACAAATCATTGAAAAATTGAATAAAAAATTAAATAAAAAAGTAATTAAGGATATACGATTCATATGAGCACAGAAGCACAAACATCGCAATATAGTGCCGAAAATATTAAAGTATTAGAAGGCCTTGAAGCAGTAAGAAAACGCCCAGCCATGTATATTGGTGATGTGGGAAAACGGGGTCTGCACCACTTGGTTTATGAAGTCGTCGATAATTCAATTGACGAAGCAATGGCGGGTCATTGTGACCGCATAGTTGTAGTATTTAACGCAGACGGATCTGTAAGCGTTGAAGACAATGGTCGCGGAATTCCTGTTGATATTCATAAAGAAGAAAATAAACCTGCCGTTGAGGTGGTTATGACCATTCTACACGCAGGTGGAAAATTTGATAAAGGATCGTACAAGATTTCAGGAGGCCTTCATGGTGTGGGTGTCTCCGTTGTAAATGCTTTATCAGAACGACTGTGGGTGGAAGTAAGAAGAGACGGAAAAATACACCGCCAAGATTATAAAATAGGCGATCCGCAAAATGAATTAACCGTCACAGGAACGGCAAAAGAAACGGGGACAAAAGTTTGTTTTTATCCTGATAGTACCATATTTAATACGGTCAAGTTTGAATACAGTATTATTTCAGAAAGACTTCGTGAGCTTGCCTATTTAAATAGTGGCTTGGAAATTATATTGAAGGACGAGCGAAGCGAAGATGGCGAATCGGATTCATTCAGCTTCGAAGGCGGATTAAGTGATTTTGTAAAATATTTAGACCAAAATAATAGCCCCTTGCATAATAAAATTATAACCGTAAACAAGGAAGATGGTGAAGCTCCTGTCGAGGTGGCCATGCGGTATGGAAACACCTATAATGACAATATTCTTACTTTTGTAAATAATATTAATACGATTGAGGGTGGTACTCATTTATCCGGTTTTCGTTCGGCCCTCACCCGAGCGATGAACAATCACGCCGCAAAGAACAACTTGATTAAGGCGAAAAAGAACGAAAAAATTAACCTGTCTGGCGAAGATTTTAGAGAGGGCCTCACCGCCATCATCAGTGTAAAAGTTGCGGAGCCCCAGTTTGAAGGACAAACAAAAACTAAACTTGGAAATGGAGACGTAAAAGGAATCGTTGACACGGCAGTCTATGAAGGTATTTTAGATTTCTTAGAACAGAACCCATCCATTGGTCGCCGAGTCATTGAAAAAGCACTTTTGGCTGCTCGCAGTCGAAGTGCCGCCCGAAAAGCACGGGAACTCGTTCGCAGAAAAAGCGCACTAGGAGGCTCATCTCTTCCTGGGAAATTAGCCGATTGTTCAAATAAGGACCCCGCTTTTTGTGAACTTTATCTGGTTGAGGGTGATTCCGCCGGTGGCTCTGCAAAACAGGGCAGAGATCGACGAACCCAAGCCATCCTCCCTCTTCGAGGCAAGGTAATCAATTCGGAAAAAGCGAGAATTGATAAGTTGCTCTCCAACAACGAGGTCCAGTCCATGATTACAGCATTGGGCGCAGGGTTTGGTGGTTCAGAAGACGAAGAAGGTGAGAGGTCTCCCGGAGATTTGGATATTGAAAAACTTAGATATCACAAAATTATTATTATGACGGATGCCGATGTAGATGGTTCTCACATTCGAACACTTTTATTAACATTTTTCTATCGAAAAATGAAAGAAATAATCGATGGTGGATACCTTTATCTTGCACTTCCGCCTCTGTATCGAGTATCGCAGGGTAAAAAAGAATCATATGCCTATGATGATAACGAAAGAGATCTCACTATTGAAAGAATGCAAAAAGATAATAAAAACACAAAGATATCCATTCAGCGCTATAAAGGTTTAGGAGAAATGAATCCCGGTCAGCTTTGGGAAACAACAATGGATCCCGAACGCCGAACGCTCATGCAAGTCACCGTAGAAAGCGCAGTCGAGGCGGCAGAAACTTTTCAAAATCTCATGGGACACGATGTAGAAGCGCGCCGGACCTTCATTGAGAAAAATGCAAAATTTGTAGTCAATTTAGACGTTTAACACTTTAGGAAATATTCATGGTTGATTTTAATCGAGACAACGTTCTTCCCCGAGATATTGTAGATGAAATGCGGGAGAGTTATTTAAACTATTCAATGTCTGTCATTGTATCCCGGGCATTGCCGGATGTACGTGACGGACTCAAACCTGTCCATCGAAGAATTCTCTTTGGGATGAGCGAACTGGGCTCAAGCTGGAATCGTCCCTATAAAAAATCCGCAAGGATTGTGGGTGACGTTCTTGGTAAATATCATCCACATGGTGACAGCTCAGTTTATGATGCGCTTGTTCGCATGGCACAAAGTTTTTCAATGCGATATAGGCTCGTGGATGGACAAGGCAACTTTGGCTCGATTGACGGTGACAATGCTGCGGCCATGCGTTATACAGAGTCTCGAATGACCAAAATAACCAGTGAAATGTTAAAAGACCTGGATAAAGACACTGTTGAATGGACACCCAATTTTGATGAAACCTTAAAAGAGCCATCCGTGCTTCCATCGGCGGTTCCGACCTTGTTGGTAAATGGATCAGAGGGAATTGCAGTTGGAATGGCCACAAAAATTCCACCTCATAATTTGACAGAAGTTATTAATGGTTTAATCGCGTTAATTGACAATGATGACATAACCGTAGAAGAATTAATGACCCACATTAAAGGGCCCGACTTTCCAACTGCAGGACTTATTTTAGGAATGGATGGATTAAAGAGCGCTTACACAACGGGACGTGGAAAAATTAAAATGCGCGCCCGTGCCCACATTGAAACAAATAAAACCGGAAAAAGCAGTATTGTTATTACCGAGGTAGCCTATCAAACAAATAAGGCAAATCTTGTTGAAAAAATAGCCGACCTTGTTCGGGATAAAAAAGTTGTTGGCATTTCAGACCTTCGGGACGAATCAGATAAAGATGGTATTCGGGTTGTAATTGAAACAAAGCGAGATGCTGTTCCTGAGGTCATTTTGAATCTGTTATATAAACACACACAACTCCAGGACACATTTGGAATTATTTTATTAGCGCTTGTAGGCGGCATTCCCAAAATAATGCCCCTCAAAACGATTTTAACGCATTTTGTGAATTTTCGGCATGAGATTGTAGTTCGTCGTACAGAATTTGAATTAAAATCAGCAGAAGCACGAGCCCATATTTTAGAAGGTCTAAAAATTGCGCTAGATAATATTGACAAAATAATTAAAATTATTAGAGGGAGCAAAGACCCATCACAAGCCAAAGAAGGTCTTATGAACGGATTCGACCTTTCTGAGATTCAATCACAGGCTATTTTAGATATGCGGCTACAAAGGCTCACGGGCCTTGAGGTGGATAAGGTTGTGGCGGAATACATGGAATTAATCAAAGTTATTGCGCACTTGAAAGGTATTTTAGAAAGTCGGACCCAGAGGATGGACATCATTAAAAATGAGCTCAAGGAAGTTAGAGACCTATACGGCGATGAACGACGGACCGAAATTGTTCCTGTAGATGCTGATTTTACCATGGAAGACATGATCGCTGAGGAAGAGGTCGTTTTAACCATCACTCACCAAGGTTACATTAAACGTACCGCACTAAACACGTATCGAACCCAACGAAGAGGGGGAAGAGGTATCCAAGGTGCCATGAGTAAAGATGATGATTTTGTAGAACATCTTTTTATTGCGAATACGCACAACTACATGCTCTTTTTTACAGATCGCGGGAAATGTTATTGGCTGAAGGTTTATGACATCCCTCAAGGCGGTCGCGCAACTCGCGGTCGCGCAGTGGTTAATTTAATTGGTTGCGAGCCGGGCGAAAAAGTAGAAGCATTCGTAAGTGTGAAAGACTTTGATGATCAACATTATGTTGTAATGGCTACAAAGAACGGTATCGTAAAAAAGACCGTTTTATCTGCTTACGGCAATCCACGGAAAGGCGGAATTTACGCTATTCAAATTCGTGAAGGGGACAAGCTCATTGAAGCCAGAATTACAAACGGCGAACACGATATTCTTTTAGGAACCTATGAAGGAAAATCGATCCGTTTCTCCGAAAGAAATATTCGAGCCAGTGGACGAAAAACCATGGGCGTGAAAGGTATAACTCTTAGTACGAAAGAGGACCACGTCATTGGCATGTTGGTGGTGCGGCGCGAAGGAACCATTTTGGTTGCTACCAAAAAAGGCATGGGAAAACGAACGGACGTGAGTCAATATAGAACACAAACTCGAGGTGGAAAAGGCGTTATGACCATGCGATGTACCGATAAAACCGGGAAAATGGTGAATATTATGGAAGTGGTAGATTCAGACGATTTAATTGTGATCACAGATTCTGGTGTACTCATGAGACAATCGGTTGGAGCCATAAGAACCATTGGGCGTGTAACCCAAGGTGTAAAACTGGTAAAGCTAGACGAAGGTGCAAGTATCTCATCCATCACACGGGTTATTAGTGAAGACTCGGCAACCCAAAAAGAAGAACCTGAAGATAAGCAAATATCTATTGATGACGCAGTGCCTGAAAACGGAGATGAATGAGTCTAAATGACAAAATAAAATTGATTCAATCCAATATTGAATCAGCACAAAAACGGGGTGGCTTTAGTCACCCCGTTCAGCTTATAGCCGTTACCAAAACACACCCGTTTTCTCTCATTCAAAAATGCGACGATTCGGGGTTGGAAAGTATAGGCGAAAATAGAATTCAAGAAGCCTCTCAAAAATTTGAATCTTTCGAAAATATGCCAAATATCACTCGCAGGTTTATCGGACATCTTCAAACAAATAAAGTGAATAAATGCCTAGAATTATTTGATACAATTGATTCGGTAGATTCAATAAAACTGGCCAACAAAATATCCAACTCCGCACGCCGGTTAAAAAAAATAATCCCAATATTATTAGAGATTAACACCAGCGGAGAATCTCAAAAACATGGATTTTTATCAAACCAATTCGATGAAATAGTGGCGTGCTTTCACGAGTCGAATATCCAAATAAACGGACTCATGACAGTGGGTCCCAGAACATCAAACAAAAACGAAATACGAGAAAGTTTCATTCGGTTGAGAGAAATAAAAGACAAGATTAATCAATCACAACCCCGGCAAAGAATAAATGAACTTTCTATGGGGATGAGCGGTGATTATGAAATTGCCATTGAAGAAGGATCTACAATGATACGCCTAGGGTCAGCCCTGTTTGGCTCTCGAGTTTTTAAATAACGATTCGTTATTTAAAATAACATTTTATAAATTTTTCAGTTGATCCAACCACGGAACCATATAATCAAGCAACTTTCTATAGCTCAAGGATAGTTGCCAGGCACCCACACGCTGATCAACTTCGCCCTCGATTCCTGAAAAAGCACCCCCAACAAAGAAAGGCTTCTGGATATTTAAACTTACACCACCTATAGCCAAATTCCATAACGCGCCTCCGCCAACCGTCACAACAGTGGCGCGAGAATTTGGCGCCTCTAACCCGTTCCAAAAGGAAGGCGTTGTATGTCTAATAATCATATTTCCACCCAAGGATGCATTAATCTTGGGAATAAGTTTTGAAAAGACGGTGAATGAAAGGTCATACAATTGAGATGATTTAAAACCATGTTCATTTTCCATTAGCGGAATTTCTGCCATGGCTGTTCCGCCCATAAAAACAGGATTCGTCATTTTTTTCTTAAACAGCTGTATTTCCAAAACACCCTTATAAACGCCTTCGCTTAAACTGAAATGACGATGCTTAGTTTTTTCATCACTTTGTAAAAAGAAGGGGTCAGATGTTAGAGAGTTTTTTGATGGCATCACCAGCCCACCTCCAAGAAATAACCGCTTTCCGGGACCTTGTCCATCGTTGAAAACTAAATATCGAAACATGATTTTTGTGTCACCCATCCAACCACCAATGGCATTTGCAAAATCAGAATCTGTTCCCTCATCACGATGGTGTATTGTTGTAGAGTCCCCATCCCAGATCATAGATCGATTACCCATTGTCTGACCAACGGTCATATTCCAATAATTAGAGAGACCAATTGTTAAAGTTGGCGTAAAGGTTAAAGATGTAAGGGTGCCCTCATGTTCAAAATTTTCGCCAGAACCGGGAAGCTCATCGTGCCACCAGTCTATGTATTGTGCAGCGTTATCCAAGCCAAACATAACTTGTCCAGCCCAAAGTCCCACCCCTCTATCTGAATTGCCGACCGGCAAAGATGGATTACTTCAAAGAGCTCATTGTCCTCGAAGGGAAAAAACGAACAAAAGGAAGGTTAAAATGTATTTCATAAGTAATTAAATTAAGTCTCGATTATATTGAAATCTTATGAATAAAACGAATAAACAGAGTGATATACACACTATTATTTATAACAGCAAGCAACTGTGGTATTTCATCGCAGGTTGTTTTAAACTGCTGGTAACCCCTGGAGAAAGAACCGTGAAAAATTTAAGTTATATTTTAATGTTTACATCCCTACTTATGGCAGGAGGACAAAAATTTGGAAAAATATCCTTACCTCTTGGCAAAGTACAATTCAAATCAGAATCAAGCGATTGGAAAAAGGCAAAGCCCAACCAACCCGTTTTTGAGGGAACCGTTATACGAACCCAGGCAAAATCAAGGTGTGAAATAATCCTAACGGGTGGTGGTAAAATTCGACTCGGGGAAAATTCAGAGCTGGAATTAAATGATGCAGACGTGAAACCCATGGTGAAAAATTTCAACGCCAATTTGAAGAAAGGAAATATCTGGGTTTCAGCAAAAGCCGCTTTTGGCGAAAAGAAAAATATTGCAATTCGAACCCCCACGGCTGTGGCTGCCATCCGGGGAACAAAATTCAGGGCCACGGCCGGCGCGGATGAAAGTTCAGTATTGGTCTATGACGGGAAAGTGGATGTGAATCAGGCTAAGAATTACATTGAAGAACGAAAAGAAAAAAGAAAAGGACTGGGCCAGGGTGGTCCCGGTGGAAAACCAAAATTCACCTTGGGCCCGGTGACAGAGGTAAAAGCGCCCACACAAGTATCTGGGCCCTATGAAGTCACGTTAGAAGAATGGGTTACCCTTGCAGAAGGCATGCAGATCAATATCCGGGCTGATGGAAAATTCCACATGTTTGAATTTGACCAGACGAAAGATGCCGAAGATGAATTTGTTAAGTGGAACCAGGAATTAGAAGCTGCTGAAAAATAACCTAAAAATAACCTAAAAATAATTTATAAAATTATTTATGAATGAACGTTTAAAACGTCTGGGTATTGGCGCCCTTATCGGGTTTGTGGCAGGACTAGTCATTAGTTTTGGAACCAATGCTGAAGGATTTTTCCTCACCGATCTATTAAATGGTTATGAATATCAATCTTACGATGCCCGGATGCGCGCAAGTGTGGTCGGCGTGGAAGAAGCATCCATCGATACAGTTGTCATTATTGATATTGAGCAGCAATCTATTCTACCCGCAGAAGAAGGCGGCCTTGGGCGCTATTATAATTGGCCACAAGCTTATCATGGACAACTCATTGATGTTGTCACTTCCGGTGAACCGGCAGCCTTAATTTTCGATATTATTTTTGACCCGGAGAACACCTTTAATTTTGATTTGGTCAATGCGTTAAATAGTGACAGCGAGCCTCAAGATGAGCATCTCGCAGATGTAACGAATCAGTTTTTAGCGAGTAACGATCCAACACGCGTGGTGTATTCTACTTTTGAAAGTCAAAAAACGTATCATGCCCTGGTGTTTGATGCAGAAGACACCCTTAATTTTTTATATAAAATGGATTCAGAGCCAGAAGGATATGACCGCCCGGATCATATTATTCAATTACCGATTGAACAGGCCAGGCGCCTTCCCAAAGCAGACCGAATGGGGAACACCTTTATAGATTTATTGCAAGCATCAGTCAGAACAGGGAGCGCGAATTTTCCTCTAGATGATGATGGCATAATTAGAAGGTGCCCTACCGCCATTTGGTTTGAAGGCCCCAATCATGTGTATCCATCACTTACTCTGGCTGCAGCCATGGATGTGCTTGGCGTCCCCAATGACGGCCTTGATTATGATTTTGATAATTTGATCTTAACAATGCAGGATACGACTGGCAAAATCGTGAGGGAAATCCCCATCGATGAAAAAGGCCGTATGTATGTGAATTATTACGGTTATTATAAAACATTCTATTATTTGCCTTATATGTATTGTTTTGATCCGGAAATGCTGGATCCGTCCTACTGGAAAGGAAAAGTCGCTTTAGTGGGTTCTTCATTGCCGGGACTTATGGATCTGCGTAATACGTCCGTGCAGGAAACATTCACCGGAGTAGAGATCCATGCCAATGTGATTCATAGTATCCTCCAAAATGAATTTGTTTCCATTACAAGCGCCAATACGAACCTTTGGCTCATCTTAATGATATGTGTATTCTTAGGTATTTTGGTCAGTATTCCATCGAAACCGCTATATACGCTACCCATCATAGTGATCGCAATAATTGCATGGGTGATCTTCACCTATAATGAATTTCTCACGGGACAGGTAATGTGGGAGATCATCCGTCCGACCCTATCCATGGGGAGTACGTATTTGGGCATATTCCTCTACAACTTTTTAGTTGTGGAAAAAGACAAACGATTTTTGAAAAACACATTTGGAACGTACATATCACCTGAACTCATCGATCAGATGTTTGATAATAAAGAAGAACCTCAACTTGGCGGTACTGAAGGGTATCACACGGCCTTTTTTACAGATATCCAGAGTTTTTCTGGTTTCTCCGAAAAATTAACACCATCTGAACTGGTGGAATTATTAAACGATTATTTAACAGAAATGACAGACATTTTATTAGATAACAAGGGGACGTTGGATAAATATATCGGGGATGCCATTGTGGCTTTTTATGGTGCTCCAGCCCCCGTAAGCGATCATGAATACTGGGCCTGTTTAACGGCGGTCAAGATGCAGGACCGATTGGCTGAGTTGCGTGAAAAATGGCAGGGGGAGGGCGAACGATGGCCGGAGATTGTTCATCATATGCAAAATAGAATTGGCATTAATACCGGCCCCATGGTAACGGGGAACATGGGCTCTGCCATGCGAATGAATTATACCATGATGGGCGATACGGTGAATTTGGCAGCACGATTAGAGGCATCGGCTAAGCAATACGGTATTTACATTCAAGTGGCAGAAGAATCTTACAAAGCATGCAAAGATAAATTTATTTGGCGTGATCTGGATTTTGTTATTGTGATGGGAAAAACAGAGCCAGCGCAAGTGTTTGAGCTTATTGCAGAAATAGGCAATATGCCACCCGGGTATGATAAATTGCTACCTGCTTACAACGAAGCATTGAAATTATATCGGAATCAAGAGTGGGCTAAAGCAATTGATGCCTTTAAAAAATCTGATGAATTAGAAGACATGTTCCCGGGGAGAAAGACAAACCCCAGTCGCATTTATATACCACGATGTGAGCATTATAAAAATAATCCACCCGGCGATGGATGGGACGGTTCTTGGGCTTTAACATCGAAATAAACATAAGTGTGTTCTGGAACACACTCCCTTTATTCGGTCTTTGAAAATCATATACTAGTATTTATCTTTACTGGGGCGTGGAAGACCATTAGACCTACGAAGGTTTAGTACGCACGCGAAACGGAGAATGGAAGGAAACCCAAAAACAAAAGAATTGAATCGATAAAAAAGAATTTCTGTCACAAATTAAATCATTAGATCAAGTACCATAGTTAATGGAAGGATAAGAATGAAAAGACCTTTAACCGTATTCATTTTTTCAGTTGTCTTAATGGGTGTAGTACAAGCTCAATACACCTCCCTGAATGAAGAAACAAAATCCATGATTGACGAAGGGAAGAAAACAACCGCTGTATTGGATTTTGAAGCGCGGGGTATTAACGAACGGGAAGCCAAGACACTTACGGACCGTTTTAGCTCTGCACTAGGCAAAACCAATAAAGTTATTTTGGTCCAGCGAACCATGATGAAAGAAATTCTTGAAGAACAGGGATTTCAGCAATCCGGTTGTACCAGCGATGAATGTGCTGTAGAGGTGGGTGCTCTCCTGGGGTGTCAATATATGATCAGTGGTGCTATTGGGAAAATCGGAAATAGCTATACCATCGATGTAAAAAATGTATCTGTAGAATCCGGTGCCACGGAAAATAGCCAAAGCTCAACCTATGCCGGTCCCAAAGACGGTCTCATTGTAGAAATAGAGATCCTGGCCTGGCTGCTCATGAATTTGGAACCACCGAAAGACCTATTAGACAAACAAAAGAGAGGCGCCGCCGCTTATGCGCCGGGCGAAAAGCCAAAAACAAAAGTGGGTGCCCTGATGCGTTCATTAGTGGTTCCCGGCTTTGGCCAAATATATAGCGGTAAAAAAGGCTCAGGGTTCACGATCCTATTATTAGAAGCGGGGATGGTTGGAATGGCAGCTAAAAGCAATAATGACTATTTAGCGTTTCAAACCGAGTGGAATACACAATTAAGCAATTATAACGCTGCCACGGTTCCTAGCGAAATTGCAGATTATAAAATATTGGTTGACCAGGCCCGAAGCGATATGATGGCATCAAACGACCAACTCAACTTATTTATTTATGCATCAGCCGGGCTCTGGGCTGTTAATACAATTCATGCTTTTTTTGTTGGACCCAAAAATGATGACGACGACGAGGAAGAAGCATCAAAATCACCACCGTTCCAACTGGCATATTCTCCACTGACAAATCAAGTAAAACTCCAGTGGGAGATTGACTTATGAAAACGTTTAGACATTTAATAATCCTGGTACCCATTTTGCTGATGTTTTCCTGCGATAATGAGATCCCGGAAGAAGATGTTTTTGACAATCCCCTAGATGAAGAAGAGGTCACTTACGAAACGCCGGCCCTAACCTTTTACCCCAAAGAAATTGAAACGAACGCAGGAGGAAGTTTTTCTGTGGAAGTTTTTGTATTAGGTGTAGAAAATATGTCCGGCAGTTACGTTCGGTTCAGTTTTGATAAAGCCAGGCTACAGGTTGTATCTGTGAATGTGGGCTCTTTCTTTACAGATGCGGAACAAGCACCTGTTTTTATTTCTGAAGTGGACGGAGCCAATGGCTTGATCAATATTAATACATCCTTCCTGGGGAGCGACTCTGTTTCAGTCTCCGGTACCGGGAGCCTGGCAGAGATCGTTTTTACAGCTCTGTCTGCGGGGAATTCCACCCTATCCTTTGATGGTGCCAGTGAATTGGTAGATAAAGATGACCAGACCATTGAAATAAAAGGCTTTGGCGAGGGGTTGGTCAATGCGCAGTAGGATCTTATCTCTAGCGTTTATTTTTTCTTTTGTTCTTGGGCAGAACTACTCCCTCAGCTTTGATGGGGAGAATGATTATGTAGAAGGTACCGCATCGACATCATTAGATGTTTCTAATACAAACAATCTTACTATTACTGCTTGGGTAAAGCCAGAGAATTTAAATGGGGGACAACAAAGGGTAATATCACATCATGGAAATTCCTATTCGCAATATGCATTATTATTATCGAATGATGTAATATATTTTAATGTTGGTAATGGGGAATTTGAACAAAATGGAGCTAATGTATCTAACTCTGTATTAACCATTAATGAGTGGCAACATATTGGTTTAACCTATGATGGTGAGGCAATAAGATTTTATCTAAACTCATCATTAATATTTGAAAACTTTGTGGATGGTAATTTTTCACAAAATTATATAGGAGAGTTCTTTATTGGTATTAGACCTGAAACTTATGTGGAAGATTTTATCGGAGGATTGGATGAAATTTCAATTTGGAACACAGCGCTAAATCAAACAGAAATCCAATCCTATATGACGACACCTCCTACGGGCAATGAGTCAGGCTTGGTCGGCTACTGGAATTTCAACGAGGGCACTGGCACTACGTTAACCGACCAAACTTCAAACGATAATGACGGTACTATTTACGGTGCTACCTGGAGTACGGATGTGCCACCAACATCTCAAACACCCTGTAGCCCGCCCGTGTACACCGAAACAGAATGTTATTATAACGGAGGCTGGTGGGATTGGAATTCAATGCAGTGTTATGATTGTTCCGGTGGTGGTGGCGGTGGCGGCGATAATTGCCCCTTAACGCTCACAGTATCCACCCCATCTACAGGATCGAGCTATGATGTTTATCAAAATTTAACGATAAGCTGGTCGTCAACCACACCCGCAGGAGCCAGCTATTATGTCAATATAAAACTGTACAAAGGGGGCACATATCAGAGCGATATTGTTAATGGAAATTGGAGTAGTGGCAGTGGTGGTAGCTATAACTGGTACATAATAGATAATTTAAGCACCGAATCAAATTACAGCATTCGGGTGGAGTGCACAGATAATAACCAGCTTTATGCAGAAAGTGGCTATTTTACTATCAACGCACAAGATTTCACTGCGCCTTCAACACCAACCAACCTTACCGCGACACCCGGAGATGGTGAAGTCGTATTGACTTGGACGGCAAATAGTGAAAGCGACTTGGCATCCTACAAAGTTTATGGTGACGCTTATTCAAGCCCCAACACTCTTCTTGCAACCATTGCTGCCGGTACAGAAACCTATACTCACTCAAATCTTACCAACGAAAACACTTATTACTATCGCATCTCCGCGGTGGACGATTCCGATAACGAGAGTGATAAAACCAGCGATGTAAGCGCGGTTCCTGTTGCTGATTATTCATCCGGTGTTACTCTCCATGTTTCCACATCCGGTTCGGATTCAAACGATGGCTCTTCCTCTTCGCCCTATGCCACAATTCAAGCTGGTATCAACGCAGCCACGAATGCGGATACAGTTCTGGTACAAGCTGGCACCTATACGGAGAATCTGACATTTCAATCTGATAAAAGCATTACCATTGCCAGTTTATATGAAACCACCGGGGACACGTCCTATATCAGCACCACAATCGTTAATGGGAATGGTGCAGCGCCAGTTCTATATATGAGTTCATCCTCCGCTTCATTAAGACTCGTTGGGCTCACATTAACAAATGGCGGTTATGATGAAGATTTTACCCTTGCTGGGGGAGGGCTGCACGCCAGTAATTCAGACTCTCTTTTTGTAGATCATGTTGTTATCAAAAATAATGCAACCGAAGGTTATGGCTCATCTGGCGGTGCTTATATATACGAATTAAGTTATGTAAAAGTAATAAACACGACCATTGCAGATAATACATGCCCTGATAATGGCGGCGGCGGATTAAATGTTGAGAGCTGTGATGAATTTGAATTGGTGAATACACTCATTGCAGAAAACACGGGCAATGGTTATGGCGCCGGTGTGTACATTTCCAACAATGATGAAGTGCAGATTGTGAACAGCACCATTGCCAACAACAAGAATGATTGTGGTGGCTGTACATCAGGGTTTTATATATACAGCGCCACTACAGACAGTGTATTGATCATGAATTCCATTATTTCACAGAATTATTTATACGATGATAATGCGGATGAATACCGGATTGCCGGTAGCCAAATGGGTTTTGATGGTGGGAAAGTAGTGATGCTCAGCAACTACACCAGTTCAAGTTTTCATGCTGGAGAGTCAAGGATCAAAAGATCCATTGGTAATGTTTTTAGTTCAAGCAGTCCCTTTACCGATGCAGTCAATGGTGATTATAGCCTGAGTCCATTCAGTGGCGCAATCGGTAGCGGCATTGTCTCGGCATCCTATGATGGGAATACCATTGTTGCACCCACAACAGATTTACTTAGCGTTTCCAGGCCCACACCCGCAGGGAGCACACCGGATATGGGTGCACTGGAAAGCAGTTACGCCAATAAATTAACCATGATTTACGTGGCCACAACCGGTAGCGATGCCAACCAAGGCACAGAAGCTTCTCCATTTTTAAAGGTTCAACATGCCATTGATATTGCCGGATCCGGCGATACGGTCCTTGTAGCACCGGGCACCTATACTGAAAATCTTGCCATAGAACGGGCATTGTCTGTTACCATCGGCAGCCAGTATTTAACCACCGGGGATACTTCCCATATCAGCAGCACGATCCTGCATGGCGGCGGTGCGGGGCCAACCATTTATATGAATACCTGGGATAATTGGGCGGAAAATTATAGCCGGGCCAGCCTGTTTTTAATAGGGGTAACCGTAACAGGCGGCGCTTCGGATGAGAATATAAACTTACCTTGTTTCCCCTGTACAGCCGGGGGCGGTCTCTATGCCCATACCATCGATTCATTGGTGTTTGATCATGTGAATGTTATGAGTAACACCACAGCCGGTGAAGGCTCAACGGGAGGCATTGGAATCGGAGGGGATTCACCTGTAAACAGTTATGTTAAAATAGCGAATTCTACTATTTCTAATAATACGGCAAATGACTATAACATCATATTTAATGTGAACAATACAAAGAAATTTGAATTGATTAATAGTATTGTCCATTCTAATACGGGAACGGGATACGGTATTGGTTTGAATGTTACAGCCGACACAGTCCTTGTGCTCAATTCCACCATCGCAAATAATAAAAATAACAATGATGGATCCACCGATGGATTGTACATTAATATGGACAATAATTCAGATAGTGTCCTGGTGATGAATTCTATTATTTCTCAAAATAAATATTATGATAACAACACTGACAGTTATCTCTTGAGCAATAACCAAATAGGTATTCAAGATGGCAAGCTCATTCTCATTAACAATTATACCAATGAAAATTTACATGTGGGGCAAAACAATATTAAACGGGAATCGGGGAATGTTTATTCTGAAGATGACCCATTCACAGACCTGGAGAACGGTGATCTCTCTCTGTCCGATATTAGCGATGCCATTGGAGCCGGAACCTCATCCAATTCCTACAATGGAGTGACCATTAATGCGCCGGTAACCGATATAAATGGTAATAGCCGCCCCAGTCCCGCAGGGAGCACGCCAGATATTGGCGCCATTGAAAATGCCCGTTCTATCAGGGCAGCAAAAACGATTACTGTGAGTCAAGATGGCACCGGAGATTTTTCTGAGATCCAAACGGCTATTGATGCCGTCATGGATGGCGATACTGTGCTGGTCTACCCCGGTACCTACTATGAGAATATCAACTACAATGGCAAGAATATTGTCGTTCAAGGCGAAGATAGTGAAATCACTATAATTGATGGGAACCAAAACGGAAGTGTGGTGACGTTTGAGAATGGAGAAGATTTGACGGCGGTTTTGAGTGGGTTTACAATTCAAAACGGTACCGCTGTTGCTGGGTATTTTGATTCTGGCCCATTTACAAATGGTG
>Ga0207991_1000800_pt1 | contig 20671 bp, 13 predicted proteins | sample ETN07SmetaG_FD_185786 | JGI IMG/M metagenome (GOLD analysis project Ga0207991, IMG submission 185786) | Marine microbial and viral communities from oxygen minimum zone, Eastern Pacific Ocean - ETNP2014F14-07SV275 (SPAdes) (version 2) | ecosystem: Environmental > Aquatic > Marine > Oceanic ... | reverse complement strand
TAATACGGCTATCGGGCTCAGGAATGGGTACCTGCAAATTCTTAAACACTTTTTTCATGACCTCCCAACCTGAGAGCAGTGAAACGGCATGTAGCAGTTGATTGTCCTTAACCAGATCTTCGTTGATAGAGGCTTCTTCAGCTTCTTCTTTCTCAACCTGGCTTTCCTCTTCATTTTCCTCTTTCACTACATCACCAATACTGCTTTTACCCTTCAAATGTTTTTTTAAATCCTTTTCACGCAAAAATCTTCTGAGCCGGGTCTTTTCTTCTGGTTCTTTTTCTTTTTCATCGTCCCCTTCCAATTCTTTGGGGAGTTTTCTCTCAATAATGATATCAGGCTCAATTCCATTTTCCTGGATCACTCGGCCACTGGGGGTGTAGTAACGGGCCGTTGTTAAGCGCAAGGCGGACCCATCACTAAGTGGTATGATCGTTTGAACCGATCCTTTCCCAAAAGTAGGTGTGCCTAAAATAATGGCCCGGTTCAAATCCTGCAAGGCACCCGCAACAATCTCCGAGGCACTGGCACTCCCACTATTAACCAAAATAATTAGAGGGTAAGAAACGCCCGCCACCTTATCATGGCTGGTAAACCGCATATTCTGTTCGTCCGAGCGGCCTTTCGTATAGACAATAAGATTTTCCCGGTTCAAAAATCGATCCGTCACTTCCACAGCTTGATTCAACAACCCACCAGGATTGTTCCTGAGATCCAGGATCAATTTGGATATTCCCTTTTTCTCAAGCTCACCCAAGGCTTTATCCAGATCCAAACTGGTATTTTTTGAAAAACTGCGGATTTTGATATAACCAATGTCTTTTTTATAAAGTTTATGGACAACACTCCGGACTTTAATAATGGCCCGGACAATGGTGAATTCTTTTGGGGCTTTGAAAGACTCCCTGAAAATGGTGATGGTAACAGGAGAACCGGTTTCACCCCTAAGCCGGGAGACCGCATCCTGAAGCGTCATATCAAGGGTTGACTCCTCTTCAATTTTGATAATTTTATCGCCCGCTTTAATTCCCACCTCAAAAGCCGGAGTTTCTTCAATCGGTGAAATGACGGTAAGGACACCATCCCGAATACTGATTTCGATGCCCAATCCACCAAATTTCCCAGTAGTCTCCACCTGCATTTCCTTATACGATACGGGTGTTAAATAGGAGGTATGGGGATCGAGGGCCTTGACCATTCCCCGTATAGCACCATTAATAAGGGCGTCACTCCCAACCGATTCCACATAATTGGATTCAATCAGGGAAAGCACCTCGGAAAACACCTTTAGCTTGTCATATGTATTTGGTTTAGATTCTTCAATGCTTTCTTCCGCATAAAGCATCTGCGCGGGTAGCCCCACCAATACCATGACAATCATTAACCGGGTAAATCCGGCTTTAATTGTGTTACCTGCCAATGACAAATTCAAAGTGTTATCTCCTTGATGTAAATATACGGATTATATATGAATAAGGGAACCTGCGCACTCATTACCTGATCTCATTTTACCAAAAGCGGACACAATATGTCTATTTCCTGCGAGCCGTCTTGAACCAGCGGACGGGTTCAATAGGTTTGCCATTTTTACGCATTTCAAAATAAAGGGTTTCCCCGATCAGCGATCCCGTATCCCCGCTTAGGCCAATAATATCCCCGGTCTGAACCATCTGATTTTGCTTGACGCTAATACGGTCCAAATGGCCGTATAGAGAATGATAATCCTTGCCATGCCCAATAATAACCAGGTTTCCATAGCCCTCAAGCTCGCCGGTATAAAGTACTTTTCCATCAAAAACTGAGCGCACCGACACCCCGGTCCTGACTCTGATATTAATACCATTATGGACAATGAACGAAGCAAACTGTTTATCCTTTTGCCTGCCAAACTTGTTGAGAATCTTGCCTTTCACTGGCAGAGACAACCTGCCCTTTTTATCGGTAATATCCAGACCCGCTCCGGATACCAATTTCGTCAATAATTTTCCAATCAGATCATTTAAATTGTTGCGAGCCTTTAAAAGCTCTTTACGGGTTTGGATCCCAAGTCGTTTCTTTTTTTTAATCTTCTTTAAAAAATATTTTTTGTCTTTTCTGGCTTTTTCGAACTCGCCCTGCTTACCTAAGGCATCTTTTTCCAGCCGCACCAGTTTTGCCCTGACAGCAAGAAGGGATTCTTTTTCACCATTCAAACCATCAAGTCGAATTCTATAATCTGCCATCAAGTTTGCATCGTGTTCCGCAACCAATTCCATATATTTGAGGCGTTGCAGCAGATCGCTCATGCTTTCAGATGAAAAGGCCACTTTAAGAGGAAAAACAGGGCCTTCCTTATATATTTGGCGGAAACGTTTGCCCAATAAAATTTTCTGAGCCTTTAACTCTTTCTTATTTATATTAAGATTCTTCTCAAGTTTCGCGAGTTTCTTTTTATTAATCAGAGAATTCCACTGGTATATCTTGAGCTCCCTTTCTTTCAGTTTTATCTGATTATCAATTTTCTTAAGTTTGCCAAGTAATTTCCCCTCTTTTTTCCCCACTGAAGAAAGCAGTTTTTCCTGTCTTGCTATTTTTTTCTTTAAAATTTTTAATTCTTTCTTCTCATCCTTTAGTAAGGAATTAATTTCCTTAGTAGTTTTTTTAGCTGGCCAAACAGTTGAAGCAAAAACAAAACTTGAAACCCCTAAAATAAAAGTCGCCAGAAATAAGGTTTTATGTTTCATCTTTTATTAAGAGCCTGCATAAATTGATAAGTTGAAATATAACTGGCAACAAATCCAATCAGCACACTCAATCCCACAAGCATCAATAAAAACGGCTGGGAGATAAACTGGAAATCCATTCCCCTTGCAATGGACTCAATGGAGGGCTGAAACTCGTTCTTCAAATAAATAAAAATGGCTCCCATAAGCCCCAAGGAAATCAAAGAACCGGACAAACCCTGCAATACCCCTTCCAGCAAAAATGGAATTTTGACAAAGCGGGGGGTCGCTCCAATCAACAACATCAATTCAATTTCATCTTGCCTTGAATAAATGGATAGCCGAATGGTATTAGAAATAATCAGAGTTAACCCTAAACTCAGTAATGCGCCAACTCCCAAAAGGAAAACCCGGCAAATAATCATAAACTTTTCAAACCGACCAATCCATTTTTCCCCATACTCCACAGATTCCACACCCGGTTTTCCTCGGATTTTCTCAGCAAACTCACTAATATGCAATGAGCGATCATCGGAGACCTTAAACCGGATTCTGTAAGAAGCCGGTAACGGATTAAAACCCAAGTCCAGCTCCAAACCGGCACCCTCCATTTGCCTTAATTTAAATTCCTGCCAAGCCCTTTCCTTGCTAACCTCTTCCATGGATTGAACTTCTGCATTTAATTTAAACAGGTCTTGCAGGTCGCTTTTCTGTGATGGCGAAATGTCGTCTCCCAGATAAACAACCAACTGGACATGCTGGTTCCAACTTGTCAAAAGTCCATTCAAATTAAAAAATACGATAAGGAAAAGCCCTAAAATACCAATCGAAATGGCAATAGTCATGACAGAAATCAGGAAGGTTTGCTGATTAGCGCGAATATTTGAAATCGTTGTCCTGAGACCGATTAACAAAGCCTGAATTGCTGAGCTCATGATGAGACAACCTTTCCACGATTCAAAACAATCACTCGATGCTTTCCCGGCTTCAATATCTCCTGGCTATGAGTTGCAAACACAATGGTCGCCCCATTCTGATTCATTTCTTCAAAGAGCTTTAAAATCTCGATGGAAATTTCCTGATCCAGATTCCCGGTGGGCTCATCTGCCAAAATGATAGGAGGGATGTTAACCATAGCCCGGGCAATAGCTACACGCTGTTGCTCCCCTCCAGAAAGCTGGGGAGGGAAAGAATCTTTTTTGGGTGTGAGCCCTACATTTTTCAAGGCTTCCCATGTTTTAAATTTAATCGTTTTTCTGTCACGGTTTGTTACTTCCTGGGCAAACGCAACATTTTCAAAAACGGTTTTATTGGGAAGAAGTTTATAGTCTTGGAAGATTACACCAATGGAACGTCTTAAAGTATGGATATTTCCAGCATCCAACCTCCCAACATTGATTCCCTGTACCAAAACCTGGCCCTCATCAAAACACTCCCACCCAAAAAGGATTTTCAGAACGGTGGTCTTCCCCGCTCCACTTGGGCCAGTTAAAAATACAAATTCTCCCTTAGCAATTCTGAGCGAGACATCATCTAGTGCTGGTTTACCACTGCCATAGTTTTTAACAACATTGAATAACTGGATCATGCCGGAATATATTCGAGAGTTAGATGAGCAGAATATGAAGAAATAAAAAACGTGGCGTCAGACTAAAAGTTTTTGTCTTTTTAGGGGATCTCTAATTACCAAGAAATTCCTCGTGCTCGTCAGCCAGAATAAAATCCGCACCGAAGATATCTTTTGTAGCGTATTCCCTGGGAAGCATTGAAATCATGCCGGAACCATAAAACTGTTTTATCTGGTCATCAGATAAAAGGTCAAGATTAATATAGGTTTTTATAATCAGGCGGTCTTCAATTAAATCATAGGCAAAAATCCCATCTGGACATGCCAGGAACCCATCATTTTCGCCATAAGAAGACAGGGCTTTACCGAAAAACGCATCCAACTTGATAACGCAATTTTCCTGGGCCTGCGTTCTTTCGCTAAAACGATCCACACAATGCGAGGTATAAAATACCTGAGGGTGAGAAAAAGATTTAATCAGTTTCCCTTTCTCGGTCGATTCTGTCTCTACAGGGGAAACCACTGAACAAAAACCATTTTTGGAAAAATCAATCAACACCAGCACATTTTTTCCAAACCGTTTAGCGATTTTGCACGTCACCTCATCTATAAATTTATGTCTCTTTCGAAGAGAAATTTTAGCGTTACTTTTGAATTTTTTCTTAAACTCTGTTTTTAGAAAATTTTCTATTTGCGCTTTTTTAAAACTAAAATGTCTATCGTTACCCATTGCTCTTTTTTTATCAATAATTCTTATGAATAATTATACAATATAGGAAAGACCAGTAAAAGCAAAGATTTCCATAACTAATTGTATTTATAAGGGGCTATGTTAAAATAGGTTATGAACCCGACACCACGTATATTTTTGATGCTCCTCGGTGCTACCCTCTTGTTTCACACCACTTTGAACTATATGGAGGAGAATATCGAGGATTTTGAAACCGTTCCGCTTCCCCCAAAAAAAATCAAGAAGATCAGCACCAGAAATCCCATTATCCAGGTTAATGCTAAAGATAGAGGTTCCTGGACATTAGTGGAGTTTGCCACAGGAAAGACCCAGAAAATTTCTGAAGCAGAAGCAGAAACAAATAAGTTGAGTCAGGTTTCCTGGGATCTTGCTTTCAGCCGGACAAAAATCATCTCCAATGGCGGAAAAACTAACCCATCGGGGAAAACCGGAATTATCAATCTGGGGCCGGTTGACTTTGATAATATTAAAACCGCTCCAGAAACCGGTTATGTCCAGGATAACCGCTCGCTGGGCAACCTAATCAATAAAGAATTGGCAGGCTGGTACAATTACCGTACCCGGACCCATAATATCGAATCCAAGAGAAATGTTTATGCTTTAAAATTAAACAATGGCATCTTCATGAAAATGAGGATCCTAAACTACTATTGCGCCCAACCAGAAGATACCTGCCGTTCCATGCTGTGTACCCGTGAGGAAGCGGCTTGCCTCACGATTGAATATATATTGACTGAGCCAGGTTCCAACACATTTGTACCTCCGGACACCTATTTAACCAAGAATATCCAATCTCCAGAAAAAATAATTGAATAGACTAGTCCTCATCGCACTCACTTTAATTTTTCTTGTTTCTTGCGAAGGCGAGAAACAAATGATGCTTATCCCTGAAGGCAAGTTCACGCTGGGCCTGAATCCTCAAAGCACTATCCTGCAATTCATGTCGGAAAAAACATCCGCCCTCAACGCCCAACCGGAACAACAGTATTTCTTAGAAGCCTTCTACATAGATCAATTTGAAGTAACCTATGAAGAGTTCATGAAGTTCAAGCCTCAGGCCCAATATCCCATTCGGCAAATGCATCTACCCGTCAGAGGAGTTAGTTGGTATGAAGCCGATGCCTATTGCCATTGGATTGGAAAACGCCTGCCGATGGAATATGAATGGGAAAAGGCGGCCCGCGGTAGTGACAACAGGCTCTTTGTATGGGGCAACGATTTCGAAAAGGGCACTGCTAATTTCGGCAAACAAGTGCAACCCGTGAATGCCCTGAAGGGAGATGTCAGCAGTTATAGCATATGGGGAATGAACGGGAATGTTTCGGAATGGACGTCAAGCTGGTACCAACCCTACCCCGAATCCGTCCTTCAGGACAAAAATTATGGGAAAAAGTTTAAGGTAACCCGTGGTGGCTCCATTCATAAACGCGAACACGGATTTCTGCAACAGTTCGCAATGCTACCCTACCGAAATTTTTCCCCTCCTGAAATGCGATTTTGGGACACCGGTTTTCGTTGCGCCAAATCCGCCACTAGACGTGGCCAGCGTGACGCTGGACCCAAGGTGCAATAACTATTTCCCTTCGGGGCACAAAGCTAAGGTTAAATATCACGCATACCCCGAAGGGGTAGGCGCGTGATGTTTTAATCCCCTGTCGTCCCATCGGCCGGAGAAGCCGGTTCATTAGGTACAGGTGGTTGTTCCCCACTCAAATTCTGGCCTTCCCGTATAAAAGGCCTCGGCATGGGGGGCATTGGCGAATTGATATCTCCGGAACTATTACCTTTAGAAAACTCATTTTTCTCCAAGGTTGTCTTATCTTTAGGTTCGGGAGTAGCATTATCAACGGGTGTCCCCTCCTCCCTCTTTGAAGTATGACTGGGGCGCCGGTATCTTCCTCTCTGAGCTCCTCGACGGGCAGTGGGCCTTCGGCGAGCATACCTTCTTTTTGGGTTAGGCTTGGCATTTTCGGGTTCCTTCTTCTCCGTATCTTCCCCGTCAACTTTAATTTTGGATTTTACCGCGTCCTCTTCAGCCTTAATTGCGGGTTTTACCGTTCTCCTAGGCTTGGAAGATGCTTTTTCAGGAGATTCCGCCTCCTGGACGCTCTCACTTTCCCATACTTCAGATACCTTATATTTAAAATCTTCATAAGATAAGCCCTGTTTGATCTGGAATTGAAAATCTACCAAATGCTTCGTTTTCAACTCAGCCAGAATATTTAATTTATTATTCAGGAAATAATTAGAAACTTCTGGAGACACTTCCAGAGAAAGTATTTTTACTTTTTCTTTCGCAATTGTCTCGTGAATTTTCCGTAAGACATTCAGGATTATGGAGTCCATTGATCGTACCAACCCCGATCCCGCACAATGTTCGCATTGTGTAAAAACTCCTTCCTTGACCGGTGGGGAAATCCGTTGCCGCGACATTTCGAGCAGACCAAATTTCGAAATTCTGGCAAGATTGATTCGTGCCTTATCAGTTTTGCACGATTGTTTAACCTCCTTTTCCACAGCGGCCTTGTTGCTTTTCTGGTACATATCGATAAAATCAATGACAATCAGTCCACCCAAGTCCCGCAACCTGAGTTGCCGGGCAACTTCCTTGGCCGCCTCAAGATTAGTCGTCACCGCTGTTTCTTCCAGGTCCAGTCCTCCTTTGGTTTTGCCGGAGTTGACGTCAATAGAAACCATTGCCTCGCCAACATCGATCACAATGGAACCTCCAGAAGGCAATAAAACCTTACGCTGGTAGATCGATTCAATCTGTTCTTCGACATGGTATTCAGAGAAAAGGGGTTTGGTTTCCTTATATAATTTGACCAGATTTCGGTTACGGGGCATAACCATCTTTACAAAATCTTTTAAAGATTTGTATGCATCTGAGTTGTCCACAATGATTTGGGAAGTATCACTGTTGAAATGGTCACGGACCGTCCTGACAACTAAATCCGGCTCCTGATGAATTAAAAATGGCGCCGTTGTAGATTCATTTTTCTTCCCGTCTTCAATTTTTTCCCAAATCTTCAGTAACATCTGCATATCTTTCTGCAGTTCAACCTTGGTCTGCCCTAAACCAGCAGTACGAATAATCAGCCCCAGGTTTTCCGGCAAATTAAAACCCGCGACAATGTCCTTGAGCTTTTTTCTCTCACTCTCATCCTCAATTTTTCGCGAAACTGCACTTCCTTGTCCCTGCATCAAAACCAGAAACCTCCCAGCCAAACTCAACGCATTGGTCAGTGAGGGCCCCTTGGCATCCCGGCTCTCTTTTGCCACCTGAACCAAAATGCGCTGGCCACGAATCAGAACATCCTGAATTCTTACTTTCGCTTTTTTCTCTCCAGTATGGATGTAAGATTCTCTCAAAACATCCTTGAAAGGCAAAAAACCATACTTTTTTCCACCAAAATCGACAAAAGCCGCTTCAATGGAAGGCTCGACCCGGTTGATCACTGCCAAATAAACATTTCCCTTAATTTGTTCTCGAGAGGAATGTTCCACGATGTAGTCCTGGATGATATTATTATCCAGAACAACTACCCTGCATTCTTCAGGATGCTGGGCATTGATTAACATTACTTTTTTGCTTGTTTTAGTTCTTCTCATTAGAAATTCTTCCTGACTCTTCTTTGCAGATCAACACCAAGGGTGGGCTTCAAAACCGGCAAAATACTCAAAAGGTTGATATATTTGGAATTAACCTTTATAATTCAAATAATTAAATATCAATTTAATTTTTCTGCCGGTCGGGATCACAGTATAACGATTTTGGTGAGGAAAGAAGAAATCTGTGTTTTAGGATTGGTTTTTCCTGTCGGAAAGCCTATAAAAATGTTATTTAATTTACTTTTTAATTTCGACAAAAACCATAAATTATTTTGATGGTACGTGCTCTTCTACAAAAGGGAAACGATCTAAACTCATTTATAAATAAAGCCAGTATATTCTGGCATAAATTAGTATATTCAAGTCAGGGTTCAAATAGTACTGGGCTCAATCATACCATTCTTATCAAAAAGAAGGAAAACTTTCTTGTTGAATTAACCAATAATCCCGTTAAGACTTTTAGCCGGATTGTTAGGATTTATTAGCAAAAACAGCCGATTTTTGTTGATCCGCGACTCAATACAGTAGGAAATCAAGATGGCCAGCTCAAACTCCAGTAATTCAATAGGAATGACCCAATTAGGGGAACTGAAACCGGATGATTTAAGGGGTAAAACTATTTTTATCCGGTGTGATTTTAACGTCCCCTTGCGATCCACCCCAAAAGGATTGTATCGAGTCGCAGACGACACCCGAATCCGACGTTTTCTGGATCTAACATTCAGAAAGATCCACGAGTTGACGGATGGAGATTGCCGAATCATTATCGGTTCACACCTTGGTCGGCCTCATAAAACGAAAGACCAAACCGGCTGGGATGGCATCTTCAACATTCAGTTTATCTCCTCTCATTTCGATACTTTGATCCGAAGAATTTATGGGGATACTTACACCATATTCCCGCCAGAAACGATTGATTCCCATATGCAACATTCTTTGGATATCGTTTCACACAAGCGTCTACCGCCGGGAGGGATCAAGTTTCTTCCCAATTTGCGTTATCTTTTGGATCCGAAGAATACGGACCTGTACCGCATCGAATTCATCGCCAAATTGGCAGACGTTGCTGATGTCTATATAAACTGTGCTTTCGGTTGCAGTCATCGCATAACCAAAAGCATCAAACTTTTGCCCCAATTAATGCGGCAAGAGGGAAAATTAGTGGTTTCCGGTGTTCTTCTCTATGAAGAAATTTACCGCCTCGGAAAATTTGCCGGCAAAATTTTATCCCAACCTAAAAAAACCATGGTTGTAACCGGAGGGGCTAAAATATCTGACAAAATTGAAATTTTAAAACAGTTTGTTTCGACCGGAGTCAAAAGCATTTTAATCGGTGGCAAAATGGCCAACGCTTTTCTTCTGGCTCAGCAGCAAAAGGAGCTATTACAACCTTTCCAGAAGGATACCTTGCCTGCAAAATTACAAAGCCAGGTAGAAGCCAAAAATAATGAACTCCTGCACGAAATCAATCTAGCCGAAAAAATCATTGAACTTGCAGAAGCCAACAAGGTGAACCTGCACCTTCCTGAAGATTACAAAGTTGTTACAGATTATCAGAGCACCTCTTTTGAAAACAAAACTTCTCCTGATTTTTCCAAAGAACTCCAGTTGGATTTAGGTGAGAAGACGATAAACCAATTTGAAGAAATTTTTAAAGATATCGAAAATGTATTTTGGAACGGACCTCTGGGAGCCTACGATCACCCCGCATGTAGCTATTACGCGGAAGGATCCCTGGAGTTGGCCAAGTTGCTTTTTCAAATGGCCCTGACAAACCCCAAACTCTCTGTAGTTATAGGTGGGGGAGACTCTGCTGCAATTCTGAACAAAATAGGGATCACCGAATTGAAAAAAATCATCAAAGCGCAAATTGAAAAACAATTCCCCTCAAACATTAACCGAAATCAGATATCCATCGACTTCCTTGAAAATGATTCTTATCAATTGTGGAATTATTTTGCCACTAATTTCTTCGTATCCACTGGTGGTGGAGCTGCTCTGGAGTTCCTTCAGGGATTTTTAAAAGGAAAAGCAAAAGAGGATATGGCTTCCTACCTACCTGGAACCGCCACATTGATGGAGTTGTGCGAAATATAGCCTGATCGAGAATCGGACAACTTTTTCACACAGCTTTTTAAAATTTCCTTCAGTTTGTCACATTCGGTGATCAAGTCGATATAGCTCTTTCGTGTTTCAATTGCCAAAAAGCATACATTATCACCTACCAGGTTTTCTTTTCTTTTGCTGAACATATCGGCAAGAGGTCGCACTTCTGGATTACTGAGTCCTAATACTTCAATCTTTTCATCGATGCACGAAATATCCTCACCAAATTGAGCGATTTTATTGGAATTGCCCTTTCCGCCCGACACCCCTCTAATGATATTCCCACACATCCTCTTCCCTGTATTGCCAAGTTTTATGATGTCTTCCAATATTAAATATTTTTTCTGCAATTGTTCATCAATCAATTCGATGGTAGAGCAATCATAATCTCGTGTCAGATGTTCACTAACTCCGTTTATCAGAAATTTAAATTTTCCAGCATCCTTTTTTTCTTCAAGACGCTCCCGCCATAAAAGCGTATAAGCGGTCCGAAACATATCATCCATATCAAGCCCAACCTTTACGAGAGGCCTCAATTTAAAATTCATATCAAAATCAAAAACTGTTTCAAAAACACTTAACTCAGAGCCTTGGGTAATTCGTTCTGGAAGAAGCCAGGTTTTGGTTTTTATATGATTTTCAATCGCTGACAAAAGATGTTGCGGGCGCACTTTATCAATGCAAACTATGTTATTGCAATGCACACCATAACTGCAAGGCGCGCAGGAAATTCTTGCCTGAAAAATCAAATGCCCTGGAGAAAACGGGGCAGTTTCATAAGGATGTGCATGAGCAAAAAAGAGCCCCACAATTTTTGTTCCCAGCGCCGCGGCCAAGTGCATCGTTCCCGTATCATTAGTGACTAAATATTTACATTTCTCCAGCAATTGAGACAATTCACTGAGACTGGTTTTACCGGCAAGGTTTAATATTCTATCTTTATTTTTAGCCAGGCTTTTAATTTCTTCAGCCACCTTATTTTCCGACTGCACACCAAATATTATGATTCTAGCATTCAAATTTTCAATCAGCATGTCTGCCAAGTCTGCAAAAGACCGAGCCGGCCACCGTCGGCCCTCCAGGCTGGACCCCGCCTGGAAGCCAATCACTATATCCTCCTCATCAAAGGACATTAAAGTATCGACTGATAATTGATTTTGAGACCGCACCACTTCAATAGCACGACCTCTCACATCGACTCCGCCGCTCCTGGAAAATATTTCAACAAGGTTGAACTCATTATATTTACGATTAAAAACTTCGACACTGAAATACTGCATCCAGGGGTGCCCTGTCATGCGATTGCCAAAATCATTGCAATAAAAGCCAACGATATTTTTGATACCCAGGTAACGCACCATGAGGGCGCTAAATTTTGAATGACTCAAGTTCACAAGCAAATCAAAATTTCTGCTCTTGATATCCTCCACAGACTTTTCGAGGTAACGGTATATTTTCACCCAGGAAAGATCTTCCCAGTTTTCCTGTTTATCAAACTGCCTTAAGTTCAGGATGATGGATTCATCCACATCCGGTATCAACGGTACAGCACTGGCAAAATCACTGGTAACCAGAAGAGTAATTTTTGCGGTGGGATATTTTTCTTTCAATCCACTGATCAGTGGCGTTGTCTGAATCATATCTCCCATTCGGGTCATGCTGAGAATTAATATGTTTTCAGCCATGATCAAATATTCTCCTTTACAACTTGATCCATCATCAAAAACAGGGTTTCTTTTTGATCCAAGGCCCCTTCTCCCTGATGGATATGTTCTACCACCGTCTTTAATGAAAAAGGGTGCTGCCCCTTGAACTGCTTTAAATATTGCCCCAACTCTGTGTTTTCACCGGCTTGTTCGATGCAATACTCTAAAGGGTCCCTTTGAACTTTCCCGATTGAATCAAGAGCTGACTCATGGTCCAGAAAAACATGCAGTAATAACTCCTGCATGCGATGCTCCATGGTATGTTCCTTCAGGACACGCTGGCAGGATTTCAAAGCGATCGCATTTCTTTCCTCGGGTTTAGAAAGATAATAATCTATTTGATCCTGCATTTGATCAAGGGTATCAAAAGCGATTATCTCCTCACCCACTTTAAACATCCGGGATAGATCTTTTCGGTTATCCACCAGTTGGAATCCCCGACAGGCAGAAATCTCAAAAGTTCGCGGATTTACAAAATCGCCATCCGGATTAATTCCATAATGGTAGGTGGAAGAATGCAGATTCAGGTTAATTTTAGCTGCGTTATAAATTTTAACGATTTCTTCAGACGAAAGCCGCTTATTATTATTTTGAACCAAGCGTCCCAACGGCGTCTCTAAATTCCACTCTGTTCCCCAGATCTTAAAGTCAAGATCCATCAATCGAGGAAAAGATTGAACCCGGTTATGATAGGCCGCTCCCATGAATGAGATATCGGCCCCATACATAGCCATTTCCTCTCCTGCCATACTCAAATGCTTGTGAATATCCGGGAAACAGGCCTGCGGCAGATAATAGCAATCCCGCACTCCTTTGGATCGCAATGAATCGTGAAACTCTCCGGCTTGCAAAGTAAAAATGTGGTCATAAGAAGTAACTACTTCATTCCAATAGGGCAAAGTCCTAAAATCTTCCACGAACCAGAAAACAACTGGCACTTTCAATGCCCTCAGTTTTAGAATCGCCTCCGGTGTAAGAGGAGCTTGGGCAAGAGCTAAAATGAGGTCGGGTCGAAATTCGGTAGCCTTTGCGGCGGCTATTTCACCCATGAAATTCATAAAATTACGGGAAAGAACTTCAGCGTTCTCTGGATTGCGGGTCACACCCTTTAAGGAGAAAAAGCCCTGGGCAAATTCTTCACAATCTACAGTGGCAACCTCATACCCCATATTTCTCAAAGCTCCAGCGCAGTGATGAGCCGTTGGCAAAGAACCTCCATAAAGAGGATTAACGACCATCACTCTGAGAGCGCGGTTTTGGAGCAGATCCTTTATCTCCAAGCCTTCATTCAGCCTGTTGTAGTAATTTTCGCCAATTCTTATGGAAGGAAGATGCTTAAAAATATTCCAGCAACCTGGTTCCAGCCGTGAAATCAGGCAAGCTGGCGTTTCCCCAATTCTGAAGCGCACCCGTGATAAAAATGGCCGTATATCAATGGATGTCATAAAAGCCCTGAACAAGGTCATCAACGGTTCTACGACCGTCAACTCTCCTGGAACCTTTTGCAGCAAGGCCTGAACGTGGTATCCAAACCCTAATCCGTAAACCACAGTATTTCGTTCCGGGTTGAAAACAAATTCCCCTATCGCTTTCGACCCTTCTTCAACAGGACGGTATTGGCTATGCAGAGCAACTCCGGCAATTCTGGGAACGGGAAACCCATCTTTGGATCGAACAACGGTTACATTCTCAGGGAACGGTTGCAGAGCAACGCGTTCCGCTAATTCCGGGTCGCACTCCAACAGGCACTTTAAATTTTGGGCAAAGAAGTCCATGTCAAAACCAGTTATTTACTAAACACCAAATCAGACTTAACACTCTCAATCATTTTAGAAGCAGACTCATTTTCCGGGTCCAGAACAAGGACGCACTCAAGATTTTTTATCGAATCTTCAAGCTTACCAAGTTTGTACTGAACACCGGCCAGGGCAAACCGCATATTCACATTGGCAGGATGAATTTCCATATATTTATTTAAATGGATTTCAATTTTTTCAAATTTCTCCAATTTATAGGAGGTTTCCAAAAGGAATTTGCAGGCAGAAATATTATCAGGATTTACATCCAGAGACCGACAGAAATAATCTATCGCCCCATCAAGATCAGCCATATTCATTCTTAACATTCCAAGCCCACATAACGCCTTATAGTTATCAGGATTATTTTCCAGAGATTTATTAAAATTAATATCCGCCTTCTTGGTATCGTTCTGGTGAAGGGCCAGCAATCCCAGACCCAACCAAGCCTTGAAATTATTGGGTTCCTTTAAGCAAGCCCGATCAAAAAATATCTCAGCCTTGTCAGGAAGTTGGAGCTTCATAAAACTATTTCCCATCCCAATTAGTGCCGCAACGTTATCAGGGGATACTTTGATAATTTCATCATAAATCTTTAAAGCAGCTTCATGCTCCCCTAATTCAGCTGTCTTTGAAGCCTCCAGCAAAAGGTTGTCAATTTTAAACAATGCTTCCCCATGTTGAAACATATCGTTTTCCTCATTTTTATTAACGTTAATCGGTTCGGCAATGACTAGATACTGAAACACAAAAAATCTTTTAATCTCTTCCGGAGACAAATCTTTGATTTGTGTCCTTCCAAAGTTAAGGTCTGTATTATTATTCAAAGAAAATTTATCATATTGAGGGTCGAGTACCTCTTCAACCTTCTGAATGGAATAACCTGCTTGTGAAAATATTTTCTCGATTTCTTTATAGGTGAAAAACCGGAGATGGGTTTCGTCAAGAATTCCTTCTTTTTCATAGGTCCAGTTTCCTTCAATCAATTGATGGATCACTCCATGAAATTGGACATTAGGGATACTGGCTACAACTGTCCCTCCTTTTTTCAGCAAACGCCGGACTTTAATCAATGCCGAAAGGGGGTTGATCAAATGTTCAAGAACATCCGCAAACAAAATGCAGTCAAAGGAATTATCACTATAAGGTAGGGTGATTTTTTCAATATCCCCATGCACCACATCATCTAAAACATCTTTAGCGGCATTGGCGGCATTGGCATTCAATTCTATTCCTGCCACAAAAGCACCGTTGCGTCTTTTAAGCTCACGCCCCGTCATTCCCGACGCGCAACCCACTTCCAAAATACACTTCGCATCATTTGGAATAAGTGGAATCAAATCATTTCTGACATTTTCATAATAGGAAACAGGTTTTTCGTTCATAGAAACAGGCTCCTCTTCTTCAGTAGCAGAAATTTTTTCATTCAAGACTTGAATCATCCATTCCGTACGATGTCCATAAGTATGTCTAGCTAGAACCTCTCTCCTGCCCGCGCTGGAGATCTTTTCCCGCTCCGGTTCATTCTTGAGGTAATGGAAAATAATTTCTTCAAGGTTTTCATCGTCATATACAACCAAATGCTCCTTATCCTTGAAGAATTCGTCAAGCCCACTCCCTGGCGCAGAATCGGTGACCAGCAGGCTACCGCTACATAAAGCCTCGAATACCCGCATATTGAGGTCATTATTTATGGCATTGTTGAAAATGACACGGGACTTACTATAATGCTCCGCCATTTCGTCCATAAATTTTCTTTGGCAGTTCAGATCAAATTTTTTCCGTATTTTATCTAAAAGATTTTTTCGGCGATCCGGGGTAACAGAAATGGAACCGACAAAACCTACATCAAATTTCTTGTCAACCTTTACCTGTCCATGAATTTCAGGATCACAAGCCAGGGGTAGCCATATGACGTTTTTGATCCCTGCCTGCATCATCGGCTGCACATACGCCTTTTGGGCTAAAAAGACAAAATCAAAGTTTCCAGCAATTTCAAGATGCCGGTCAAAATTAATATGGGTGTCTATGAGATAACAAACCTTGGGCAATTTGTGCTCACTTAGATCCTCCGGGATATCGCTCAAACCCGTCTCGACCCATAAATAAAAATCAGGTTGCCATCCATCAGGCAGTTCTGCCATGACTTGCTGTAAAGGCGTTGCGTTTCCCCTGAAAATGTTCTGGGGAGTGGCTTCCCAATTAAGCGCTTCCAGGTTCCATAGCTTGATAATTTTGTCATTTATTTGAGAACCGCAAGTTATAACATTGTGTTTTTGTCTGAAAGCTCTTTCCAGGTAATGCGCAGTAGTTGCGGGATAGGACACAAAATCCATCAAAATATTTTTCCGGATTTTATCCTTAAATAGTCGGGTATTTTTTTGGAGGTTGATGCCGGTTCGTTCTAAAAATTCCAAAACTGATTTTTCAATTGCCTTCCGCCATGATTGGAGAAATCGTTGCAACGGAAATTTCTCCTGAACAGTTTCCCGTGCTTTGTCACCCAACCTCCTGGCCTCTTCCGGATTTTTCAATAGAGAATCAATGCACCGGTTTAAATATTCAGGATCTTTAGAGACATAGCCGTTCTTTCCATCTTCAATGGGAGAAGATCTATTCCACGAGCTGACCACCGGCATTCCAGTAGCCATGGCCTCCAGCATGCTTAAATTGTATCCATCTTCAAATTCTTCAACGGTCGTATTAACGAAGACTCTGGAACTCCTAAAATGCTCCAACAAATCCTGAAAACCCCGTGACAAATGTGAGCCGGGAATATTTGGATTCATACCCATGATCGTCAAAGGATGGTCCCTCACGATTTTTTTACTCAGGGAATAACCCATCATCAAATCGCGTTCCTGAAGCATGTTGCCGACCTGCAAAACCACTTCTCTGTCACCGCTATACCCCCCATACTCCGAGACATCCAGTCCTGGCAGGATCACATCACCGTCTAATCCCCAGTCTCGCCGTTTTTTTTCTGAGATAAAAACTTTATGAACGCCATCCAGCAGGATATCCACCTTGGCTAGATAATCTTCCCGCCTGATCTTATCTTTAGTCAATTTGATTTCTGTGGTCAAACAGTTGTGAAACACAAGAATTTTGGGCAGGGAGTAGTCTTTCACCTCTAACAAATCTTTTATATTGTGTGCAATAATCAGGTCCAATTCACCGAGTTCCAGCATGTCCAGGGCGGTTGTTTTGGAGATGAGGCGTACGTTTTCCGGAATGGGACGCATATTTTCATCCCATCGCCGGTAATGACCGGGGGTAATTTCAGGCTCTACGATTAGGAATTCATGACCCATTCGCGCCAGCAGGCATAGATAAGGCTCATGCCAATTAAAAGAAAGGATTTTCAAATTCATCAATCAGGAAGCTCCGGCAAATAAAAGACTGTCCTTTCCTTTTTCGGTGAAACGGGATAATGACTTAACCCTTATTATTTATGGCCTTGGATATATCGCCACAATGCCAGAATGTGCTGAAGCCCACTATTTGGGATCTCCATAAATAAACTTGTAACCAGTCGGCAGGAGTTTCATCTTATTTAACAGATCATTTAACTCAAAGCCAAAACTGTATTCAAAAAATAAAAATAAATCTCTTTTATTTATAAATTTAGGCAATATTTCCTAGACTTCATGTTATACGATCCAAATTCCAAAAAAATAAAAGGCCGGGAGCGGTTGATCGAATACCGCAAGGCTTTTCAAAAGAATCAGACTTTAAAGGGTGAAACTCCTCAAGGTGAGGGGGAACTGAACCGGGATGGCAATCCAATAACACCCCCTGGACAACGGGTGGTCGAAGGCTGGCCAGTGCTGGATTTAGGGGTGACCCCTGAACTGGATGAGACCACATGGAACCTTACCGTTTCAGGTCTGGTAAAAACGGTCAAAACCTTCAATTGGGAAGAATTTCTCAAACTGCCCCAAACCACGGATATTTCCGACTTTCATTGTGTCACCACCTGGAGCAGATTGAATAACAATTGGAAGGGAGTTAAATTCTCCGATATCGCCGAATACTGCCAAGTACTGCCGAGCGCCAAATTTGTCTATATCAAAGCCTGGGACGGCTATTCAACGAATTTACCGCTGGAGGAAGCCATGAAATACGACGTCCTTCTGGTTCACCAATGGGAAAATAATCCCTTACCCCTTGAACATGGTGGCCCAGTAAGGATGATCACCCCGCAACTTTATGCTTGGAAGGGAGCCAAATGGATCGGTGAGATTATTTTTCGCGATTACGACGAACTGGGATTTTGGGAAAAGAGAGGATATTCCAATACTGCGGAACCCTGGTTGAATGATCGATATGCTTAAACTATTGATTTAATCGATTCGGCCATAAAAAATTACAGAACATTTGCAAAAATGTTTTATTTAATTTTTTTATCCAAAATATTTATAGCATTTTGAGCTTCTTGATCGTCAGGATCAATCTGTAAAACATTTTCAAACTCCTCCTTAGCTTTTTCGAATTGTCCCTCTTCAGCATATATAATACCTAGGTTGTAGTGAGCGTTTGCATATTCGGGTCTCAATTCAATTGCCTTACTTATAGCGCTAATTGCGAGTTTATTTTTGTTTAATTTCCCAAGAATAATCCCCAAATTTATCCAGCTCATAACATGTTCAGGGTTTACAGCCAACGCATTATAATAAGACTCAACGGACTCCTCAAACCTTCCTAAGATTCGATAAGAATTTCCAAGATTAAAATGTGCCTTATAATGATCGGGTTTATATTTGATCGCTAATTCATATGAACGAACAGCCAAACCTGCATTTCCTAAGTTTGCATATTCCAGGCCCAAATTATAATGAGCCATCCAAGCGCCAGGATTTTTTTCGGTCGTATCATTCCATAACGAAAAAACATTTTTGTATACATGACTTTGATTCCAAGTCAATACTCCAAGCAAGGATAAAAAGCATATTATAAAAACCCGAATTATATAGTGCTTGAATCGATCCACCAGCATTTCAATGCCGCAAGAAAAAGGCACAATAATCCCAATACAAGCAAGGTATTGAAAATGATCCGCGACAAAGGAAAACCTCATAGGATAAACATTAAAAAAGCCTAGTGCTGGAAATAATGTGCCTGAAAATAATAAAATTCCCGCCAATGGGCCTCTGCCTATTCTATTCCTGAATAATCCTAAAATAAAAAATAGAGCTATAAATGCCAATGGATAAAGATATTGCCACCAAATTGAATCGTCGATAGTCCAACGCGGGTAAGTAAAAATAAGTGGGAAAGGAAAAATTAGTTTCCCAATATAAAACCATAACGCTTTACCCGCAATCAGGAACCTGTCAATAAAAGAAAATTCCCACTCTGGCCCAATAGCACCTACATTAAATTTTTCCAACCATGTGGTTAAAAAAGCAAAGGACAGTCCAAAAACAAAATAAGGAACGGTAAGTAGAAACACCTCTTTACTAACACGATTTTGTTTCCACCAAAAAATTAGAAGGATAACTGCCGGCAATATGCACGTTACGGTTTTACTCCATAACGCACAAAGAAAAAACAATAGTGACACCCCATACATAGACCAAGTTTTGATTTTATTTTTCGATATATTTGATCCAACACCTGGAGCAGGATCATAAAAACGGATAAATGTATAAAGAGATAAGAATAAAAATAAACCCGAGAGCAAATTCTTCCTTTCCGTAATCCAGGCAACCGTTTCAACCTGAATAGGGTGAATGGCGAAAACAGCTGCTCCCAACCAACTCCCTCTAATTTCCATAAACACAAGGATGCGCCAAAGAATGAATGCGTTCATGTAATGAATTACAACATTATCTACATGGTAACCAATAGGATCGAAACCCCAAATTTTATGTTCAACCCAAAAACTGGTGAAAACCATCGGATAATATTGAGGCATCGCACTCAGATCCAACCAGAATCGTTTCAAACCCTCAATGTCCTTCAAATAGGGATTTTGAGTTAAATAACGATTATCATCCCAAATAAATGAGTTTTGAAATGTTGGAAAATAGGCAGAAAAAATAAGAATTGCAAGCAGACTAGTGCCTTGAAGCCAGGAAGGTTTGATTTTTGTCAACACATTATCCATAAAGAAACCGAGCCGGTTTCAGGGAGGGGAAGGAATTCCGATCAAGTCACCCGTAAAGTTTTCAATTTAGAAAACGCCTCAGATTCCATAATTGCCTTGACCCCGGCATCGCCTATTCCCGTGTCAAACAAGAGCAGGGTTTCAATATTGGTCAACGTTTTTGTATTTCCCAAGAGCCGGGCAGATTCCAAATGCAGATAATTCCTTGCCAGATTAAGCTGTTTAACCCTTTGCAACACTTTGGATTTAGCTAAAACTTTAATACCTTTCGGGGTTATATCCGTTCGATAAAAGTTTAGTTTTCTCAGATTCGCAAAAG